>WNFC01005869.1_pt1 | contig 13481 bp, 8 predicted proteins | sample 5400541 | NCBI WGS metagenome assembly WNFC01 (sample SAMN13153342, study PRJNA577476) | soil metagenome | isolation source: 120 cm saprolite under Douglas fir tree site 2 hole 2 replicate 1 | place: USA:California | collected 2015-04-18
CATCTGTCGCATTTTGTTATCGAGGACTTCTTGAGCGTGTTTGACTTTCCTGTTGCGAGAGGTGGGCCAGTTGAGAGGCGGGGCAAAAGGATGGGCAAACAGATAGAGGATGTGCTGGGCCAGCGTCCAGACGGCGGCTCCAAGCTCATCGGCTTCGGAGAAAATATCCGCGTCGAAGAGGACTTTGCCGACAAGGCTCATCGAAAGTCGCATCATCTCACGGTCCATGCCAAGCGCCTCGCCATTGCGCCAGCGCCGCTGGGCCTCTTCGGCTTCGTACACCATGGTCTGGGCATAGTTGACGATATGGCGGGGCTGGAAGAAAGGCGACATCAGCTTGCGCTGCCTGCGATGCGATTCCCCTTCATTGATAAAGAGTCCGTTCCCGGTGATGGAGCGGAAGGCTTTATGCGCTATGTCGCCTTTATCAAAGTCGTTGGCGTGCTCCACCAACAGGCTGTGTACCAGCTCGGATGAGACAATCTGGATCACGCGGTAGGGTCCCAGGTGAAAGAGGCCGATATCGCCACATTCGCGGGCAATACTCCGATAGAGATCAAAGCGGCCTGCGCCAGAATGAGTGATCACACTTCCCAGGAGAGGCAGTTCTTGTAGAGATGGGATGAATTTTGCATTTTTTTCTCTGGTCTGAGTAACCATAGTCAACGCTCCTGAAGCGAGTGCAAGGGGACAGCCTCTTTGGCATCAACATAATGGAACGAAATAAGGCGTAGCTGCGCGATTCATCGCGCGGTGGGGAAGTATCCCAGGCGAGGCCGTGCCCCTCCCCAGCGCCATAAATGTCGCGGCTACGCCCCTAACTTGACGCGTATGGGGGACGCCCTTTTTCATAGTATAGCGCGTGCAGGCAGGTATGTTCCATCGAAGAAATTCATGCGGGTTTTGCCCCCCTGGCGCGATAATGATTTTTACCAACCAAGACCGGTAATACCAGTGTGTCACCCTGAGCCCTTCGCTTCGCTCAGCATGACATTCCCGGTTTTGATTGTTAAATTTCATAATCGCGCGGCTACGCCCGTTTGTATGCCGTATTAGTTTGTGAAAGTTCATAAACGTGGCCGGATGGACTGTTTCTTACTGCTCATTCCGCTTTAATGCTGTTGTGAGAGGAATGTTCGCTTCAGCCGATTCTGCATCCAGACGAGCAGGCAGCACCACGCGCAGAGACTAACTACACCGGGGGGAATTTTTGTCAGGGTGTTACGGGAAAAAAAGCAGCGCATCTGGACAGCATCGATAGGTGGTGATACACTGAGAAAAAGCCCATGAGTGTGACGAAGAAGGAGAAGAAAGCTTCGCCATGCAAGCAATCGTTTCCCCAGAGCAGCGCCAAGCAGCCAAGCGTGAGTCAACTCAACCATGTAGGAGCCAGCCTCGGACTGAGCCGCCGCAAAGTTTAGGGATATGAAGCTATACGTTCGGAGCAGATGCCATGGCCTATCAACCCATTGAAAACTATGGAATTATCGGGAACGCGCATAGTGCAGCGCTGGTGGGGATGAATGGATCCATCGACTGGCTCTGTTTCCCCCACCTCGACTCCCCGACCATCTTTGCGGCTCTGCTCGACGACCACAAGGGCGGCCGCTTCCAGATTGCTCCGGCCTCTGCCGGCAGCATCTCTAAACAGCACTACTGGCCCGACACCAATGTCCTGGTCACGCGCTTCCTCTCACCCGATGGCGTCGGCGAGATTGTCGACTATATGCCCATCGGTGCTCCCGCTCTTAGAGTCAGCGGCAAACGGTATGGGTTCCACTATCTGATTCGCCGCGTCAAAGTGGTCCGTGGCGTGATGGCCTTTCACATGGAATGTGCTCCAGCTTTTAATTATGCGCGCGATGCCCACGAGGTCGTCATCGGCGCCGAAGGCGCCAGTTTTCACGCGCCGAGCATCAGTCTGGGCCTAGCCACGTGCGTGCCCCTCAAGCAGCAGGGCACCGGGGTCTGTGCCGAGTTCACGCTGCAAGAGGAGGAGACGGCGACCTTCGTGTTGCAGGAAATTGAGCAGGGAGCCGGCAGCGGCCTTCCGATGGCGGATGCGGAGGCCGAAGAGTTGTTCCAGCAGACCGTGGCGTACTGGCACCGCTGGCTGGCCAAGTGTACCTACAGAGGGCGCTGGCGGGAGAGTGTCCACCGCTCGGCGCTGGTGCTCAAACTGCTCACGTTCTCGCCAACGGGCGCGATTGTCGCCGCCCCCACGAGCAGCCTCCCGGAGCATGTGGGCGGCGTGCGTAACTGGGACTACCGCTATACCTGGATCCGGGATGCGGCCTTCACCCTGTACAGTTTGCTGCGTATCGGCTTCACCGAGGAGGCCGAGCAGTTTATGGCGTGGCTGGAGGCCCGTTGCCACGAGCTCAATCCGGACGGTTCCCTGCAACTGATGTACGGCGTCCACGGCCACCATACGCTGACTGAGGAGACCCTTAATCACCTGGAGGGCTACCGCGGCTCGCGCCCGGTCCGCATTGGCAACGCCGCTTATAATCAGTTGCAGTTGGACATCTACGGCGAGCTGCTCGATGCCGTTTATCTGTACGCCAAGTATGGCGGGCCGATCTCGTATGATCTCTGGACCCATCTGCGCCGCCTGCTCAGCTGGGTCTGCAAGAACTGGCAGCGCCAAGATGAAGGGATTTGGGAAATGCGCAGCGGCCGCCAGTCCTTCGTGTACTCCAAACTGATGTGCTGGGTAGCCCTCGATCGTGGACTGCGTCTGGCCGACATGAGTTCCTTTCCCGCGGAGCGGAATCGGTGGCTGCGGGTGCGCGACCAAATCTATGAAGAGATCATGGCGAAAGGCTGGAGTGTGAAACGGCAGGCGTTTGTGCAGGCCTACGGCGGCGACAACCTGGATGCGTCGCTGCTGCTGATGCCGCAGGTGTACTTCGTCTCCCCCAAAGACCCCCGGATGCTCAAGACGCTGAACGCGATCAATCGCTCGCCAAAAGAGGGGGGCCTGGTCTCCAATAGTTTGGTGTATCGCTACAATGTGAAACTGTCAGCCGATGGCCTCACGGGAGAGGAGGGGCGTTTAGTATGTGTACGTTCTGGCTGGTCGAGGCGCTCACCCGTGTGGGGCAGGTGGACCGCGCCCGGCACATCTTTGAGCAGATGCTGGGCTACACGAACCACCTGGGGCTCTATGCCGAGGAGATCGGGTCCAGCGGCGAGGCGCTGGGGAATTTCCCCCAGGCTTTTACGCACCTTTCCTTGATCGGCGCTGCCCTCAATCTCGACCAGACGCTAAGCTCCCCAGAGTTGCGTTAGCGTGAATGGTGACGGCTGCCAGGGGGCCATTGCCTGGGCATGACACGTGTTGGAAACCATTGAGCGGATCAAAAACCGCTCCGTGCGCCGGGCAAACGAGTTGACCATTGTTAGTGTGGTAATCGACAGACACTCCCGCGTGGGTACAGGCCCTTTCACAAGCCACAAAGTTGACATTGGACAGGTGGATCAGTAAACTCCCATGACCATCGGCTGGATTAGTAAAGGTTGTGGCGCCGTATCTGTAGAGGACGTGGGCGATATGGCAGGCGCATCCTCCGAGATGATAGAAGGCATCAACTGCCAAGTGCCCCAGGGCAGCGCGTCCTCGTCGAACCAGTTGACTGTAGGTGGCAGCGTGAGCTGCGGCTCCTGCGCCACATGCAGAGCCCGAGGGGTAGAGGATCTCGCCCTAGAATCATCCTAATTTTGGTAAAGAGTCCAGATACTTCTCCTCCTCCCAGTCCTAGTTCATACAGAACACCTTGACCCATGCAAACCCTCCAGGTACCTTGGTATGTGTTACGAGTTCGATCTGCTCGTCACGTAAAACCTGCTGAGAGATGAGCAGATTCGAGCTAGCGCTCACGGTTGAACGGCTCAGCGCGGGCAAGTCGGTACAATTCAAGCAATATTGCGAGCTTGCCCTGGATATGAAGTTCGATTTGCCGCGGCTTTTACCGGTGCTAGCTCCCGGCGAGGGGAGCGATTTCCAGCGCGTCTACGAAGTGCTTGCTGCTCACGCTCAACTCACTCGTTCGCTGCAACGACAGAAGCGCGCTCACCTCATCATTCGCACCTGACGCTATATCCACATTCCGCTTGCCTGCCTCGCACTGCTGGTGATTGGGTATCACAGCATTATTGAGTTGTGGAAGATGTTGGTACTGCACTACTAAAAAGCGTTTCACTTCGGAAGAGGGAAAAGCAAAGGACGCTCTGCTTGCTCTGGAGGCCACACGACACGGCGTACTCCCTGCTGCCACTGCACGGTAAGAATCTGGTGACCAGACTGCAGGCCACTGTATGGATCGAGGCGGAAAGCTCCGTAGAGTGTCGTGCAGACGAGCTGGTGGGCGGCGGCGAGTTGGGCTGTATCCTCACAACTTCCACTCTCTCGCAGACAGCGCGCGCAGAGGAGGCCGGCTGCGAAGGCTTGTGCCGCAGGATACGGAGGATCACCTCCTGCAACACCCCTGTACCTGGTCACAAACCAAGCAGAGCTGGGTCCTTCATCAGGTTCGAGAGCCACAGCAGCTATCCATTGCGCGGGTCCAAGCAGTCCTTCCCGCTGATTTCCTAGCGGAGCAAGCACCTCCTCAACCCCTGCTCCGACGAATGCCGCAGCGCGCCACGTACGAGTCAACAAGATGGGAGCCACAGCCAGCTCATCAGCGAAGCTGCCTACAACCAGCAGAGTATCTGCATGCGGTACGAGAGATGCGGCTTCAACTGCATGATCTGGCTCGAAAGGGATGACTTGTACCTCAAATTTGAGGTTGGTCGCAGCGTTTGCGGCACCCGTTGCCACATCTCGACCAAACCCACTGGTGGTATGGAAGAGAGAGACTGTCGCTGCACCCGGATCGCATGCACGCACGGCCTGAAGTACTCCTGTAAAATAAGTGGAAGCAGGTGAGAGCACGTTGATGACTTGTGGGAACGCTGGGCGCGAAAGTTGAGAGGTTGCACCGCTGTGATTCCAGACCACCCGATCGGTGACGCGCGCAGCAGCTAGCATAGTGCTACTTCCATACGGCCCGAACAGCACCTCAGGGTGGGTATCAAGAGCAGCACGTATACTTGTGTTCACGTCACTCCCTGTGTCTCGCACGTCGAGGTCCACATCGGTCCATGGTGGCGGTAGGCGCGCGGCATGCTCGGCCCACAGGGTAAGTCCGCTGGCGCAGGCTTGTCCGAATGGGGCCAGCGGACCAGTCAAAGGGGTGACGAGCGCTGCACGTAGAGTAGTCATGACATACTTCTATCCCTGACCTCTGAGACATCCCTAGAGGTTCTGACCAGCGACATGCTGAATCTTCATATTATACTATCCCCCAAAAGCTGGACAGAGTGATAAGCTAAATAGCTGTTTGTGAGTTTTCTTCAGCTGAGAAAACCCGGCCGTAAGGATTGTTTCTTACTGCTCATTCCGCTATAATGCTATTGTGATAGGAACATTCGCTTCAGCCGATTTTGCATTCAGACGAGCAGGCAGCACCACGCGCAGACACCAATTACACCGGGGGGAATCCTTGTATGTCTCGTAATCTTGTAGAGCAGATAAGTAGGCCCGATCAATTGTATCACTGGGTACCTGGCGAGATGGTGGTCGTGATTCGACTGCCAGGGCAGGTGAAAGATGATGCGCAGGAGGTGCTGGTGGAACAGGTACGCAGCCAACTCAATGCTACCCTCGCGCCATTTAGCCTGACGTTGGAAGCCTATGGCACATATGGACGTTGGCAGAGCACACCGAGCATGCCACCGGTACGGCGGCGCTCGTTTGTCTTCGGCTTGCACCGGCAGCAGCCGTATGTTGCTATGTTCTTCCACGCGCGCCACAGCGATGAGACGGTACGAGATCCTGTGCCGATGGCGCTTTCCTATCTGCAGGGCCAGCTCGAACCACTGGCACAGGCAGGATTAGCGCTGGTGTCTGCCATGCCGAACTGGCTGGTGACGGCCGCTCCTGCACTCTATGGCGATGGAGGCCCGGCTCTTCCCCCCCGGCCCGCGCCTTCGCTCGATCTCCCAACGCCCGGTAATCCGCCGGTAGGCTGGCATATCTCTCTGGTTGATCAAGGTCTGACGCTTGACCCTGAAGGCGCTGATGGCATCGTGGTCGCGGTGCTCGATACGGCACAGCATCCCGATCGCATGCGCAGCGCGGCAGCGCGGCCAGAGCTGCAGCGTAACTGGTTACTGCAGCGCCTTGCCACTAACCTGCGCAGCGAAAACGGCTCGTTTGAGATTGAATATGATCGTTACCCCGTCACCGATGACATCAATACCGGTCGTGATCTGTATGGTGACCCGGCATACTACCCTATGGCGGATCACGGTATTTTTATAGCCGGGCTGATTCGGGATATTGCTCCACGGGCACGCATCCGCGTGATGCGCATCCTCAACGACTCCGGCGGTGGAGACCTGTATAACCTGTTTGCCGCGCTGACTGACCTCGAGCAGGAACTGCATACTGGAAGCATCCAGCGCCTGGTGATCAATTTGAGCCTGACGATCATGCCTGACCTGCGCCGTCTTCCTTTCATCTGGTTTGATGATCGCGAGTGGCCAAGCTCGCAACTTGTTGGCGCAATACGCGCGCTCACGCACATCGAGACGGGGCTGCAAGTGCTTTTTGAATGTCTCCAGGCTCAAGGGGCGCTGGTCGTGGCCGCGGCAGGCAACGATTCATTGGCCAGTGCTAAACAGGGGCAGTGGCCGCGACCACCACGCGCCCCGGCACGCTATGCTACTACCCTGGGGGTGACCTCGGTGAACAGCCGCTTTGTACCGTCGCGCTTCGCCAACGCTGCCTGCGCGCCGCCGGTAGATGCAGGTGTGGCGACTTTTGGCGGCGACTACTATGGATCGAGGGATGCAAATGAATTGCCGGATGCTGTACGCGGCGTCTATATTGCGCCTACCTTTCCTGACGGTGAGCAGAATACGACGGGTTGGGCCGATTGGTGCGGGTCATCGTTTTCCACGGGGATTATTAGCGCTCTAGGCGCGCACTTGATGGCGCAGGGGCAATCGGCCTCCAGTGCGATTTATCGTATCGCAGCCGGGCCGGAGGGCCGCGCGGACAAGCTGTTCGGCGTGAAACCTGCCGCTCTGAATGTGCTTGCTAATGTTGTGCGGGTGCAGCAGCGGTTTGGGATGTGAGGAACGAGCGCGAGAACGCCTCGCCCGTTTTGTGCGCATGACAAAGAAGGGCTTGAGCCCGCCGCAAGCCACGCCATTTCAATGGCAGTGGTTAGGCGTCTGAGGCTTGAGCCCAGGTGGAGTGTCACTAATCGGAAGCTTTACAAAGAACGTGATACCTTTCCCCTCTGATGATTCCGCCCAGATCTGCCCCCCATGTCGCTCGACGATCTCTTTACTGATGGCGAGACCCAGGCCCCATCCTTTTATAGATGAGTTTTCAGCATCGCTGGTACGATAAAATGGCTCAAAAATTTGCTCTAATTGCACTGGGGAAAGTGCTGTGCCCTCGTTGTGGACCTCTAAAATCAGATGGGCATGATCTGGATGCACACGCACATGAATCGTGGTATTTTCTGGTGAATACTTCATGGCATTGTTCACTAAGTTCACAAGGACCTGGACGAGTCGTTTGTCATCAGCTTGAAGCAGCAGAGGTTCAGAAGGGAGCTCTAGCTCAATAGAACGATCTGAAAAAGCCTGTTGTTCCTTGATGACGTCACGGCAGAGACTTCCGAGATCACACTGGGTCAGTCGTAATGGGAACTGTCCCGCACGAACGCTGCTCAGATCAAACAGGTCATCGATGAGCATGCGCAAATTTAGCGCATGTGCTTCAACTATCCCTAAAAACTGACGCAAAGCTGACCAGTTCTCGGATGTTTCTCCTGACCTGTTCAGACGGCGTAAGGCCATCTGTGTTTGGCCAAGAATCGTGGTCATCGGGGTCCTGAGTTCGTGTGATGATCGTAGGATCACATAGTCTTTCAAGTAATTTGCTCTCTCCAGCTGTTCATTAACCTGTACAAGTCTCTGATTGGCTGCCTCTAGTTCTTGCGCATACGTTTGTGTCCTTTGCTGAGCAGCAAGAATACGTCGTCGAGCCGCCTCAAAGCGCATCGCTATAGCAACTGCCAAGATTTGCATGGCGACGAAGGGCGCAAAGGTGGCGATATCCATCCCCAGGTTAGACGTCAAGAGGCCAGGTGCAACAAATATGGCGATGGTAATCACCCCAATCGCGATAGCGAACAAGGCGGGACGCAATCCCCATAGCAGGGCAACCAGAATGGATACAAGGCCAAAGGGAGCGGCGTCGAAAATCGGTGTTGAGGAAATATAATCGTACAGATGATCGAGAAGTACCACAGCGCCAGCGAGCAGAAGACCGGCAACGTATCCAAACCAGGCAGAACGCAACCAGGCGAGGAGCACAACAGGACGCTGATCACTCATTCTTGTTTGCATAAGAGCCTCCGGCAAACACCCTCTGAAGTTGACCTTCTTGGATGCAGACCCCAGATGAGAAGTATCTCTAGCTCCCGCCTAGAAGTGGTGCAAGGAAGTGCTCCACTAGTATAAGCAGGGCATCGATCTGGAACGGTTTTAAGAGAATGTCCTGGGCACCGGGAATGTCGCTTGTGTCGCGCACGCGAGCATCGGCTGTAATAACCAAAATGGGGATATGGTTGTAAGGCTCGTGCTCAGAAAGCCAGCGCGCAATGTCGTAGCCGGAAACTCCCGGCATCATCAAATCGAGCAGGAGGAGCGCCGGCAGGTGCCGCTCTCCGCGTTTGCCCATCTCCTGCAAGAATGGGAGGACCCATTGGCCCTCCACAAAGCCCACGCAGCTATACCCCTCGGACCTTAACAGCGACATGAGCATTGATAAAATGGACTGATCGTCGTCAACAGCCAGGATGTAGGGGTGCTCCGTCTCAGCCGGAGGTATTGAAGACTCATCTTCTATGGATAGAATAGGATTGCCTGGGCTGCTATACAGCATTTCCATTTCGCTCTCCTCCACTACGAGTGACCACAAGGTTGCGCCCCTACCCTTTCGAGTGAGCGCAGACAGAGAGTCGCTTTTAGTCTCTCCTTGAGGGCACTTCCTCACTCAAAGGCCCGGCCGGCAGGATGTCGGCCCACGACCCAACTGAGGCGCCTCACCCTCTCTGGTGCTAGTATAAGCAGGAAGCGTCATGAAAGTGCCACGAGCATCGCCATGAAAGCGTCAGGAGCAGGACCTGAAACTCTGAGCGGGAGATGAGCAAGAACGCGCCCAGGCCGGGAAGAACACCAACCAGCCCGAACTCCGACCGAGCCGCAGGTGGACGTGATCACCAGTGGTGGCATCCTGTTACAGGAGCACCTCGCCTTACCGTATCGCAGCCGGGCCGGAGGGCCGCACGGATAAGCTGTTCGGCGTGAAACCTGCCGCTCTGAATGTGCTTGCTAATGTCGTGCGTGTGCAGCAGCGGTTTGGGATGTGAGGGCGCGAGCGGGCCACACAGTCCCCCAGACTGCGTCCATAAAGGCCCGCCCCGCGCCGCTCCACCACCCTCGCCCCTACGGGAGCCAAATTTCCCCGGAAGGATAAAGAGCCACGAGGGTATAACTCTTGATTATATATTGACTCAAGTGCATAATGTCAGGGGCAGGACTAAGTAAGCGGCTAAAGTAGATCGTAAAGGAGACAGCCATGAGCCAACCCCTACCGCCATTTTGGAGCGTTTCCAGTGATGAACTATTCAAGCAACTGGTATGGGGACCTGCAACAGGTACTATACAGCAGGGCTTGACGAGTAATGAAGCCCAACTGCGACTCAAACGCTATGGCGCCAATCTGCTCAAGCCTAAAAAAGAAGCAAGTACGATTTCGCTCCTGCTCTCGCAATTCAAAAGCCCGATTATCCTGATCCTACTTATTGCCGCGGGCTTATCCTTTTTTCTGCAAGATGCGGCAGACGCCATTATTATTCTGGTCATTGTGTTTGTGAGCGGCCTGCTCAGTTTTTGGCAGGAGCTGGGCGCTGCCGATGCAGTCGAGAAATTATTGGCCGCCGTACAAATTCAAGCAACGGTCATGCGCGATGGCAGTTCCAGGAAACTAGCAGTCGAACAGATTGTACCTGGAGATATCGTTATCCTGAGCGCAGGAGATGTCATCCCTGGGGATTGCCTCATGGTGGAATCCAAAGATCTCTTCGTCGATGAAGCTGCCCTGACGGGCGAAACCTTCCCGGTCGAGAAGTCAGCCGGTATTTTGCCACCCGAAACGCCTCTTAGCCAGCGAAAAAATATGCTGTTTATGGGTACCCATGTGGTGAGCGGCTCGGCTAGAGCGCTGGTTGCTCGCACTGGGACGGAGACCGAATTCGGCCAGGTTTCTGCGCAACTCAAACTCAGGCCACCCGAGACGGAATTTGAGCATGGCGTCAGGCACTTTGGCTACCTGCTCATGGAAGTCACTTTGCTATTGGTGATCAGCATCTTTGCCATTAACGTTTACTTTCATCGCCCCGTACTGGACTCTTTGCTCTTCTCCCTGGCGCTCGCTGTTGGACTCACGCCACAACTGCTGCCTGCTATCATCAGTATCAACCTGGCTTATGGCGCCAAACGCATGGCCCAGCAGAAGGTAATCGTCAAACGCCTCGCCTCGATCGAAAACTTTGGCAGTATGAACGTACTCTGTTCCGATAAGACGGGAACGCTGACCGAAGGGGTGGTAAAGTTATCTGCAGCCATTGATTTCGAGGGACATGACAGCGAAAAAGTCCTGCTCTTCGCCTACCTCAACGCTGTGTACCAGATGGGGTTTACTAATCCTATCGATGAAGCAATCCGCACCTATCGCACGTTTGATGTTTCCAGCTATCAGAAGCTGGACGAAGTACCGTACGACTTCGTCCGTAAGCGCCTGACGGTTTTGTTTCTAAAAGAAGAGACACATTTTCTGGTGACAAAAGGGGCGCTGAAGAACGTGCTCGATGTCTGTACGACGGCGGAGGCAACAGCTAGCGACAAAGAAGGCAGCACGACCACTGTAGATATTGCCACAGTGCGAGAGCAGATCCAGCAGCACTACGAAGAACTCAGTGGTCAGGGCTGCCGCACGCTGGGTCTAGCGTACCGGCAGGTTGGCGCAACCTCGCGTTGTACCAAAGCCGACGAGACAAACATGACCTTTTTGGGGTTCCTGGTGTTCTTTGATCCTGCCAAGCCAGGTATCATCGAAACTATCAACTCACTGAAGCAGCTCGGCGTCTCACTGAAGATTATTACCGGCGATAACCACCTCGTCGCAGCCCATATCAGCCAGCAGGTGGGACTGGCAAATGCACACATTCTTACCGGCCCCGACCTGAACAAGATGAGCAATCCAGCACTGCTCAAGCAAGTGAACGATGTGAGTGTTTTTGCCGAGGTTGAGCCAAACCAGAAAGAACGCATCCTCATCGCCATGAAGAAAGCGGGGAACGTGGTTGGATACATGGGAGATGGCATCAACGACGCCTCGGCGCTGCATGCCGCAGATGTCGGTATTTCCGTCAACAGCGCGGTGGACGTGGCGAAAGAGGCAGCCGATATTGTACTGCTTGAAAAAGATTTGTCGGTGCTCGTACAGGGTGTCCGTGAAGGAAGGACAACGTTCGCCAATACGCTGAAGTATGTTTTCATGGCGACCAGCGCCAACTTTGGCAATATGTTCAGTATGGCGGGGTCGTCGCTCTTCCTGCCTTTCCTGCCTTTACTGCCCAAGCAGATTCTGCTGACCAACCTGCTCACTGACATTCCAGAGATGACCATTGCTACCGATAGTGTAGATAGAGAGATGACGGATAAGCCGCGCCGCTGGAATGTCGCGTTTATCCGCAATTTTATGTTCACGTTCGGCATCCTCAGTTCGGTTTTCGACTACCTGACGTTCGGTGCGCTCCTGTTTATCTTGCACGCGAACGTCGCTCAATTTCGCACGGGTTGGCTCCTGGAGTCGGTGATTTCGGCTTCGCTGATCGTACTAGTTATCCGGAGTAGAAGGCCTTTTTTCAGAAGTAGACCTTCCAGGCAATTACTGGCGGCAACGCTCTCGATCGTCGCGCTGACCCTGATTGTGCCTTACACTCCGCTGGCAGCGATCTTTGGTTTTCAACCGCTGAACGTGTTATTCCTTTTGCTGATGGGGGTAATCGTGATTCTTTACATCGCTGCAGCAGAGATGGCAAAGAAGCTCTTCTATGAGAGGGTGAATTTTTAGGGTTCTGCTCCTGACAACACCAAATACTAACTCAATAGCCGCCATGTAATGAGTCGATCGCGGGTGCGATCAGGCAGGATGCCAAGCAACACGCGGAGTAAGGCCGCGGTTCCAACAAGGTAGCGTGTCCTGGGCTTCTTCGCCGTGAGGGCATGCTCAACGACCCGGGCGACAACATCCGCCGGCACGTCACTGTTCAGAGCCGTTTTGCGGATATTGGATACAATATTGCGCATGGAAGCGATGGCGTGTCCATAGAGTTCATGTGCCCGGGGCGGCAACATTGCTGCCACCCTTTCCCCTCCTTGCAGGGATTTCTGCCAGATAGGTGTCGTTACATAAGCTGGTTCGATGATGGAAACAGGGATGTTCCAGGGAAGCAGTTCCATGCGCAGGGAGTCGGTGAGAGCTTCCAGGGCAAACTTGGAGGCGCAATAAGGACCCGTAAAGGGCAAGGCGCTTTTACCGGCGATGGACCCCATGTTGACGATGCGGCCGTGGCCTTTGCGCAGGAGGGGGAGAAAGGCCTGGGTGACGGCGATCTGGCCGATTACGTTTACTTCGAATTGCCTGCGCAGTTCGTCGATGGGTAAGAATTCGAGTGGACCCGCGATGGCGATGCCTGCATTATTGACGAGCCCACTCAAACCTTCCTCGTCGAGGGACGCGGCCACGGCAGCGGCGGCGGATTTTATTGAGGAGGCGTCGGTGACGTCTAGTAAGATAGGGGTCAGCCGGCCGGACGCCTTCTGCTTCAATGCGCCGCCGTCTACCTCTCTGCGTACGCCCGCGAAGACGTGAAAACCTCGCCTGTCCAGGCGAAGCGCGCAGGCCTCGCCGATGCCTGTAGATGCTCCGGTGACGACTACTGAACGTGCGGCTACCATCTTACTCTCCTAACTTAAATGAAATCTGAATTACGCTATAGCTACGGCAGGCCCACCATCCGCGCTCGTGCTTCATCGGTTGCCCACCATGCAACAAGGGCTACGCGGGCGACCATAAAGGCCCTCCCCACCACTCCTCGCCACCCTCGCCCCTACGGGAACCCAATTTTCCCCGCAAGGATGGAGAGCCAAAATTAATGCTGTATCTTTCCTATTGTATCCCAACTATCACATACTCATGCTTGTCTTACAGTGGGAATGAACAGGAGGCTTGCATATCAGTGTTCTTCTGAAGAAATGCACTTATATGCGAGGATTGTTGACAA
>WNFC01005871.1_pt1 | contig 13479 bp, 11 predicted proteins | sample 5400541 | NCBI WGS metagenome assembly WNFC01 (sample SAMN13153342, study PRJNA577476) | soil metagenome | isolation source: 120 cm saprolite under Douglas fir tree site 2 hole 2 replicate 1 | place: USA:California | collected 2015-04-18
TGCAGCCGTTGAAGAGCGCGCCTTTGCTCAGCTGGGCGTTGCGGTGCAGGCAGCGATCGATAAACGCGACCGGCTGACCCGCCGCATCGCGGAACAGCACGATGGGCTCTTCCATGATGACGCGGCCCAGCGGCCGCCGGGCGGTGACCTCGCCGGCGAGGGCGGCAATGTACCAGTTCTCGTTCAGCGTCCCGCAGGAGAAGCGCATGATCGGACGGGTCTCAGGACTCGATGTGGGGCGACCGGCGCGGGGCGATTGGGTCGACACGATGGTTTGCTGCATCAGGACACCGCCTCCAGGGTGGTCGCAAAGGCCGCCTCCCAGCCCAGGTCAGGAGCCAGGCTGCGCGGTTTGATGACGCCGACTCGCTGGCCTCGCGCAGCGCAGACCTCGTGGTAGATCCGCTCCGCGCGCTCGTTGGCGACCGCGCGCACGGGCGCCAGCTGCCCGAGCGTTCGGCACAGGTTGTAGTGATAGCTCCGGCGAAGCTCGCCCTCGAGCTGGGCCGCCAGCCGGAGGGCGTGGTGCGGGAGATCCGTATACAAGGCGTATCCGGCGGGGTCTCCGGCGGCGGGGGCGAGCATGGCGAATCCCGGGGGCGTCCCCAGCGCCCGACCCGCGTTGGCCAGGGCCTGCTCGACGAAGGCCGGCGAGAGCTTTTCGCCTGCGAGGTCGATGACGCCGTCCGTCCGTCCGGCAAAGCGCAGCAGGGGCGCTCGGTGCAGGTAGCCTTCCACGCGCACCAGGTCCTTCAGGCGATACCGGTACAGTCCGCCGCCGGTGGTCAGCACCACCTCATACAGCTTGCCGTCTTCGAGCTCGTAGACCAGGTATGCGCGCGGGCCATCCAGGAACTCGAGGAAGTGCGAGGTCACCGCCGCCACGGGCGCCGGCGCGTCTATCAGCGGAATGGAGACCACGCCTTCGGTGGCCAGGAGGCCCTTGCCCTGCACGTCGACGTTGGGGAACCGCTGTCGCATCCGCTCAAGCGGCCGGGCGGCCGTGCTCTCGGTCCAGCATGAGATCAAATCCAGGTGCGGCCAGCACGCTCCCGCGTCCTCTGCATCAATGCTCTCCACCAGCAGCGTCAGGAAACTCGGGCTCCAGACCGAGATGAAGGCCAGGTCGCGCACGTCGAGCAGGGTCCTAAGGGTGATCTCTCTCCAGGCTTGTGGATCAGCCGCCAGTAATGAGGGAGACGGACTGACGACGGTGTGCCCGAGCAACCAGCGGATCGCCGCCGGGAAGGTGTCTCGCTCATGCGCCATGCCTTTGCGAACCGCCACCCCCTCCCCGGCCCCTCCCCAGAGGGGAGGGGAGACTTGCGGGGGCGAAACTGCCCAGTAGGCGCGACCCTTGCGCAGGCGGGGACGATGCCAGAGCAGATCTGCGCACCAGGGCACGGTGGCCGCCGAGAACTCCGCCATCAGGCGGGCGGTATAGGGGATCTGCTTGGAGGCTCCGGATGATCCACCTGTGGGCTCCAGAAACCGGACCGGCTCGCCCGTTAGCAGATTGCGCTCGCCGGACTCGATCCGCCGAATCCAGGCCGCGTACCCGTCGTAGTCCCGCAAAGGAACGTGCTCGCGCCAGTCGTCGACGGTGACAATGTCGGCGAAGTCATGGCTGCGGCCGAACTCGGTGCCGGCATTCTCGCGCACGATCCGTTGGAGAATCGCGGTCTGGGCTCGCACCGGGTCGCGGAGCGCGCGTTGAAAGCGCAGCCAGGCCGGCATGGCCAGCCCCAGGTTGGCCCGGTTGACGATCGCCGCCGTCGCGCTCACCGCCGCACCCTCCGGCGCAGGACCTGCGTCAGCGTGACCACTGCGTCCCGCAGCCGTGTCTCCGCCAGGCAGCAGAGCTCGTCACCCCGGACGTGCCCTGGGTTTTGTTGGAGGAAGAAGCGGACGTGGGGATTGGCCAGCAACGCGCCATCGATAGGCGCGACGCCCTGCCGCACCCGGTCGGCACCCAGGTCCCGCGCGACCCCCGCTGCGGGATCGTACTTGTCGCCGAACCTCCCCCGAGCCAGCGCGTCCAGCAGGCGGCGCAGGCCGGGATCGTCCGGCTGGTCATAGCGCGGAATGCTGCGCGGGCACCGGTTGACCATGATCAGGTAGGTCCGAAAGCCCTTGGAGATCAGGAACCAGTAGACCGGGCGCCACGGTCGGCGCAGCTTGAGCCGCAAGATCAGGGCCGCGAACCGGCGCTGCAGCTCCTTCTGGCCCCAGTACGCGGGGTCGATCACGGTGTCCCCCGAGAAGACGACCGTCGCCTTCCCCGCCGGCGAGAGCTGCACCGTCGAAAAGCCTTTCAGCTCACCGGTGCGAACGTCGTGGAGGAGGATGGCGAACTGTTTGGCGTCCAGGTCCCGCTGAAACGTCGCCCAGCTGGCGCCCTCGTACGACGCCGCGAACAGGTCGAAGGCTGCCCGCCGGGCCTGCAGATCGAGGCCGGTCACGCGTACGGTCCGCCCCTTCAGTCTGCCGACCGCTTGCCCGACGGCCACCGCCGCCGGCGGCGCTAGCGCCGCTCGCTGGCCCATTGCCACACCACCAGCCCAAGGACCGGATACGCGAGGATCACGACGGCAGAGATGGCCAGGTTCAGGCCTGCGAACCGGGGCGTGTCGGCAGCGAAGTAGATGCCAGCCGCCGGGCTGGCCAGCTGGGAGAAGGTCCAGGCGAAGCACGCTTCCGCGATCAGCAGGATCAGGTACAGGCCCAGGAAGAATTCGCCGGTCCGATCCGCGGGCCCGAGACGGGGCCGGCAGCGAAGGTACCCGACAGCCAGGATGACGAAGACGGTGACATCGTGGATGATGCCGTAGAGGCATCGCCACCAGGTGGTGAGGTAGAGCACGGGCAGCTCGACCAGCCCGCGCAGGAAGAAAGCCGCAAGCCCCAGGGCGAAGAGGAGCTTGAGGTCCGGGTGCAGCCGCGACCCTCGCCACCACACCAAGGGCATCACCAGGAAGACCAGGACCGTGAGGTTGAGCCAGAGGGCCTGCGGAACGCTGGTGCGCCCGCCGACGACCACGGTGGCGTTCTGATGCCAGGCGAAGAGCGCCATGGCGCCGCTGACCACCGGGCAGGCGATGGCCGGTCGGAGGTCGATGGCGCGCGAGACCAAGCTACTGAAAAACCGCCAGCCGGTCGACCACGCTGGCAAAAGCACGGAGGCCGTCATCCGCATCCGTGAAGCTGGGATGGAATCGCAATCCCTCCAGGATGCGGCGGTCGTCGCCCGTGACGACCACGGTGAGCAGTAGAGCGCGCAGGGCGGCCAGCGGCGTGGGCGGGGTGAACACGATGGCGTGCATCACGGAGCCGTCCGTTGCCGACGGCGCTGCCGCGAACAGCACCTCGAACCGGATCGGACGTTCGACCACGATCCACGCCAGAGCGCCGCCAATGGTCGTGAATGACGCCGTGAGATCACCGCCGGCCAGCAGGCGGATGACGGGGGATGCCGGGCGGATGCGCAGCGGCATCGTGAGCTGGTAGTCGCCGGAGCGTATCAGCCGAGGCGTGGCGGACAGCTCGAGCCCGTGAAGTGGCCCCATGTGCGCTGAATCCAGCCCGTTGGCAATGACCAGATGCGGATGACAGGCGATGGATTGCGGCGGAATCCGGACGGTCCAGTGCCGCCAGCCCGGCGCTGGCGCCGGGAGGTCGAAGGCTGGGTCCCGACCCGCATAGATCCAGATATAGCCCCATCGCTCCACGACCGGGAAGACCTCCAACCGGCGAGGCGAGTCGTGGCATTGGCCCGCGGCATCGTAACGCCATCCATGGAAGGCGCAGATCAGTCGGTTGTCGGCGACCCGGCCCTGGCCCAGGTCGGCGCCCAGGTGGGCGCAGGAACCCTCGACCGCGTGCACGAGGCCTGCGCTGTCCCGATAGATGGCGATGCGGCGCCCGAACTGCTCGGTCGACATGACCTGGCCGCGACCAAGCTGCCGGGATCGACCTGCGACATACCAGGACTCGAGCAGGACGTCGGGGTTTGCGAATCGTGACTCGTGTGGTTCGGCGGTTGCGTCCCGGAGTGCCGACAGATGCCCGACCACCGATGGGACGGCCGACTCCACGCGCGGAAGTCTAGCTCAAAAAATCGCGGAAATCACAAAATCCAATGATTGCCAGGATCGAGGTTACCCAGCGTGAAACGCCAGGGTTGGGCAGCTAGCGAAGAGCGGGCATCACCTCGCGCGCGAAGGCGCGCATGGTTGGAACGAAGTCCTCGGGGCGCTTGCCGAAGTACGCGCACAGATGCTCCGCCCCGGCGGCCTCGTACTCCTGCACCCGAGCCAGCGCGGCATCGGGATCGGCGGCCAGGGTCGTCCGGGCGCCTACCTCTACGCGGCGATTCCCGGCGTGCGCCTTGACCCACTCGGCCAGCGGCTTGAATTCTTGGGGGGTGAGGCCGGTCGACTGCCAGACGTCCCCGTAGGTGGCGGCGCGACGCAAGGCCGCCTCCGAGCTTCCGCCGATGAGGATCGGCAGCTTCTCGCCCTGTGGCGGTAGCGGTCCGAACCAACCCTCCTCATACGAATAGAACCGTCCATGGAACCGCTCTCGGGAGCCGGACCACAAGTGGCGAAAGAGTTGGATCGCTTCGTCCAGGCGTTTGCCCCGGGTGGTCCACACGCCGGCCGCGCCCAGGTTGCGAAACTCGGGCTCGGAGTAGCCGGCGCCCAGCCCAAGGGTGAAGCGGCCACCGCACAGCAGGTCGAGGGTGGCCGCCTGCTTGGCAACAACGAACGGGTTGCGCATGGCCAGGACGATGACCGACGTTCCCAACCGGATTCGGTGCGTCCGCGCTGCCAGGTAGCCGAGGAGGGCCAGCGGTTCGATGACCCAGGGGTAGCGGTCCTTCAGGTCGGGACCGACCAGGACATGGTCGAGCGGCCACACTCCCGAGAACCCGAGCTCCTCGGCGGCATCGGTGATTTCGGCCAGCTGTTCAATGGTCACGCCCTGGTGTCCGTTCGGCAAGGCGACATGGACATCCATCGACCTCATGCCCCTCCCCTGCCCCTCCCCACGGGGGAGGGGAGGACGTCGCGCATCGCCGCATCCAGGCGCTCCAGGTACGGACGGGCCCCCAGCCGCTCGAAGATGGCACGGGCTTCATCGGCCGCCGCCCGAGCCTCCGGCGTGCCGGGTCCGAGCAGGAGGACCCAGTCGAGCGCCGCTCCAGCCAGCTCGAAGTCGAGACCAAGCGCTCGGTAGTGCTTGAGCGCCTCGCCGTACCCCGCTGCCGCCTCGTCTGAGCGGCCCTCCAGCGCAGCAATCCCGGCGTGAATGGCAATCTGACTGGTCCGCTGGGCTGCTGTCGTATCTTTGTCGGCGTCGAGCCGCGCCGCGGCGTCCTTGGCCCATTCGAGCTCCCTCTGCCAGAGTCCCGGCCGGCCGAGATTCGGGACGAAAATTCCGGTCCCAGATGGGACGGTGTCCGCGGACCGAACAAACGCGGCATGAGCAGATGCCGGGTCCCCGTTGACCAGGGCTCGGTAGCCTTTCGCATACTCGAAGACCCCCACCCCGACGAGATCGGAAACCTGTTTCCCGTTCTCCTCCAGCCGAGCCCAGAGGTCCTCCGTCAGACCACCCCGTGAGACCCGGATCATCGACTCGGCTGCCAGAAGCCTCAGCAGATCCAGCGGTGCGGCCGCAGTCGCGGTGGCCTCCTGCAGTTCTACGAGGACGGCGTCCCAATCTCCGCCGACGAGGAAGGCAAAGATGCCAAGGGTTCCACAGGACCAGACTGCCATGCTTCGGTTGCCGACCCGCTTGGAGAGCTCGAATGCCCCGCGAACCACCTCGGTCGCGCGCAGCGGCTCGTCCCCGAATAGACTCACCCCAAGGTTGTGGCGGGCGCGTGCCTCGGTGCCGAAAAACCGCCCGCTCTCCGCCAGCCTCACCGCGGCCTCCAGAATGGCGGCCCCCTCACGCCGCCGCCCCAGATCCAAAAGCGCGGACCCTTTGTTGATGAAGGCTTCTGCGATGATCCCGTCAGGGTCCAGGCGCTCGGCAATGGCAAGCGCTCGGTCGGCAGCGTCGATGGCGCGTTCGGGTGCTTCGTGATGACGAAAGAGCGCTCGTGACAGGTTCGCCAGGAGAACGGCCTTCGCGACATCAACACCGGACTCGGGCAGCTGACGCAGCGCCCCCTCGAGCACATCGATTGCCGGTCCATGCTGCCCGCCATCCACGAGAACCTGTCCGAGCAGGGCGCTGGCCCGGGCCAACCCCGCCTGGTCGTCGACCGCCTGGTACGCGCCGATCGCTTGGCGCACGAACTCTTCGGCCAATGCGTACGATCCACCGGCATCTGCCGACACGGCGGCGCGCATCAGGAGATCGGCCTTTTCGGCCGGGTCGGACGCGAGGTCGAGCGCTTGCTTGAGATAGGCCACGGCCTGTTGGTGCGCGCCCAGCGTCGCCGCCCGATCGGCCGCCCCGCGCAGGGCTGTGCGAGCCTGGACCGCTACACTCGCGGCCGCGGGCCCCGACGCGGACGCGTGGTAGGCCGCCAGGTAGTGCGTCGCGACGACAGCCGCCAGTTCGTCTTCGCCGAGGGCGCCGAAGTACTTGGCTGCCGCCAGGTGGCGGGCTCGCCGATCTCGCTTGGCCAGGGTACCGTGCGCGACTTCACGAATAAGCGACTGGACAAATCGGTACTGGCCGCGCTCGGGGGAGCGCTGGTCTGCCTCAAGCTGGAGGATCTCGGTCCGGACCAGCCCCCGCAGCCGGGGCTCCAAGGACGCCTCGTCTTTCCCGCTGAGCGCGGCGAGCCCATCGAGTGTGAACGACTGACCGAGGACGGACGCATCCTGGATAAGGCTGCGATCGATCGGATCGAGGACGTCGAGGCGGGAGGCAATCAACGAGCGCAGCGTGTCGGGGATCGCCAGGGTAGTGAACTGGCCGACCGGGCGATAGGTTCCATCGACGCGCTGCAACTGGCCGTCGGCGACGAGCGACCGAACGGTCTCGACCGCGTATAACGGCACGCCGTCGGCTCGGGCCAGGATCGCGTCCACGACGGGCCTCGGCAGTCCGGGGACGAAGCCGGCTAGGAGGTCGTGCATGGCCGACTCGGACAGCGGTTCCAGGGCCAACGCGGTGAAGTTCCGCATGCCGGCGCCCCAGTCCGGGCGCCGGTCGAACAGCTCCGGCCGGGCGAGTGTCACCACCAGGACCGGGACGCCCTTCGACCACTCGACCAGGTGGGCGATGAAGTCGAGAAGCCCGGTATCGGCCCACTGGAGATCCTCGAAAAGCAAGATCGTGGTGCCCTTCGCTGCGATGCGCTCGATGAAGATGCGCCAGGCCGCAAACAGGAGGTCACGGCCGCCGGCGGGCGCGGGCTCGAGCCCCAGCAGGGTAAGCAGGGCCGGCTCGACCCATCGCCGGTCCTCCGGATCCGGCACATGCTCGACCACGGTGGCCGCGATTCGCTTCCGGGTGGTCGGTTCGTCGTCCGTAGCGGCCAGGCCCGCGCGGCGGCGAACCATCTCTCCCAGCGCCCAGAAGGTAATTCCCTCGCCATAGGCGGGCGACCGGCCGCGATGCCAGTAGATGGCCTCCACTACCCCATCGATGTACTTCTCGAGTTCCCATGCCAGCCGGCTCTTGCCGATCCCGGCCGGTCCAGTCACCGACACGAGCCGCGCCTTCCGCTCCCGCCCCGTGGCACTCACCAAGTCCTTGAGGAGGCGGAACTCCTCGTCCCGGCCGACGAACGGGGGTTCTGGCATGTCCGAGCGACCCTGGCCGCCTCGCTGGGCCACCACCCGGAGGGCCCGCCAGGCTCGCACCGGGCTGGACTTTCCCTTGAGCATCTGCTCGCCGACTTCCTCGAACACGATGGCCGATGACGCAGCTCGGTGAGTCGCCTCGCCGACCAGGACCGCACCGTCCGGGGCCACACTCTGGAGCCGCGCTGCGGTGTTGACCAGGTCGCCGGCGACCATCCCCTCATTCCGCGTACCAAGCGAAACAGCGGCTTCGCCGGTCAAGATGCCGGCTCGCGCCCCAATCGCGGACCCGAGGACGCGGACGGCGTCGACCAGATCCAGCCCTGCGCGGACCGCCCGCTCGGCGTCGTCCTCTTTCGCGATCGGGGCACCCCAGACGGCCATGACGGCGTCCCCGATGAACTTCTCGACCGTTCCCCCGTACCGGGCGATGACCTCGGTGGCAAGGTCGAAATACTGGCTGAGCGTGTCCCGCACCTCTTCGGCATCACGCTCCTCGGCGAATGGGGTGAAGCCGACAAGGTCGGCGAACAGCACGCTGACCAGGCGGCGCTCAGCGACTGGCCCGGTCGCAGCCGGACCCTCCGTCGCGTTTGCCGGGGCGGGCTGAAGTATCGACCCGGTGGCGAGGGGGGCGGCGCATTGTCCACAGAAGCGGTCCCCGGGATCGTTGGGGGCCCCACACGCAGAACAAAGAAACGCGAGCGGCGCGGCGCATTGCGCACAGAACTTGCGCCCTGCTTTGTTCTCGGCCCCGCAGCTCGAGCAGACCATGCCTGATTTCCCGGCGCCGAATCAGCGCCGGTTGCTGAGTCTACCGTGTCGCTCGCCAATCCTCTCGACGTGCCAGTGCCGCCGCGAGCGCAGCTCGGTGCCGGCCTTTCGGTCAGAGAGGAAGGCGATCGTCCGCGGAGCCCGACTGGGGCTCCAGGGTGGTCGGGGCACCGCCATCGCCCATAGCGGCCCCGAAGAAGCGGTAAGCCCACTCCTCGGCGAATTTCCGTGAACCGGCAAAGACGATCGGCACCTCCGGGTAGCGCACCGCCAGTCGACCAAGCATGTCTGCCAGCCAGGAGCCGCGACCTGGCTGGGTACGGAAGAGATCCGGATAGTGGCCTTCGACGACAATCGCGCTGCGCCCGACCGCGGCCAGTCGCTGCATCTGGAACGCCAGGCTTCCGTCCGACAGGGAAGCCGCCAGGTTGTCGAGGGTCTTCCGCTCCACCGCCGCGACCACTCGGTCCCCAACGATGGCGCCATAATCTCCGCCGGCGAGGGCTCGCCGCTCGATGGTGACCGCGCGGCCCGTAAAGCGCCATCCGTACTTCTCGCGGGTGTCGACCGCGACAATGAGCGGGCCAGTAGCGCGGCCGCGGGGAACCCGAGCTCCCGGATTGGCGCCTTGAACCGTCCGCTGAGTCTGCCACCAGATCGCCGGCCGGCCACGCGCGTTCGTAAAGACGAACTGGGACCGGGCCAGGCGGGGACGGTCCAGGATCAGGTCGATGGCGGCGCCCCGACGCTTACAAACGAGGACTGCCGCCTCGTCAACCAGCTCGGTGCCGTCATCCCACGGGCTCGCATCCTGGGCGCAGAAAACGCGTGCGGCACGCGGCCACGCGTCGCGAGCCTTGAGCACAACGCCTCCCTCGATCGGGAGCCACACCAGGTACGGCAGGTGGCTCCCAGGGTCGGGGTTCCGAGCCACTCGGAAGCGGGCGTCCATCGCTGACTATTCTCCCCCCGATCGGGGGCGGTGTCATTGGGCACCCGCGCGCTCCGGTGTGGAGGGAGAGGGGGCACCCCCAGCGGCTTGCTGCTTGGCGAGCACGCGCCTGACGTGCGCCAGCTTGCGTGGATCTGCCACGACGTAGACCCGCGTGACCAGGCCCTCCTTGACAGTAAGCGCCAGCACGGCCGCCGGCGCCCCTCCGCGGAACGCAATGATGCCGGGCTCCCCGTTGATCTCGCGTGCGGCCAAGATGGCGCCGGACGGCGCGCCGAAGAATCTCATGACTTGCTGGGCGACCTTCTCGCGCCCGACGTTCGGCTGGCTGACGGCGGCCAGAGTCCCGCCCACGTCAGCCCACCCGACGACGGCAGGATCCAGCAGTGGGAGGAGCGCCTTCAGGTTCCCGCCGGCACAGGCGCCGATGAACGCATCGACGACCCGCTGCTGCAGCTTCGGATCAATCGCGAACCGAGCCGACGCCGCCTCCTCATTGATGCGCCGGCGCGCACGGCTGGCCAGTTGCCGGCAGGCGGCGGGTGACCGCTTCACCATGGGCGCCACCTTCTCGAACGGGAAGTCGAACACGTCATGGAGGACAAAGACCACGCGCTCGGCGGGGGACATCCGCTCCAGGACGATGAGCAGCGCCAGCCGGACGCTCTCGTCCATGGTCACGATGTCGGCCGGGTCGGACAAGGCGTCGTCCGAGTGGATCAGCGGCTCGGGGAACCAGGGTCCGATGTAGGCCTCCCGGCGGACCCTGGCCGATCGGAGCTGGTCCAGGCACAACCGGCTCACCACGACCACGAGCCAGGCTCGCACGTCCTCGATCGGGTCGAGGTCTGTCCGGAGGAGCTTGGTGAACGCCTCCTGCACGGTGTCCTCCGCTTCGCTGTAACTGCCCAGCAGGCGATAGGCGACGTCCAGCAAGAAGCCATGGTGATTCGACCAGGCTTCGGTGACCCACGCGTCGTTATCGATCATCCGCCGTCGCCACCTCGAAACCATGCGGTCTGCATCAAGAGAAGGACGGGGCTGGGGTCAGGAATGTGACATCGGCGCCCCACGTCACATTGTCGCGCCGTCCGCCGTCCTCAAGAGGCATGAGTAATAAACCGATTCAACCCTGGAGGTTTTGAGATGGTGGCCGCCAATCACGCAACCCTCGGACCGCGAACTCGGCGCGTGGTCCGGTTTGTCGCTCGCTTCGTCAATCCCGCCGTCATGCAGATTGCCGGACGGCGCTGGATGCCTATCCTCGGCATCCTGCACCATCGCGGCCGCTCTGGCCGCGCGTACGCCACGCCGCTGGGGATGCGCCCGCTGGGCGACACCTTCGTCATGCCGCGGACATTCGGCGAGGACGCGGCCTGGTATCGGAATGTGCTGGCCGCGGGAGGGTGCACGGTCACCTATGGCGGGGTCACCTACAGCCTGGTCGGGCCCGAGGTGATCGACTACGCCACCGCGGCCCCGGCCTTTCCACGCTATGAGCGGCTCCAGTTCCGCCTGATTGGCATCCACGAATACCTTCGGCTTCGCATCGCGCATCCATCACCGACCGCATAAGGAGGAAAACACAATGGCTACCGACCTCTCCGTGACTCGCCTCGTGAAACCGCGCACCGCGCCGCACCCCCGCAACCTCGGCCTGGCGCTCGCCGTCATCGCCGTGGCCCAGCTGATGGTGGTCCTCGATGTCGCCATCGTCAATGTCGCGCTGCCCTCCATCCAACGATCGCTGCACTTCACCGCCGCCAACCTGGAGTGGGTGGTCAACGCCTACGCCATCGCCTTTGGCGGCCTGCTCCTGCTAGGCGGCCGGGCGGGCGACCTGTTTGGACGGCGGCGCCTGTTCATCGCCGGCACGCTCCTCTTCACCATCGGCTCGCTGGCGGGAGGGCTGGCCACCACCTCGACGTTGCTCATCATCGCCCGGGTGGCGCAGGGGATCGGTGGCGCGATCGTCGCCCCGACCGCCCTGTCCTTGCTGGCCGACAGCTTTGCCGAGGGGACGGCTCGCAACCGGGCCCTGGGCGTGTACTCGGCCGTGTCAGCGGGTGGGGGCGCGCTCGGGCTCTTGCTCGGCGGCGTGATCACCAACTACTTTTCATGGCGCTGGATCCTGTTCGTGAATGTGCCGATCGGGATTCTGCTGGCGCTCGTGGCACCCCGAGTGCTGGTCGCCAGCAAAGGCCGTCCCGGACGGCTGGACCTTCCCGGCGCGGTCGCGGTCACCGCCGGGGCGACGCTGCTCGTCTACAGCCTGTCCCGGGCGGCAATCCACGGCTGGAGTGACCGCCTGACGCTCGGCACCATGGCGTTGGCCGTCGGGTTGCTGGTGGCCTTTGTCGCGATCGAAGCGTTCAGCCCACAGCCCTTGATGCCACTTCGGATCTTCGCCGATCGGAATCGCTCCGGCGCCTATGTGCTGTCCCTGGCAGTGGGCGCGATCCTGTCCGGGATGTTGTTCCTGCTGACCCTGTTCTTGCAAAACGTCCTCGGCTTCAGTCCATTGCAGGCGGGGTTCGCGTTTCTCCCCACCGCGCTGGGCGTCGTGGTCGGCGCCGGCATCACCTCGCGGCTGATTGGCCGGATCGGCCCTCGCCCGCCGATGACCATTGGGCCGCTGCTGGTGGCGTTCGGGCTCTTCTGGCTCTCGGGCATTACCGTGCACGCCAGCTATGCCTCCCATGTCCTCGGACCCCTGCTGACCCTGGCCGTCGGCCTCGGCATGGTGTTCGTGTCAACCAGCGTCGTCGCCATCTCGGGAGTGCAGCCCAGTGAGTCAGGGCTGGCCTCCGCCCTCCTGAACGTGGGCCGGCAGCTGGGCGGCTCGCTGGGCATCGCCATCCTGGGAACGGTGGCCGCCACCGTCACCAGGAACCAGCTGGTGTCTGGTCGGCTAACGCATGCCGCGGTCAATCACGCAGTCACCGCCGGGTATGCCACCGCATTCGAAATTGCCGCCCTCATTGCCTTCGCCAGTTTCCTGGTCGCCCTGGCTACGGTGCGTCGCCCACGACCGGCCATTACCCCGCAAACGGAGGGGGTCGCCGCCTAAATTCGGCGACGACTCGTCGCCCAGAGCATGTCGATTTCACCCCACCTCGCTCGACGTATTGTTAGAGCCAGGGTTCAGCCGGTCGAGGCAGGCTGGAATCCCGGCTTCAAACCCTAAGCACGAGGAGGAACGACAGATGCGAGTCATGATCGTGATCAAAGCCAACAAGGAATCCGAGGCGGGCATCATGCCCTCCCAGGCATTGCTCGAGGAGATGGGAAAGTACAACGAGGAGCTCGTCAAAGCCGGCGTGATGCTCGCGGCCGACGGCCTGCATGCCAGCTCGAAGGGGGCGCGCGTCCGGTTCTCCGGGGGGAAGGCGACGGTGATCGACGGGCCCTTTGCCGAGACCAAGGAGCTGATCGCCGGCTACTGGCTGTGGCAGGTGAAGTCGAAGGAAGAGGCGATCGAGTGGCTGAAGCGCGGCCCGTGGGCGACCGGCAGCGAGGAGGCAGCGACACTGGAGCGTCGCCTGGGCCCGTTCGAGATCGAGATTCGCCAGGTGATCGAGGCGGACGACCTCGGGGACGCGTACACCCCTGAGCTGAGGGAGCAGGACCAGCGCCTACGGGCGCAGGCGACCGCAAAGGCCTAGCACGGACGATACCCAACGCACGATCGACGCCGTCTGGCGGATCGAGTCCGCCCGTCTGATCGCGGGGCTGGCGCGGATCGTGGGAGATGTGGGTGTGGCCGAGGAGCTCGCGCAAGACGCGCTGGTTGCGGCCCTTGAACAATGGCCCGAGTCGGGCATCCCCGCCAAGCCGGGCGCCTGGCTGATGGGGACCGCGAAACATCGGGCGATCGACCTGCTTCGGCGACGCAAGCGGCTCGAGCGCAAGCAGGAGCAGCTCGGTCACGAATTACTCGTGAGCCAACAGGAGACCGCCGAAAAGGAGTTCGACGCCGCGATG
>WNFC01006489.1_pt1 | contig 13478 bp, 9 predicted proteins | sample 5400541 | NCBI WGS metagenome assembly WNFC01 (sample SAMN13153342, study PRJNA577476) | soil metagenome | isolation source: 120 cm saprolite under Douglas fir tree site 2 hole 2 replicate 1 | place: USA:California | collected 2015-04-18
TCGGCTGGGGCGGACGGAGGTTCATCCGTCGTAAGGGCCTCCGGCAATGCGCCTTGCAGGGCCATCCTGGCCGCGAAGGCGTCCTCGACCCGTTTGGCGTCATCAGCTAACAGGCGGTTCTTGGCCTTCAGGATAGCGACCGCGCGCGGCTGCAGGTCATCTTCCGGCAGGGTTTTGATCTCCTGGATGAGTTGCGCTCTGATCGCAGCTGACTCCTCCGCACCGAGCCTCTCCCGAACAAGCGGGATGGTTGGGCTCCCGGTTTGGAAATGGCTCGCGCGGTTGGGCGCCGGCTTAAGGCCGGAGTCGGGAGCAACAAGAGCCTCTGCGGCCTTGTCTCCGTTTGACTGGTCGTTCGTGAGATCCGGCGCGTCGAGATCGTCCTCCCCGGCGATTCCTACCATCGTAAACAGTGCATAGCGCCGGGCGTAGGTCAGTGCCGCACCCATTCGTCGGGGTGCAGACGTCTCCGATAATTGGCAGACCGGCCAGTCCGAGGAGATCCACTCACCCGACGTGTGCAGCAGGATGGTGGTCAGGTTGACCATGCCGTTGGCCCGATCAATGTCGCGACAATTACACCGCCGTGCGGTTGCGCCGGTGGTTGCGCATCAAGCACAAGGTCAGGCGACGCAAGGGCGGGACCTATCCACTCTCGCATCTCTACGGGCACTTCGGGCTCGTACGCCTAAGCCGGCTTGGGCACGACCTTCGGGCTCGTACGCCTAAGCCGGCTTGGGCACGACGTGTCGTGCGATCTGCTGGCTGCCCAAGGTCTTGCGCACGATGTCCAGTCCACTCGACAGCGAGGCGTAGCGGAAGCTTTGTGGACTGTCGGATCGGTTGTTGTAGACCGTCCCGACCATCGCCTTCTCGGGATTGGTAAGTTCGGTCTGAGCTTTCGCCAGCGCTGTGGCAATGGCGGCGACGCTTTCACTGGACCGATGCATGACCAACCTCCAGTTCAACCAGATCAAAGCTGATAGCACCTGATTTTGAGCGTTTCGCCCGGATACCGTGACCCATCGCCTCCTTGGCATCCTCCGGCATCAGCCCTTTAAGCTCGCTCTTGGCGCGCTCGTGGTCGAGGTGGGCAGTTCGAGTCTCGCAAAACAGTCCTGCAAATTCCGCCCAGGAGTTGGAAGCGTTCATGTCGACCACCCTGACCGCTTCAATCCGTGGCTTTGGAGGCTCGCAATCGAACAGAACAGGGGTCTCGCCCGTCTTGACCGCCCGCCAGAAAGCCTTTTCAGCCGCGATCAGGATCGTCTGGTAGATCGGGTCGGCTTCAACAGACAGTTCGACCCACTTGCCGCCGCCGTTGATGATGGAGAGCACCGATTTCTTGGTGCCAGCGACCAGCATATTGTGCTGAAGCTGGGCCATGTGCTTTTCCGCGGCGCCTTCTTCCGAGAACGACCACGGCAGCATGAACTTGGCCTCGAACACCGCGCCGGTTTCCTTGACCAGTCCATCCAGCGTGGCGGCCATCCATGGGATGGTCCGGTGAATGGCATGCCGCTGGACGTCACCGATCCGGTGGCCAGAGTTTAGCTCATACCAGCGGCGGTTGAGGTCCTCGGTGACCAGGCCGAGCTGGACGACCAGCACGCCCGACAGGTCGAGAGCGGCCGCCTCGCCACGTTTCTCGCGCCAGAGCCGGAGCAGGGCCTTCTCATCCTTGCCCATGATGACCCGGGCATCGGAGCCGCCGATGAACTGACGGCGGTCGCGTGCGGCGGTGCGGCCTATTTTGGGCATAGCTCCGCCATTCACCAAATTGGCGTTGTTAGTCATTGTCGCTCCTGAATTGGCTTGGCCGGATTACATAAATAATATAATGCTACATAAAATGAGAGTCAACCGATAAAATGTAAGGCTACATTAAAAATGTCGATTAGCCCAGCGCAATGCCGTGGTGCTCGCGGCCTACTTGGGTGGTCTCAATCGGATCTTTCAGAGGCAAGTAAAACAGCCACGAAGACCATTGCAGACTTTGAACGCGGGGCAAGAGAGCCATATCCACGTACGCTTGAAGATGTGCGGGGCGCCCTCGAAAAGGCCGGAGTTGAGTTCATCGCAGAAAACGGTGGAGGACCCGGCGTTCGTCTTCGCAAGCCGTAGCGGCCGCGCCAAGAAATAAATTGATGAATGGACGGAACCCCTGGCATCTGAGGCCCACGGGACCGACGTCTCGGCGGGCAGGTACAGGGGCATTCCCGGAGTCGATGTGCCGGTTGACCCGCCGTTACTAGCGACCGTGCCCCCTTGGTGAGCAGAAAGATTGGAACGTGTCAAATGAAGTGCATGGGCTTCCGAGCTCGAAAAGGGACGGTCGCGAAGGGGTCAGGCTCGGCGAAACATTTTAGGATGGAGGCCATCAATTCCGTGAAGACCCAGCAACTGAAAATTGCAATGCGAGCCAAGAAACATTACGCTGGCTTAGCTTGGAGCGACAACGTCACTAAGATGCTGATTTCATATGCTCAGAATTTTGAAGATGTCATACTTTGGCGTGCGCTCAAGCACGTCGTCGATGGGTTTTACGTCGATGTGGGAGCCAATGATCCGAACATGGATTCGGTCAGCCGACTTTTTTACCAAAACGGCTGGCGCGGCGTTCACATCGAGCCCATCCGGGAGTTCGCCGAACGAATTCGTCTCGCGCGCCCTGACGAGGAGGTGATCGAGGCAGCTGTTGGTTCCCAACGGAAGTCCCTGACAATTTTTAAGGTCGGGGATACTGGCATGAGCACGGGAGACGCGACTATTGCAGCTCAGCATGAAGCTGCCGGTTTTCAAATAGAAAGCAGAACCGTTCCTTGTATTGCGTTATCGAAAATCCTGGCGCCCTTTGAGAACCGGGAAATTCATTGGTTAAAAATTGATGTCGAAGGCATGGAGAAATCCGCAATCGACTCTTGGCTGCCGTCGAAAGCGCGACCATGGATTGTCGTTGTTGAAAGTACCGAACCAAATTCGCCCACTCCGAACTTCGCCAAGTGGGAACCCGGCCTATTAAAACTCGGCTATGAATTCGTCTATTTTGATGGCCTCAATAGATTCTACGTCAGTACAGCGCAACCCCAGTTAAAGGAGGCGTTTGGTCCTGGGCCGAACTATTTTGACAATTTTTCGCTCACACGAGCGTCTGTATTCACTCGACTACAGGCCGAGGAGCAACGGAATTCCGACCAAGTCAATTCGCAGTTGCGACAGGAGCTGGATGAATCTCGGGCGAACCACGAGCGGCAGGTCGAAGCTAACCGCGTCTCCTTGGATTTGCAGGATCGCAAAATTGGCGAGTTAGTCGGCAAATTAGCCCTGCAAGAGCAGATCTTGGCACAGGGACAGCTCTCCATAAGTTTAAGAGATAGCACTATTAGCTCCAGGGATCTGACTATTGGAGATTTGAACAGCAAGCTAGCCTCGCAAGAGAAATTGGTTGCGGAAGTTCATCTTGCAGTTCGCGAAAGGGATAACATTATCGCGGAGCTAGCCGGCACCATCAGAAATTTGACCGACGAATTAGCTTCGAAAGAAAAAATATTAGAGTTTCGAATTGACGAACTGCTAGAAAGCACATCGTGGCGTTTGACGCGACCCATGCGAGGCATTCGGTCTGGGGCTGCTTATCTTGGGCACGGCGGGTGGGCCTGGCTTAGGTTTGCTCCACGCAGCCGTCCACGTAGAGTAGCACGCAAAGCTGTAGCTTTGATGTCCCGGAGCGCAATATTATGGGCGATAGCGCGGGTTGTTTTCAAAGGTGCGCCGACCCTAAAACACCGTTTGCGCATAGCTATCAATAACGATCCCGCATTAGTCACGAATTTCGGTGAGCCGAGTCAATCGAATTTGCCGACCCCTTCTAAGCAAGAGACCGCTCACGAGAGATTGGCCCTCGAGCCTGTTATTTTAGATGCTAAGGAGCCGCGAACCTTGTTGTTCGTTGGACACACCGTAACTTGCCCCACGAACACTGGGGTTCAACGCACAGTGCGTGGGCTTGCGTCAGGACTAGTCGGTAACGGTGTTAACCTGCGATACGTCAAATGGGATGCCACATCCAAGCAGTGTGTCCTGATAAATAGCGAGGAGCGGGAGCATCTATCGCGGTGGAATGGACCTAAGTTGGTCGACCAGGAGAAGAGCCTTTATTTATCCCATCAGCAATCCGCAGCAGCTGTCCAAGTTCATTCAGCCAGGGACAAGTTTATCGTTCCCGAAGTGGTGCACGCCTCATTTCAGGATCATCTGGTGGCCGTAGATCTGATTATGTGGGCTCGCGAACACGAAATTGAAGTAGGTTTCATATTTTACGACGCAATTCCTTTGCTTCGCAAAGAATTCGCCTCAATGGCGCCGGCGCACGCGCAATATATGCAGCATCTCCGTTTGGCAGACGTTGTGTGGTCGATCTCTCGACGGTCCGGACGTGATCTCATCTCATTTTGGTATGCGAGCGAGCGGGCTGACCTCAACACTATACCTTCAGTGTTGCCTCTGCATCTTCCCGCAGGAAGTGCAAGTGTGGATCGCGCGATCGGCGTTCGGGTTCCAGAGAATTTGATACTCTCAGTCGGTACTATTGAACAACGAAAAAATCAATTGCAGCTGATCCGAGCGTTTCAGGCGCACAAGGATTCCGAGCCAGAAAGTCCATGGAAATTGGTGCTTGTTGGAAATCTGCATCCCGACGTTGCCGCTGACGTTCAAGGCGCGATCACGAGGAATTCTTCCATCAGCCATCTTGGGCATGTCTCCGACGAGGAACTTGAGGCTTTATATTCTGCCTGCGCCTTCACGGTTTTCCCGTCGATTGAAGAGGGATTTGGGCTGCCGATACTGGAGAGCCTTGCTCACGGAAAGCCGTGCATTTGTGCAAATTTTGGCGCGATGGCCGAATTGATAGATGGCGGAGGCTGTCTTGCGGTTGACACGCGTGACTTGGCATCCGTCCGCGGCGCAATCGAAGAGCTCATGAAAAATTTGCCGCTTAGGCAGTCCTTAATGGAGGCGGCGTGTTCACGTCGAATGATCAGCTGGAATGATTATGCAGCTTCCATTACCGAGTTGATCGATACCGGGAGGCGTTTAAGGTCCAAATTAGGCTCTATCTATTACTGGGTGGATTTGACGGCATCGTTTCCAAATAACACCGGGATCCAGAGATTTACCCGTCAGCTTGCCCGGGAGCTGATGGCAATGGGGCTCCATTTAATACCGGTCAAATGGGATCAAAGAACTGGCTTTTGCGCGATTGAGAAGAACGAACTTAGCTTTCTTGCTGGTTGGGATGGGCCATCGGTCGAACAGTGGAGCGCCTGGGTCAATCCGGAGGACGCGGGGCAAGGCAGCTGGTTGGTAATGCCAGAGTTACCGTTAAATTTAACCCGGGACCAACAAGTCGGTCTCCGACGCTATGCGAGTGAACGTGGCCTGAAACAAGCGGCATTGTTTTATGCCGCAAACCCTGCGCAGACGAGACAGGATCTTCCGCAACATTTCTTGCGAGCGCACCGGGAGTACATGGCGGAGCTTGCTGAGTACGATCTGGTCCTCGCCATCTCGAATGCCAGTCGGGCCGATCTTATCAAGTTTCTCGGGCGCGACCCGATCAAGCCGCAAAGTCTCGAAACGCAAATTGAATTGATCGCCTTGCCCGAAAAGTCTTGCGAAGACGGCAAGACGTCAGATGCCTGGAGGGCATATGCAGAGGAATTTGCGAAACGTCTGGCTTGTCATTCAAATTTCGATAGAGGCGGTGAGTTGTTGGTTTCGGATGACGACGTGCGACAGCGTTCAGTTGAAATGAACATTCCGCCGCGGCCGAAGCTCTCGCTCTGTATCAGTACGTACAACCGAGCGGAATGGCTGGCCATCAACTTGAAAAACTGGGCCCGCCTTTATCCTAAGCAGATGTCCGATGTTGAACTATGCGTATGCGACAATGCGTCCACGGATCACACTGAAGAGGTTGTGAAACCATATTTGGTTCGGTCGGATTTTTCCTATCTGCGGAATCCAAAAAACGTGGGAATGCTGGGCAATCTGCGAGTCACGGCCAATCATGCACGTGGCGATTATATCTGGATTATTGGCGACGATGATCTGCTTATGCCTAAAAGTATCGAGCGCGTTCTCGAAGCAATCGATGACAATCCCGATGCCAGCTTGGTCTATTTAAACTATGCTTTCACCAGGATCGAAGATGCTCGGGTGGTAACAGATTTTGAAAAGTTTTTTGCTGAGGCGACGCCAATTGTCCCAGCGGAACCGGATCGGGTGGGTAGGATCAAAGAAATATGCGCTAGGAATGAGAACTTTTTTACCGCCATCTACACACTCGTGCTCCGACGAGATCACGCAGTAAACGCGTACTCACAAAACACAAACGGCCGGCCATTTTCTACGATGCTGACAGCCATTCCGACCACGCATTATGTTCTGCACAACATGATGAATGAGCTGGGAGTGTGGATTGGGTCTCCCCAGATCGTCGTTAATATGAACGTTTCATGGATGAAATATGCACCGTTATGGATCTTGGAACGGGTTCCGGAATTATACGAGGTGGCGGAGAGAAAGGGCGTGGCATGCGAAGATATCGATCGCTGGAGACGTCATACGCTGCCTGGTATTTTCCATTATTTCTGTGAAATCTATCATACCGACCCTCTCAACAATGCCGCCTTTTTTTCGGCGGCCCGCTTGGTTCGCCGCTTTAAGCATCTCCCGGAATTTTCCCTACGACAAGGCGAGCTTGTTTCGGTCTACGAGAAGGCTCATCAAGCCGGTCATCCTGCAGCGACCGAACCTGTCTCGGAAATATTCCCCGACGTTAGTGGGTGAGTAATTTCATGACCTTCGGCCAATCTTCTCTCGCCAACTCGAAAGAATTTCTTGAAGGGTCTGATCGAAGTCGTGTGTCGGGGTCCATCCGAGCATCTGTTTTGCCCGAGACGCGTCGCCATATATCCTTGGCAAATCAATCGGCCGAAAGCGTCCGGGATCCTGTTCAATTTTTACACTTACTTCCGCCATGCTGATCAGACGGTCTAACAGATGATCCAGGCGTTGCGGCTTGCCAGACGCGATGTTAAGGATTGTGCCGCTTGCGATTTGATCAGAACGTAGGGTTGCTTTGACGTATGCGTCCGTCACATCACGAACATCAAGGAAGTCGCGTTCTGCGCTGAGGTTTCCCACGCGTACAGTTGCTGGTTGAATGCCTCTTTCGATACGAGCGATCTGAGCTGCAAAGCTCGAAAGCGCGTAATTTTCGGTTTGGCCCGCGCCAACATGGTTGAATGGCCTAAACCGGATGCTCCGTAATCCGGAACTCCGCAGCGCTCCAATCGCCAGGTCGGCTGCCGCCTTGGTGACCGCATAATCACTGGTCGGTTGAAGAAGCGCTTCTTCTGTGAGTGGAAGTTGTTGGTTAGAGCTAACACCATAGACCTCGCCAGATCCCGCAAACAAAAGAGCACAATCGGGCGCATGTCGAAGGATAGCATTCGCAAGATTTATAGTTCCGAAGACATTGACGGCCCAGTTAATTTTTGGATTGGCCCCTGCTTCCAACAGTGTGGAAACCCCTGCAAGATGCATGACGTGGGTTGGTTTGATCTCGGCTATCAACGCGTCGACGGCTTCGGCATCAGTGATGTCGGTCAAATACCGTTTGCCCGCATTTGACGTTTCTCCATCCCGCGCGCATTCAAAAATCTCGGAATGTTGTGCTGCCCTCCGAAGGGCCCTAATAAAATAGGGCGCCACAAATCCTGATGCGCCGGTCACGATCACTCGCATGAGGCAGTCCGACGAAATAGTCTGCGCGTCAATAACAGAACACTAAGCGGCATCAATTTCCTAAGGCTCCGGAACGAAACATTCAATGCTATCTAGGAAATTCCGGGAAAGCATGCGAAAGATTCCACATTTTGACTCTGCCTAAATAATTTCAATTTCCGGAAACGGCAGAATAATTTTTCCGCCCTGATCGAGATACGCCTGTTCTCTACGGAGAATACCGTCCCGAAAATGCCAAGGCAGTACTAGAAAATAGTCTGGTTTCATGGCGCGGGCCTCGGCTTCGGAGATAATGGGGATATCTGTTCCTGGCGTAAATCTGCCGAATTTCTCGGGATTGACCTCGGCAATCGCAGTCAGCTGCTTGTCGGTTATGCCACAAAACTGAAGCACAACATTTCCCTTGGTCGAAGCGCCATATCCGAGCACGCGCTTTCCGTCCGCGACCAGGGCATCTAACAATCTGGTGAGACCTTCGCGGTGCCGGTACACACGCTCTTCAAAGTCTCGATAGGGCTTAGGCGTCTTAAGGCCCATCCGCTCCTCCTGCTGTAACAGCCAGTCGATGATGGGGCGGTTGGCAGGGAGGTTGCTTTTCTCTTTTGCGGCGGTTACGGCAAAGCTTCCGCCGTTAATCGCATTCATCTCAACGTCGACGACTTTCAGACCGGCGGCGCGAACGATGGTGTCTACTATCATGAGCGAATAATATTCAATATGCTCGTGACAGATCGTGTCATATGAAGTCAGACGCAGCATGGAGGGCATGTAGCTTTGCTCGAAATGCCATACGCCGTCAGGGGCTAATACTTCTTCGATTTGACGGGCAAATCCTATCGGATCCTCTAAATCGTAAAACATCGCGATCGAAGTAACGATGCGGGCAGGGCGCGTAGAAGCCTTTCGAAAATTCGCTGCGGAAAAAAAATCCGGCACCAGCTCTATGTCATCGGGATAGAAAGCTCGGAATTTCTCACCCGTGGGGTCAATCCCAATCCGATGAAGGCCGGCCGTCGTGTAAGATAGCAAGCTCGTACAATCATTCGATCCGATATCGAGGACGGTATCTCCGGGCTTCAGATCGACGCGTCGCTCCAAATGGCGAATCTTGTTTGTGAGGTGATTGACCATCGATTGATTTAGTCCGGAGCGATAGCCATAATTCTCGCCATACATCTCATTTGGATTATACGAATGCCCGAGTTGGAGCAGACCGCTATCGGGACACCATAGCAAGTCTAGAGGCCCGCTCGTGATCCTGGCGTCGCGCGTTGTAGGAAACACCCCTGTCAGCTTTTGATTTCCCAGATTAAGCACAGATATGAGGTTTTCACTGCCGCTAACGCGACATTTTTTGATCGCACTATAGTCTTGCTGCTTAGCATCCGACATGGGGAACCTCACGAGAGCAATTTCATACGGCTATGCTACTGGGCGGGAAGTGTCAATTCACGGCAAATGCAACCCTCAACGTGTCTGCCGCGCTTGACGCCGCCGCAACATTAAAGCTTTGGCCCTTATGTATTCATAATTGCAAATGCGCTTACCCTGTCGCTCCGCAACAGCTTGTAGATCCTGTGCATCGATGTGGCTCCAGAAAATACCGAAAAAGCCGCAGAAATTTAGCTCGCTGAGTTTTCAATCAGTGTCTTCACCAGATGAAAGCAATAATTTCCGACCCCGGTCATGGAGCCGCGAAGAGGATCCGTTTCGAAACCGACGCAGATTTTCTTTGTTTCAGCTGAAATCAACGGGATTTTTATCCGGTTCAAATTAACAGATTCTCGCAACCGCGGTCGCCAAGGCGCGTCCACCAAACGAGAATACACTAAAGCACAATCGATGCCACAGGTAAGACTCTTGGAAGCCCGACGCAGACTGGCGTAGCCATTACATTGGGGTTCAAGCGGCTGCCGGCGAATGGAAAATTGATTGCTACTGTGAATGCAAGGGATCGTAGTCCACCAGAGGGGAGATAATCTCGGCGCGTTGGAGAGCGTCCAATACATCCTTGCCGTAATCAGACCAGGTTCGTAGCGGCCGAACTAGGGACTCTCCGGATAGCCTTTCGAACAGTGCTTCGTTGCTAGCCAATCGCGCGATGGCGTCGGCAATTGCTTCTTCGTTTTCCATGTCGACCATTAATGTCCCGCCCCCCGGGGCGATTTCAGCAAGCGCGGAGCCGTTGTGACAGATACATGGCAGCCCCCGCCAAAGACTCTCAAGAACAGGGAGGCCGAAGCCCTCCACCCACGATCCAAAGATGGTAGCCTGCGTGGTTTCAAAGAGATGGTTCATGTCAGGATCGCTCATGTAGTCATGCAATTCCAACGCCTGGCCGCCAAGCCGCGAAACCAATCCGCGTATTTCTGATTGAAGAGCCGGATATTCAACATCCATAGATCTGCCGACGATTGTCAGGCGAATGTCTTGGCCCGTCGACTTGCGGGCCGCTTCGACCGCCCGGATCATGCGCGGATAGTTTTTTCGCGGCTCCCAGCTTCCCGTAGCGAGCAAGCGAAAGGGCCTCTCGGGTGGCCGCGCCCGCTTTCGCGTCGTCACGCGGGGAATATTCGGCAATTCGCCGGAAAGCAGGGAAGGCTGCGTGAACGGAACCCGTCGACGCCGTTCTAGCAGCCAGTTGATCAGATCGAACTTTACGGTGTTGGAAATCGGAAGCACGACATCCGCCGCTGCGAACGTACTCCAGTAGTCTTCAAGCCATCTGAACGTGCTGGCCTCGTAAAATTCCGGAGTTTTTAGCGGAATCATATCATAGAAGATCTTGGCGACATGCATTCCGAGAGATTTACCGACTCCTACAGCGTTTAGCATCGGGGTAATTTCAGGAATAATGAGCCACTCATCAGCGAGAGTTTCCGGCAACTTGATCGCCGGCGCGATCCTCGGGCCACCCCATTTTGCGAAGTGATCGGCTTCGGATTGACTGATCGGAACCATCGCGCGGAGACCTGGATCCCACTTCACCGGAATGATTTCGATCCCCTGATTCTGCAGCGCGACCGCGAGGCACCGAGCCACCCGTTGAACCCCGGTATTGAAGGGCTGCTGGACCGTGAGCCCGACCCAGAAATAAACGCGCTCGATATTCATTATCTTCCTACCCTGTGCTTTCTGAGTAGTATTGGATGCCCATCCAACGTGTAACCTTGAAAAGGAACTAGTACCCGGAATCATGGCTGAGTGATACGGCGGTCTTTTTCTCGTAAGGCGGACTTCTCCAGCTTTGAGCATTGTCCCGCCCTTGAATCATGACTCACCCTCTAAGAAAAGGGGGTACTAGGACGCCAGACTTGCCCGGAGTAGCACCCAAAAGTTGCGCAGGGAACCCTTTCTCTCAGCAGCCCAAATCTATGCTTCGAGTCGAGCCAACCGCCGACCCTAGGTCGGCCTGCTTATCGTCGTCACGAGACCCAGCGCAGCAGTTGCCATTTCCAAGCGAGTCTCGAATACGGACGGCGACTTGTGGGGCAAGTTGGCTTATTGCCGATCCCCTGCAATAGCTATATCACCGTATAGCAACATGGCGGCGATGAACATGAGTCCGTTCTTTCACTACAATTCCAATTTCGACGCACAGGCGGTCATGAAATCCCATGCGATTTCAAACTTGGAGGCGGACCAGCGATATTTAACAAATTTTTTGGGGGTGAAGATCGATCCGAAATTTTTTCCCGATATACTTGGAGGGAAGGCTGGTCAAATAGAACCGATTCCAATTCCCGCAAACTGGCACGCCGACATCGCGGAATGGGCGGCGGCCCTCAGGGCCGTCGACCTATCGGGCCAGTCCTTTACGGTCATCGAACTGGGTTGCGGATGGGGTTGTTGGCTCAATAACACTGGCGTTGCCGCGCGGCGTACGTCACGCAAGCCTCACCTGATTGGGATCGAGGGAGACAGGGGGCATATACAGTTTGCGCGCGAGGCCACCGCGACGAACGGATTTTACGATTCCCAAGTAACGCTACATCATGGGATTGCTGCCGCGAAAGACGGTATCGCTCTGTTTCCGCATCAAGAGCGTTCCGGAGTAAATTGGGGACTTGAACCGGTTTTCGGTGCATCGATCGTTGATCGCGCCAAAGCGAAGATATCAGGAAAGTACGATGAACTCCCGATGATTTCCCTGGAAACAGCGATAGGCGACCGGCCCCGAATAGATCTACTTCACATCGATATTCAAGGCGGCGAAGCCGATCTGATCAAAGATAGTCGTCCTATTTTAAAAAGCAAAGTTGCCTACATCTTGGTAGGTACGCACTCCAGGGAGATCGAAGGCAGGATTTTCGAAAGCTTGCGAGCAGAAGGCTGGATGCTGGAAATCGAGCGACCTGCGATATTGTCGCTTGCAAATGGCGTTCCGCAAGTCACCGTCGACGGCGTTCAAGGCTGGCGGAACGCGAAGCTTTTGCCTTTCTAGGAAGTGCACAAGAAGAACTCGCTCGTTCCTCTTGATGTAGGTTGTTCAAGCAAGTGATGTTGGACCAAAACATTTCACGAAGTGCGGTTGCACCGGTAGGGCGACTGTTACTTTGGAAAACCGGCAATTACCTATTTGTTGGAGTAATGGGTCTCATTTTACGCTGTGGCCTATTATTTGACGCCCTACCGCCCTCGAGCTGGGGACGTGCATCCCCTTGGATGGTGGGGCTGGTTCGATCAAGGGCAATAGCCGCCCGCAGACACTCTATCGCCCACGATCATATCAAGACGTTCATTTTTCAACACTTTAACGAGCCAGTGTGTCGGATTTAAAAGCGGCGCCCCCATGGGTAAAGGCGTTGTGCAATTCAATTCCGTTCAAGTCTTAAGCTCATAAGTTGCATTGCGCCGTTACCGCCAAAGAACACCCGGATTTCAAGTCCGGTTGCCCTCTGTGTCAGTTCAAACGGAATCCTTAGCTCCTCCCTAGCTGACCCACATGCAAAATTCTTCTTTCCGAGATTAATCTTTCCAACGTTCGACACCACATCCACTAAATTGTTGTTAGCTGCATTGCAGATTACCGCTACAACGGCAGTGTAATTTCCGGGTTCGAGATCCACGTATGGGCCATAGGATAGAAAACCAGCGGGATTAGTTCCTTGAATCGCCTTAGCACTACCATTCACTTCAAGAGATCCAGTCTGGCGCGGCAATGACCGGATGTCAAAGTTGCGCGGAAATTCGGGATAAAGAAAATTAAGGACGCACAAAGTACCGAAGAAGAAGGTCACGACTATAGCCGCCCCACCGAGTGTAAATCCTGCGAAGCGCCCCACGGGGCGGGAGGTTCCATTTTTCATGTCGCGCCTGATTCCATAAGCTGCACAAGATGTCTTTCAATTCATTCGGCTACACAATAACTGTTCGTTTAGCCGGATTTTCTGTTTGGTCATTCGTTGGCGAGATAAAATGCTATTTGGTGTCGCTTGCCGAAAGGGCCGATTGTTTCAATGGATCCAGGTGGTTGGTCAAGTTTTGCGGTGGTAGCGTAAGTGACAATTCCGCGCGACATGGCGGTTTGAAGTGGACCCCGGACCTGGGACCATGGATCGCCGAAGTTAAGGTGCGATCGCGCCTGCCTTTGTCCTTCAAATCAAGCAGCTTCCTGCTGCTGCTTTTGCGTCTGCTGTGGATGTGTGGGCAACGCGTTTGCGTTG
>WNFC01006464.1_pt1 | contig 13477 bp, 9 predicted proteins | sample 5400541 | NCBI WGS metagenome assembly WNFC01 (sample SAMN13153342, study PRJNA577476) | soil metagenome | isolation source: 120 cm saprolite under Douglas fir tree site 2 hole 2 replicate 1 | place: USA:California | collected 2015-04-18
GGCAATTGGGAGGTGGCTCATGAACCGATTCACTGTGGCATTCGGCGTGGCGCTGGCGGTTGCGGCGGTCCCCGCCGCTCCCGCGACGGCGCAGACCCGCGTCGCCGTCATGCTCGGTTTCGCCCTGCCGCGACCCCAGGTGTCCGGCGTCATCGTCGTCGGTCCGCGTTACGGGTACGACGCCGAGTCGGACGTGCTCGTCGTGCCCGCGCCCCGGCGGTACCGGTATCGCCACCCGTTTGTCGTGGAGCGGGGCGAGTACGGATGGGAGCGGCGCGAGTACCGAGGCTACCGTCATCACCGCCGTCATGGGGGCGACGGTGAATACGATGACGCGCACGGCAACCACGAGCACGGCGACGAGTGATGCGCCGCGGCCGTCCGCTCCGCCCTCGAGCGTGCCCTGAGCCCGTCCGGAAGCGGCGACTGACGCTCTAAGCAGTGTCGCCGGTTCGGTCGTGGAGGGGGGGGCGCGCCCGCGCGCCTCCCCCTTGCTCCGCGCTCCAGTTCCCCAGCGCCGGCGCGCTGCCTGCGCCGGATGATGGTGGGCGGCCTCCGCCGCCCTCGCCGATTTATATTCCGACCGTGCGACCGTCCCGCGATCATTTCCTCCCTCCCGATCCCACCGCCTTCCTCGCCGCCGAGCCTGCGACGGGGCGCATCATCGTGATCGCCCCGACCCGCGCCGCGTGCGAGACGATCGAGCTCGCGAAGACGATCGAGCTCGCGATGGGCTTGGACATCGACACCCTGCTGGCCCGCGAGCACGGTGACGACATCCGCCGCCTCGCCGGGTCGGGCCAGGGGTTCGGCATCGTCGCGGCCACGGGCACGGGCAAGACGCTCGCGATCCGCTCGATCGCCATCACGGTCCTGGGCGGGGCGCCCCTCAAGGTCGGCGTGGTGAACCGCGAGCGGGAAGCGACGCCCGAGACGCCGACGTGGAACGTCGTGATCGTCACGACGGGGATCGCGCGCCGCTGGTTCGAGGACGGGCTCATCACGGCGCGCGACACGCTCGTGGTCGACGAGATCCATCAGACGTCCGCGGAGCTCGAGCTCTGCCTCGCGCTCGGCAAGCGGGCCCGGTGCCGCTTCGTCTGGCTCTCGGCCACGGTGGACCCCTCCTTCTACGCGCGCTACCTCGAAGCCGCGGAGGTGCTCGAGACCCGCGCCTTCGACCCCGCGAAGGCGGCCCGGGTCCGGGTGCTCGCCCAGCAGCCGCTCCAGTTCCTCGATGACCGCTTCATGAAGCGCGTGCTACGGGAGCGGCGTGGCGTGGCGGTGTTCGTGCCGACCAGGGCCGAGGTCGAACAGATCGCGCGCGAGCTCGGGAACCGGTGGCAGGGAGTCGCGACCGCGTTCTACCACGGGGGCGAGCCGATCCGGGTGATCCGGCCCTTCCTCGACGGCGAGGTGCGGCGGCCGTTCCTCTTGGCGATGACCGCGGCCGGGCAATCCGCCCTGAACATCCGCGGCCTCGATACGGTGGTGATCTACGACGCGCGTTACACGAACGTGGTCGAGCGGGGCCGCAACGTGCTCACCCGGCTCTACCTCGGCGCGAACGAGATCCTCCAGATGGCCGGGCGCGTGCACGGGCGAGTGGACGCGGGCGAGGTCTACATCCTGAGTGATCGGGACGTCGTGTTCGAGCGCCTCGAGCCGACCCCGCCCGAGTTCCAGCTGGCGGGCGATGCGGAGCGCGTCGCCATCACCTGCGCCGCCCTCGGCGTGGACGCGCGCGACTTGGAGCTTCCCGTGCCGCTCGATCGCCGGGCGTATCGCGACGCCGTCGACCTCCTGACCGAGCGCGGCCTGATCGAGCACGGCCAGCTCACCCGCTACGGGCGCGAGGTGGAAGCGATGCCGGTGGAACGACCGTGGGGTGAGCTCCTGTACCACGCCGATACCGACCTCGTGCCGATGGTCGCCGTGGCCGCCAACATCGAGTCGCTGCACCGCATGACGCGCGAGGAGCGGGATCTGCGGGGGCTGATCGTCTCGGGCAGCGATCACCTCACGGCGTACAACGTGTATGCCGAGGCGGTGAACAAGCACGGCTACCCGGGCGAGGTGTACGGGCTGCCCCGCCACCTGTTCCGCGACGCCATCGATGACTGGGCGCAGGGGCGCGGTGTGCTCGTCAAGGCGATGGAGGACGTGGCGCTCGGCACGGCCTCGGTGTACCGCCAGCTCGAACTGCCGCTGCCCGAGCGGCTGCCCTACGCCGGGGACAAGACCCTGGCGGCGTTCGCGGATCTCGTCGCGAAGATCATGCCCTTCGACTTGGTGATCGACGAGGAGACGGCCGACGGACGCGAGGCCCGGGTCAGCCGCGGCTCGGTGAGCGGCAGCTGGGGCGCCGTCGCCGGGACGCTGCGCTACTTCGCGGACCGCTTCGGGGTCCCCCGGGCGAGCATCGAGGGGACCCAGCTCCCCGAGCGCGCGATCCGGCGCTACGCCCGGCGCGGCCCGCCAACGGTCGTGTTCGAGCGCCAGCGCCGGCGCGAGGGCCTGATGACGGTGCACACGGTCAGCTACTTCGGGTTTGTGCTCGAGCGCGACAGCGAGCCGCTCGCGAACCCCTTCCCCCCCGAGCTGGCGGACGCCGCTCGCGGGGCCCTCGTCCAGGCCCTGCTCGCCGGTGAAACCCCCCACCCCGACCAGGGCCGGATACGCCAGGCGCTCGACCGCTTCGGCTTCTACTGGCGCCGCTCGGGTGGGCGCCTCGCCCAGGCGGCCACCGACCAGGTGGCGACGCAACTTGGGACGCAGCTCGGGCGTATTGGCTCATGGGAGGAGTTCATCAACACGCGCCTGAGCTTGGACCCGGAGGCGGCGATTCCGGAGGGCGTGCGGCGCGAGCTCGAAGCGCTGCCCTCCTCGCTGCACCTGTACGGAGACCGCGTGTCCGTCGACTACGAGGTGGAGCAGGGGGTGGGCGTGGTACGGTTGCGCTTGAAGGAAGGCCAGGCGCGGCGGCTCGAGCCCGCCGATTTGCCGCGCTTCGATCGGCCGGTGCGCTTCACGGTGGTGCGGGGCAAGCGCGACGCGGTGCGATCGGACTCGCTCGACGGGCTGCGCCAGGCGTTGAGCGGCCTGTCGAAGGACGAACGGCAGCGGTTGGTGCGGGGCGGCCGCGGCAGCCGGCGCGGCCGGCGCCGCTAGTGCGGTGACGTCGCCGCGCCCATTGGTCTGGTGTATGGCTGCGCTCCAGTGCGGCACGGTGGCTGGAGAATCCCGCTCGGCAAGGATGTATGGCCGCGAGAGATAAAAACCTCAATCTGCCGCCGCAGCAGACGCTCGCGCCCATGAGCCAGGCGGTGCTCGAGACGCTCGACGAAGGCGTCGCCGTGTTCGACGCGCACGGCCGGCTGTCATACGCCAACCAGCGGGCGCGTCGTGTGATCGACGGGTTCGAGCCCGCCACGGCGTCCCGCACCGATGAGCTGCGCGAGCGCTTGATGGCGTTGGGCGGCCGGGCGCGCCCGCTGAAGCAGGGCGCGACGGAGCTCGGGGAGGTGGTGTTCCTGCCGGGTGGCGACCAGACCCGGACGCTCGCGGAGCAGGAGCGCCAGGCGATCCTCGATGCGCTCGAGGTCACGCAAGGCAAGCTGGCCGAGGCGGCACGCCGACTCGGGATCAGCCGCACCACGCTGTGGCGCCGGCTGCGGGCCTACGGGCTGCGGCCCGGCGAGCGGCCGGGACAGGGCTCCCCCGTGCGCGCCTAGCGCTCCGCGATCCTGGCGTCGCCGTTTCGCGCCGCCTAGCTTCCCGCTCGGCGCCCACGATTCGGGAAGCGATGCCGGCCACTCCGTTCATCATCGAGGAATACGTTCGCTGGTCTGACGTGGACTTCGCCGGCATCATCTTTTACGGGTCCTACGTCCGCTTCTTCGAGATCGCCGAGACCGAGTTGTTCCGGGCGTGCGGCCTCGCCTATGCCCAGCTGTTCGACCGCTACGACATCTTCCTTCCCCGGAAGGCCGTCCACAGCGAGTTCTACTCCCCAGCGCGTCTCGACGAGCGGCTGCGGGTCGCGACCTACATCGGGCGGGTCGGGACCAAATCGATGACGCTCAACTTCGACGTGTTGCGCAGTGATGCACCGGTGCTCCGGGCTGCGGGGTGGATGGTGCTGGTGTGCGTGGACCGCCGGCACCTGAAACCGCAGCCGCTGCCCGCGGGGCTCGTGGCGGCGCTCGCCCCCCACACCCTCACCACGCTCGCCGCGCGCGCCGTGCTCGGCGTGCCGTCCCCGCCGGCCGGCGGGTCGCGCTCCTGACGCCCACGGCGGCCCGGGCGGCCCGGGTGGCGCGGGCCGCGCGCGGAGTGCTCGCCGCGCTCGGGCTCGCCGTCCTCGGTGCGGACTGCCGCGGTGCGTTCGCGCGGTCGGCGCGGGTGCGCGTGTGGGTCACCCGCCCACCGAGGGACACGGTGCGGTTCGAGACGCCGGCGCGCGCGCGGCGCTGTAGTGGCGGCCGGGGCAAGGGCGGTGGCATCCTGGTCCAGGGCGCGAGCGGCGGCAACGGCGTGGTGGTGTGGCTGCGCACCCCCGACTCGATCGCGAGCGGTCCCTGGCCGCTGTTGCAGCGCGGGGACACGGTGACGGCCCGTGGCGCGATCGTCGCCGTGCGCTACAGCGTGGCCGAATACGCGCACGGCACCTCACTCGACAGCGGCGCGGTGCGCGTGACGCTACAGGGTGGCGTCGTCACGCTCGTGGCGCGCGGCAGCGGATTGGACGCGGTAGGGGGCGGGCGTCTGGCCGTCGGGGCCACGTTCGACGCCGTGCCGCTCGCGGCCGATACGATCTCCTGTCGCTCCGGGCTGTGACCCTCCGGGTCGGCGTGATCGGCACGGGGTTCGGGCGCCGGGTCCAGCTGCCCGCGCTCGGCCTCGTGCCAGGAGTCACGGTTACGGCGGTCGCGAGCCGGAACCTCGAGCGGGCGCGCACCGTCGCCCGAGAGTTCGCGATCCCGCACGCGTTCGGGAGCGGCGAGGAGCTGGCCCGTGCACCCGACGTTGATCTGGTCCTCGTCTCCTCCACACCGAACCTGCACGCCCGCCACGCGATCGCGGCGCTCGAAGCCGGCAAACACGTGCTGTGCGAGAAGCCGATGGCGCTCGACCAGCAGGAGGCGGAGCGCATGCTCGCGGTCGCCCAAAAGAGTCCGGGCCTCGCCCGCATCGATCACGAGCTGCGTTACGAGCCCAACCGCCGCCACGCGCGGCAGCTCATCCAGGGCGGGGCGATCGGCCCGGTGCTGCATCTGGAGTTCGTGCTTCGTCCCTACCTGCGGGGGGACGGCCGCGCGCAGGCGGTCGATGCGCCCTGGAGCTGGTGGTACGACGCCGCCCAGGGCGGCGGGATCCTGGGCGCCGTCGGCTCGCACCTCATCGACCTGTGCCGCTTCTGGACGGGCAGCGACGTGGTCGAGGTGAGCGGCCGGACGGCCACCTTCATACCCGAGCGCTCCGACGAGCACGGCGCGACGCGGCCCGTGACGGCCGACGACTATGCGAGCTTCCTGATGCGGCTCGCCAGCGGCGTCGTCGCGACCGTCACCCTGACATCGGTTGGGGGACACGGGCCGGGGCATTTCACCCAGGTGACGGGGCACGACGGGACGCTGGTCCTGACCGGCGAGACGACGCTCGAATTGGGCCGCCCCGGTCGGCCGCTCGAGGACGCGAGCATCGCGGACGAGCTCTGGGCGCGCACCACTCCGAACAACATGTGGGCGCGCTCCTTCGTGCGGCTGATGCGGGACCTAGCGGGCGTCGTGGCCGGAGAGCCCGCGACCGGGGAGCCGGCGACGTTCCATGACGGTTGGGCGGTGCAGCGGGTGATGGACGCGGTCCGCGCCGGCCGCGGTGTGCGGTTAGATTGAGCCGCGTGGAGCAAACCTACTTTCGCCGCGGCTTCGGGCTCAAGGGCAACATCGAGGGTGCGCTGGCGGCGGACTACCACAGCCGCGTGGTCGACCGCATCCGGGCCCAGGACTACGTGCTCTCGGTCGGCGACCTGACGTTCAAGCTCGCGCGCGAGTTCGGGTTCTGCTACGGCGTCGATCGCGCGGTCGAGTACGCCTACGAGACCCGCACCAAGTTTCCCGACCGGCGGGTACTGCTGGTCGGGGAGATCATCCACAATCCTCACGTCAACACCAAGCTGCGCGCGATGGGCGTCGAGTTCCTGTACCGGCCCGACGACGGCGAGTTCGACTTCGCCCAGATCACGCCCGCCGACGTCGTGTTGCTCCCCGCGTTCGGCGTCACCGTGCGGGACTTCGAGCGGCTCCGCGCGATCGGGTGCGTGCTGGTGGACACGACCTGCGGGTCGGTCTTGAACGTCTGGAAGCGCGTCGATTCCTACGCGAGCGCCGGCTTCACGGCCATCATCCACGGCAAGCACCATCACGAGGAGACGAAGGCGACCTCGAGCCAGGTGACGAAATACCCGGCCGGGCGCTACCTGGTGGTGCGGGACATGGCCGAGGCGCGCGAGGTGTGCCGCTACATCGACGGCGCGGGGAGCCGGGAGGAGTTCCTGGTGCGATTCGCGGGCAAGATGTCGCCCAACTTCGATCCCGATCAGGACCTGGTGCGTATCGGCGTCGCCAATCAGACGACGATGCTCTCGGGCGAGTCGCTCGCGATCGCCGCCGAGCTGCGCACCAGCTTGGCCCGGCGCTACGGCGAGCCGGCCGCGGCGGACCACTTCCGCACCTTCGACACGATCTGCTCCGCCACGCAGGACCGCCAGGACGCCGTCTTGAAGCTCATCGCCGACCATTTGGACCTGATGGTGGTGATCGGTGGCTACAACTCGAGCAACACGACCCACCTCGCGGCGATCTGCCAGGAGAAAGTCCCCACCTACCACATTGAGGACGCGGCGGGAATCGAGCTCGAGGGAGGCGCGATCCGGTTCCGCCCCGTGGGCGTGGTCGAGGAGCGGCGCGTCGGGGGGTGGCTGCCGCCCGGCCCCGTGACGGTGGGGGTGACGGCCGGGGCCTCGACGCCCAACAACAAGATCGGGGAAACGATCGAGCGGATCGCGGCGCTGCGCGGCACGACGTTGGAGGCGCTCCTCCCCTAGCTGGTTTCGGGAAATCTTCGCCATATTTCAGGCATGCCGCTCTCGGGTTTCCACCCCGCCACCGCACGCTGGTTCGCGTCCCGCTTTCGCGAGCCGACTGAGCCCCAAGCACGCGCCTGGCCGCTGATCCAGGCCGGCCGCGATGCCCTGATCGCGGCGCCGACCGGCTCGGGAAAGACATTCGCCGCCTTCCTGACCGCGATCGATTCGCTCCTGACTCAGGGGCTCGACGGGACGCTCGGCGACGGCACGCAGGTCGTGTACGTCTCGCCCCTGAAGGCGCTCTCGAACGACGTCCAGAAGAACCTGGCCGAGCCCTTGGCCGAGATCCGGCGCACCCTCGTCGAGCTGTGCCTCCCTGACGTGGCGATCCGCACCCTGGTGCGGACCGGCGACACGCCGGCCGCCGAGCGCCAGGAGATGGTGCGCCGGCCCCCGCACATCCTCGTCACCACGCCCGAGTCGCTCTACCTGATCCTCACCTCCGAGCGCGCGCGCGACATGCTGCGCGGCGTGCGCACGGTGATCGTGGACGAGATCCACGCCGTCGCGCGTGACAAGCGGGGCAGCCACTTGGCGGTGTCGCTCGAGCGGCTGGCGGCCTTGACCGGCAAGCCGCTGCAGCGCATCGGCCTGTCCGCCACCCAGCGCCCGATCGAGGAGATCGCGCAGTTCCTCGTGGGCAGCGGCCGCGCGCTGCCGGCGATCCTCGATTCGGGCCACGCCCGCACGCTCGATCTCGCGATCGAGATTCCGTCCTCGCCGCTCGAAGCCGTCATGGCCGCCGAGGTATGGGAGGAGATTTACGAGCGGCTGGTGCAGCGCATCACCGAGCACCGCACGACGCTCGTGTTCGTGAACACGCGGCGGCTCGCGGAGCGGCTCACGCTGCACCTCTCCGAGCGCCTCGGCGCGGACCAGGTCACCTCGCACCACGGCAGCCTATCGAAGGAGAAGCGACTCGACGCGGAGACGCGCCTCAAGGAGGGGAAGCTCAAGGCGCTCGTGGCCACGGCGTCGCTCGAGCTCGGGATCGACATCGGCGCGGTGGACCTGGTGTGCCAGATCGGGTCCACGCGCTCCATCGCGACGCTGTTGCAGCGGGTGGGCCGCTCGGGCCACCACCTCGGGGCCGTGCCCAAGGGCCGGCTGTTCCCCCTGTCGCGTGACGAGCTGATCGAATGCGCGGCGCTGGTGCGGGCCGCCCGGGAGCGCCAGCTCGACCGGCTCCACATCCCCGAGCATCCGCTCGATATCCTGGCGCAACAGGTGGTCGCGGCCGTGGCGTGCGAGGAATGGCAGGAAGACTCCTTGTACGAGCTGGTGCGCCGGGCATACCCCTACCGCGACCTGGCGCGCAAGGACTTCGACGCCGTCGTCCAGATGCTCGCGGACGGCTTCACGACGCGCCGCGGGCGGCGCGGCGCCCACGTGCACTACGACGGGGTGAACCGGCGGCTGCGCGCGCGGCGCGGCGCCCGACTCGCGGCCCTGACGTCGGGTGGGGCGATCCCCGACATCGGCGACTACCGCGTGATCCTCGAGCCCACGGAGACGTTCGTCGGCACCCTGAACGAGGACTTCGCCATCGAGAGCATGCCGGGCGACATCTTCCAGCTCGGCAACAGCTCCTATTTGATCCAGAAGATCGAATCGGGGCAGGTGCGGGTCGTGGACGCGCACGGGCAGCCCCCCTCGATCCCGTTCTGGATCGGGGAGGCGCCGGGACGCACGGCCGAGCTGTCGGAGCAAGTCTCACGGCTGCGCCAGGACGTCGCCGACCGGCTGAGCGATCCCGCGGCTGCCATCACCTGGCTCGCGGCCGAGATCCCCGCGCTTCCCGAACCCGCGGCCCGCCAGATCGTCGAGTACCTGGACGCCTCGCAGCGCATCCTGGGCGTGATCCCAACCCAGCAGACGCTCGTCTTGGAGCGCTTCTTCGACGAAGCGGGCGGCATGCAGCTGGTGCTGCATGCGCCGTTCGGGAGCCGGGTGAATCGCGCGTGGGGCCTCGCGCTGCGCAAGCGGTTCTGCCGCAGCTTCAACTTCGAGCTGCAGGCCGCGGCCACCGAGGATGCGATCGTCCTCTCCCTCGGGCCGCACCACAGCTTCCCGCTGGAGGACGTGTTCCAGTACCTGCAGCCCGCCACGGCCGAGCAGTTGCTCGTGCAGGCGATGCTCGTGGCGCCGATGTTCGGCAGCCGCTGGCGCTGGAACGCGACGCGGGCACTCGCGGTGCTGCGCTTCCGCGGTGGTCGCAAGGTGCCCACGCCGCTGCAGCGCATGGAGGCCGAGGACCTGGTCGCTGCGGTCTTCCCCGACCAGCTTGCCTGTCCCGAAAACCTGGTGGGGGAGCGCGCCATCCCCGATCACCCGCTGGTGCAGCAGACCATCCAGGACTGCCTGCTCGAAGCGATGGATTTCCCCGGCCTGAAGCACGTGCTCGAGGAAATGCAGGCCGGGCGCTGCCGGCTCGTGGCCCGCGACACGACGGAGCCCTCGCCCTTGTCGCACGAAGTGATCAATGCGAAGCCGTACGCGTTCCTGGACGACGCGCCGCTCGAGGAGCGCCGCACGCAGGCCGTGATCACGCGCCGTGGCCTCGATGTGAAGACCGCCGAGGAGCTCGGCCGGCTCGATCAGGCGGCGATCGATCGCGTCCGGGAGGAGGCTTGGCCCGACGCGGCGAGCGCCGACGAGCTGCACGACGCGCTGCTCGTCATGGGCGCGGTCACGGAGCGCGAAGGCGTAGCGGGAACGAGGACGGAGGGGACGGGGGTCAGGTCGTGGCGGCCCTATTTCGACGAGCTGGTGCGAGCGGGGCGCGCCGCGACGCTCGGGCAGGCGCCGCGGCTCTGGATCGCGGCGGAGCGGCTGCCGCTCCTCCAAGTCGTGTTCCCCGGCGTCGACCCCGAGCCCGCCGTGACCGCGCCCGAGCGCGACCGCGCCCGGAGCTGGACCCGGGAAGACGCGCTGCGCGAGCTCGTGCGCGGGCGGCTCGAGGTGGCGGGTCCGACGAGCGCGAGTGCCATCGGGCGCGATCTGGGCGTGGCCGGTGCGGACGTCGACTTCGCGCTCGGCGCGCTCGAGCACGAAGGGTTCGTGCTGCGCGGTCACTTTACCCCCGGCGTCCCGGAGCTCGAGTGGTGCGAGCGCCGCCTGCTCGCGCGCATCCACCGCTACACGCTCGATCGGCTGCGCCAGGAGATCGCGCCGGTCACCGCCGCCGACTTCATGCGCTTCCTGCTCCGCTGGCAGCGGGTGACCCCGGCGACGCAGGCCGAGGGCCCGCAGGGGCTCGCCGCGGTGCTCGAGCTGCTGGACGGCTACGAGGTGCCGGCCGGGGCGTGGGAGACGGAGGTGCTGCCGGCGCGCGTGAGCGAGTACGATCCGCTGTGGCTCGACGGGCTGTGCCTGTCCGGGGAGATCGCCTGGGGCCGGCTGTCGCCCGCCGAGCCGACGAGCGGTCATAAGTCTGGCCCGATCCGGACGACGCCGATCGCGCTGTTCCGCCGGGAGCGGGGCGAGGTGTGGCGCGCGCTGGCGGCCGCGGCGGATCCAGCGGCGCTGCCGCTGTCGCATGCCGCGCGCGCGGCGCTGGACGTGTTGGACGCGCGAGGGGCGTCGTTCTTCGGCGACCTCGTCAACGCCACCGGGCTGTTGCGCACCGAGGTCGAGCGGGGGCTTGGGGAGCTGGTTGCGTGGGGGCTCGTGACCGCGGACAGCTTCGCCGGGCTGCGGGCGCTGCTCGTGCCGTCCGACCGGCGCCGCCCGATCGGCGGCTTCCCGCGGCGCGGCAAGATCGCGCCGTTTGGCGTGGAGACGGCGGGACGCTGGTCGCGCGTGCCCCGCGCCGCCCCGCTCCCCGAGGAGCCGGTTGCCGAGGCGGTCGCGTGGCAGCTGTTGCGCCGCTACGGCGTGGTGTTCCGGCGGCTCGCCACCCGCGAGACGCTGCTCGCGCCGTGGCGCGACGTGCTGCGCGTGTACCGCCGGCTCGAGGCGCGCGGCGAGATCCGCGGCGGGCGGTTCGTGGGCGGGTTCTCGGGCGAGCAGTACGCGCTGCCCGAGGCCGTGGGGCTGTTGCGCTCGGTGCGGCGCGAGGAGCCCGCGGGTGAGCTGGTGGCGGTGAGCGGCGCCGATCCCCTGAACCTGCTGGGCATCATCACGCCGGGCGAAGTCGTCCCCGGCCTCGCGGGCAACCGGATCCTGTACCGGGACGGGATCCCCGTGGCGCTCAAGGCCGGTGAAGGGCGAGGCGAAGCGCTGCTGGTCGAGGCGACGCCGGAACAGGCGCAAGCGTTCCGGGCTGCACTGGTGCGGGGCCGAGTCGCGCCGCTCGTGCGCACCTACCTCGGCAAGACCCGCCTCCAGCCCCGCCCCCGGCCCGGCGCGCCCGCCGGCCGCTAGAGAGACCCACTTCTCGGCAGCGCTCGCTCCGCCCGCGGGCGAGCCTCAGGCCATCGTTTGCAGCCGCTCGGCGAGCCGATCGAAGCTCTTCGTTCGCCTGAGTCAGTAGCTCACGAAGCTGATCGCTTGTCGGATCACCGCGCGCGCGGGCTGGCCGTTGCTCTGCGCCGGACGATAGACCGACCCTCGTACCACTCGCAGCGCCTCGGCGTCGAAGCCGTGATTCGGGCTCTGCACGAGCCGCGGCGACGCGGGCTCGACGCGACCCGTCAGATCGAGCGCTGCCTCGACCACGACGGTGCCGTCGACCTTCAGGGCAGCGAGCTCCGGCGGATAGTGAATCGGCGGATGGGAGAGGAGCACCGGCTGCTCATCCACGGCGCTGACCGCCGTGGGAGCCGGCATGTCAGCACGCGGCCGCTTGGGCTTCGGACCGCTCGCGCGCACAGAGTCCGCGAGCCGCCGCACGAACGGCGCGAGATCGATGCCGCGCGCCCGCAGGTCTTGATACAGTGCCAGGCCGTCCCGCAGGTCGACGCGGGCGGCGCTGTCACGACTCGAGCGCCCCACGAGCCCCCGCACCAGCAGCGCGTACGCGCGCTCGCCGTCGGTCGGGTGCGTGAGCGCGGTGTCCAAGGCCAAGTCGAGCAGGCTGAGCGCGCTGTCGCTCCGGCCAGCGGCGAGTTGGCTGCGCGCTTGCGTGACCAGATCGGTGGCGGCGAGCCGCGGCGGGTGGACGCCCACCGCCAGCTGCACCATCACCCGCACCGCCGCCCCCTTCAGGCGCCCGGGTGAGAACTGGGAGGCGAGCATCCATTGCTTCAAAGGCGCGATCAAGCCGGAATCGGGCGTCGAGAGCACCTCGACCGACGTCAGCTCCGCGCGGCCCGCGGTGTCGATGATCGCGCTGACCTCGACCATGCCTTGGACGTGGCGCCCGAGCAGGCTCGACGGATACGCGACCGTCGGACCCGAGAGCCGCCGCGGCGGGTCGTCCACCTGCCCCGAGACGTAGACGAACGCTTGCCGGGCGGCGGAGCGCTTTTCCTGCTGGAACAGCTGCCCGAGCACGGGCGACACGCCATCGAGTCCCTTGACGTCCAGGGTCGAGTCGAGCGCGAGCGCCTGCCGGAACGCCCCACGCGTCGCGGTCGAGTCACCGCCGAGGAACTGCACGATCCCCTGCCACACGAACGCGTTCTCGCGCTCGCCCCGCGTCGCATGGGCGCTGGTGTCGAGGGCGAGCCGGAGCAAGGCGGCAGCGCTGTCCAGCTGGTGCGCGGCGACTTGCCGGCGAGCCGAGTCGACGAGCTGGGCGGCACGCGATTGGCCGGGGAGCGCGGCCGGCAGCACGCCCAGCGTGACGAGCAGAAGGGCGCGCGCGCCGGGTACCACGTGGCGCGTCGCGGGCGGTCCCATCGCGGCGGTCGCCACGAGTCAGCCGGACGCGTGGCGCCCGAGCCGGCGGTGTTCGGGGAGGAGATACAGGACGGCGAGCAGCGCATGCAGCCCGAGGCACGCCCACACGTTCACGAACGCCAGGGCGACCGTGACGCCGTAGGACACGGGGCCCGCCAGGTAGCGGCGGCTGATGGTGGCGACCGCCGCGCGGTCGGCGTCCGAGCCGAGCAGCCGATCGCGGCGTACCGCGTACCACCAGAGCGCGTTGTAGGCGAGCGCGATCACCACAAGGGTGCCGCTGTACACGGCCACCGCGAGGGTGCGACCGCCCGGCTCGGACAGGTACGTGGCGACCAGCGCCGTGGGGAACGGCAGAAAGCAGATGCACATCAGAAACAGCACGTTGATAATGAGGAAGTAGCGATCGGCACGCCGGACGTAGCGGAAGATGCTGTGATGGTTGGCCCACATGATGCCGATCGTGACGAAGCTCAGCACGTAGCCCAAGTAAGAAGGCCAGAGCCCGCGCAGCGCAAGGAGCAGCGTGCGCCCGTGCTGGGT
>WNFC01005877.1_pt1 | contig 13475 bp, 10 predicted proteins | sample 5400541 | NCBI WGS metagenome assembly WNFC01 (sample SAMN13153342, study PRJNA577476) | soil metagenome | isolation source: 120 cm saprolite under Douglas fir tree site 2 hole 2 replicate 1 | place: USA:California | collected 2015-04-18
TTGCTCATTCGGAAGCCGAACCGGCACGCATGACGCTTTGCCGGTCCCCAGGCTTCTGACCTGGTAGTGGGTCCCGCATAGCCGGCAGATCAACTCGCCGTGTGACATAGTGTAGCCCTTGCCAAATTTGTAGCACTGCGCGCACGCATCGAAGGCTGATTCGACCTTGCCGTCGGTTCCGCGCGCGAGAATGAATCTGAGCTTTTCTCCGGCCAGATCGCGGAAGCAGAAAAAATCGACACCGCCGCGCGTCAGTTGGGTCAGCGATATCGACACCGTCTCCTCGCCGCGCACCTCGCGACACCGCGGACGCATTATCGGGCTGAGCGCAATCGCAGTGCCAACACCCAGGCCCGCAAGTACCAAGGTCACGGCCACGCGCCGCCGTTTCATCCTGGCGATCATCGCAATCAAGCTGTCATCAAGCAAGCAGCACAGTAGATATCGATATCGCGGGCCTGGAAAAAAATCGAGAGGCCGAGCCGCGCGCGCCGCTTGACAGCATCGGCCGCCTAACGCGATAAGGCCTGAATGGCAGCCTTCAAAGTCGAAAAAATGCTCAATTGGGGCGTGGCGTATTCGCCTGAGATGCAGACCGGCGGCAAGCCCCGGCCGAGATGGGACACGATGCGTGCGCAGGTGCGCGAGGCCGAAGAACTCGGCTACGATGCGGTGGTCGGCGCAGAAACTCAGCACGACCCGTTTCTGGCGATGGCGCTTGCCGCGCAGGAAGCGTCCAAGCTTCAGCTCGTCACCGGTATCGCGCTGGCCTTCACCAAAAGCCCGGTCGCCACCGCATACATCGCCTGGGACTTGCAAGCGATGAGTGGTGGACGCTTCGTGCTGGGGCTGGGGACCCAGGTCAAGGGCCATGTAACGCGACGCTTCGGGATGCCATGGTCGAAGCCGGCTCAGCGGATGAAAGATTACGTGGGCGCGATGCGCGCCTGCTGGAATACCTGGCAAACCGGCGCGCCGTTCGCCTTCCGCAGTGAACATTACAATTTGTCACTGATGACTCCTAACTTTTCGCCACCGCCTGTAGACCATCCTCATCTCCCGGTAATGATTGCGGCGGTGCAGGAGCGAATGCTTGAGGCCGCCGGTGAGGTGTGCGACGGCGTGCGTCTGCACGGCATCGTCACCCGGCGTTACCTCGACGAAATTGCCTTCCCCAGTCTGAAGAAAGGATTCGCAAAATCCGGCCGTCAGCAAGCCGCATGGGATAAGTTCGAAATTTCGGGCGGCGGCTTTATTTGCACGGCCCCGGACCGCGACTCGCTTGCCCGCGTGATCGAAAAGACCAAATCCACGATCGCCTTCTACGGCTCAACCCGCTCTTACCGCTCGAGCTTCGAATTAGGCGGATGGGAAAGTCAGGCCGCGGAACTGCACAAACTCTCGGTTCAACAAAAATGGAGCGAGATGCCGCGCCTGGTCAACGAAGCAATGGTCCAGGCCTTCGCCGCGGTCGGCAGTTATGCAGACATCGCGGCGGTATTGAAAAAACGCTTCGCCGGAGTGAATCGAATCGGCTTCGAGATCCCGCTCAGAAACGAGCACGACAAGGGAGTGCTAAGAGAAATCATCCAGGACCTGCATCGCGCCTGAGATGATTCCGCATAAAGCGCGCACCTCGCAGACTCGTTTGCTCGGCTTCACTTCGTTGCGCCTAGTGCCCCTTCGACTGCGCTCAGGGCTTCGGCCGGCTTGCGCTCGGCCTCGGCTAACAGGCTCCGCTGCGCTCTGCCTGGCGGGGCGCGGCAGCCGCACGCGCGGGAATGACGGTATTGGACCGCAGCGATAACAGGATAGCGCAGTCGAAGGGTCAGGAGTCTGCGACGTGCGTATTTCATGAGGACCCTCTCTCGGCGCCTGAACTCCTCCTCACCTCGGCTCTCCCGCAACAGAGCGCGATAGGGACAGCCGGCGCGCCGGTCTCCCCCTGATTATCGGGGGAGAAGCATCAGAGCAGTCGCCGAACCAAAGTAGGTCTCCACAGTGGAGAGTCGTCAACTCCAGAATTACGAATTCAAGCCACAGGCTGGAAGCCTACGGATCCCCTTCCCCGTCATTAGGGAGGGGGATTGGAGTGTGTGCCGAGCACGTTCGGCAGCTCGGGGGTGAAAGTCCCCACCAACCTGATGAAGGTAAAGGGTAGCGAAGTGCAAGGGCTACAACCATTAAAATCGCGCTCGGGTGCCTGCTGAGCGGCGTTGTGTGTGCGATGGTTATGTGTTCTGGGCTAGCTGGCGGCGCGTCGAGGGTTAGCCATCGGCCAGGGAGGGCTCATCGCCGAGACCCTGTCTTTGTCGCCAACCCCGCTGCCGCGTGTGGGTGACCAGCGTCGGCACGTTGCCGAAGCTGGCGAGGGGATAAACGCTGATCGCTGTCTGCTAAGCCGTGAAGGCGCGGGCAACACTCTATCTCTTTCGATTGTCGAGCTTTGGAGCGAGCCATGACCAAAAAAACTGGACTTTTTTTGTTGGGATGGCTGTTGACGGTGGCTTCGTCTGCAGCAGGTGCCCCCCAGCGTGGGGACCTTGTCTCTGCAGATTGGTCGGTTAACGCGTCCCCTAGTCTCGAAAAGGATCCACCTTCGCAACAAATGGTGTGGAACTTCATCAATCACTTTTGGGATGAGAGCTTCCCGGGGGGCCGGCTCTGCTCATTTCGCTTCGTCGATCTCCGGCATGCCGGCGAACTCTCGCTGGTCGCCGTATACGACGGCGGCCGACCGAGCTGCAACTTCCTTACGGTCTTCGATAAAAGGCCGACAGGGGTCGAAGTGTACAGCTACGACGGGGGCCGGTCGTACGCCGACGCCAAGGACATCGTAACGGACATCAACGATGATGGACACTTGGAGCTTGTCGTGCCGCTGCGGGGCGAGTCCCCGTGCAACGACGATTGGCCGATTGTGTACGCGTGGACCGGCAGCGGCTACACCGACGTTAGTTCCCAGTATCCCAAATATTACGAGACTTGGCTTGCATCGCTGAAAGGACGAGTCGCCGCACTCGAGGCGGAACGCGCGCGTGCGGCACAGCCCATACCGAAGTCTTCTCCCGAGAGCGGCCCGACAGTCTCAGTGCTCGAAGATCACTGGCAGTCCGCCTCGGGGTCGTCTCCGGCCACAATCACGAACTCTTTTCAACAGCAAGCGCCTCAGGCTGCACCATCCGCATCAGAGGAAGCGCCCCCCCTACGGTCCTCCAAGTTGCTTGTGCGCTCGTACAAGTTGCCAGGGTCGAGCGCCTCCTTGGGATTTCCAAAGATGCCGGTATGCTCGACGCCATACGCTGGGCCAACGGCGATGATCCTCTCGAGCGAACGCTCGCGGCATCGGTTTTTTACCACATCGGCACATCCGAGGCGCTCAAATATGAGCAGACGCTTAGCCGTGATCCGGATCGCAAAGTGGCGGAGTGGGCGAGCCGCGATCGCAGGTACTGGGGCAAGCTGGAACCATACTATACACCAAGCTTTGAGCATGAGACGCCCTAGTCCGTGGAGTCTTCGTCATCGGGCTCCGGGGTAAAGTAGCGGCCGCGCGTCGAAGCTCCCCACTGATCGCGTCTGCGGGTCGCGGCACTCGCACGGCGCACTGTTCCTCACGGCGCCTGTCGCTGTGGCCTTACGGCGTCCGACAAGCGTCGGCCGGTCGTGTTCGAGCCGGATCGAGCGCGCCCGGTAGACATAAGCGCGGCGCGATATCGTGGGGCCCTCGAATGGCAACGTCCCCTCTAGCCTCATCACAAGCGATCTCAATGCGCTGTACCAGGGCGTAACCAGCATCCCGGCGCCGACGAACCCCTCCTGCTTGGCAAGCGGGGCGTTTCAACCCTTCTCGTTCTCGACACAAGGGTTGATGACGCAAGTCGCGACCGAGGAGAGCGGCTATTCCCAATTCGCCAACGGGAGTTGCTTATACGGCATCCAGAATTCCTGGCCCAAAGAGAGCCTGTACAAAGCAATAAAGAAATGTAACCAAGCGGCAGGAACGGGGAACAATATTGGCTTGATGCAGGTGCCAACTACGTCGATGGCGCACGCGCGGAGCTGGGTTCAGAACGCTCAGGACGGCACGATCATCCCTAGCCAGAACTCGGTTCAGTGCAAATTGGGGAGCGCCAACAGGATTGCGGGCAACATCGAGGCCGCGCATCCTGGCCTGAATAAGACCCCACTCACTTCATGCCAACTCGAGGAGATGGGCCTGCAGCTTTTTGGACCGCAAAGGAAGGGTGCGAGCGGGAAGTACTACACCCCGCTGTGTGTAGGCGGTAGTGGCGAAGCATGTACCGGTGGCTCGTGGCAATGGCGGATTAACACCCGCGGGAATCTCTGTGGCGTGTGCTACGTGGTCAGCGTTCGACGCCAGGTGCCGCCGGGTGCGACCTCCGGCAGCTCGTGCCCCGCGAACGTCGACGGCATCTCGGCCGACCCGCCTACAACTTTTGACTCGCAGTGCTGCGCAACGTGCCCCGGGTTTATCGACCAGAGCCTTCTAGGCTGCGGATAATGGAAATGGGATGTAGGCGAAGTTACACGTGCTTTCTCCCAGGTGCGACTTTGGACAGAGATATGACCAAGAAAACAGGACTGTTCTTACTGGGCTGTCTACTAGCTGCTTGTGTAGGCGCCTCGGCGGCCGCGCCGCAGACGGACGTTGAGTCCGCCGACTGGTCCGTTAATGGGCCCATCGTCAAGACCCCGCCTTCGAAGGAAGCTGTGTGGAGCTTCATCAACGGCTTCTGGCGCGATGACGAGGCGAGTGGCAATCTCTGCTCATTTCGCTTTGTAGATCTCCGACATTCCGGGGAGTTGTCGTTGGTGGCCAGCTACGGCGCAGGCAGCAGCGTAGCAGACTGCTACCAGCTTACTATCTTCGACAAGGGCCCGGTGGAAGTTGAAGCCTACGATTACAGCGGAAGCTTGGGGTACACCAACGTCAACGATGTCGTGAAGGACATTAACGGCAACGGCCATCTCCAGCTGATAGTCCCTCTGGCAGCAGCGTCCTACTGTGACTATGACTGGCCCAGCTTCTATGCGTGGACCGGCAGCGGCTACACCAACGTCAGTTCCAAGTATCCCAAATATTATGAGACCTGGCTGGCGTCGCTGAAAAAACAAATCGCGGCAATGCAGGCTGCACGCCAGGTCGCTGCACAGGCGACACCCACCCCTTCTCTCGGAAGCGGTCCGACAGTCTCCGTGCTCGAGGATCGCGGGCATTCTCCCTACACGCCGGTCCGCCAACAGCTGGCGCCGGAGCCAGCGCCGCCCGTCTCTGCAGAAGTGCAAGTGCCCACGACCCTCCAATTCGATTGCGCGCGCGCACAAGCTGATAAGATCGAGCGCTTCCTCGGTTCCAAGGATGCCGGAATGCTCGATGCCATACGGTGGGCCAACAGCGGCGATGCCGAAGAGCGAAAACTCGCGGCATCGATCTTCTATCATATCGGCACGTCTGAGGCGCGCCAATATGAGCAGACGCTGAGCCGCGATCCGGATCGCAAGGTGGCAGAGCGGGCGAGCCGCGACCTCAAACTCTTATGGGGCAAGCTCGACCCATACTACGCGGCCACTTTTGATCGTGAAACGCCCGACGATTGACCACGTGTCTCCCGAGTCGTAAATCCGTTGAATTCGAGCGCCAGCAGGTTGAGTGAACCGAGCTATCGCGCCCAAGGCGGGCAGGATACCAGCCCAGGGCAAACGTCCCATCGGCGCTAACTTAAGGGCTGCCCTCTCGTGTTCAGTCTCAGAAGTTTCGGCGAGATCGGACGCATGTCCGCTCCCGTCATCCCGGTGAGCCAAAACCCTGAGCGAAGCCGAGGGGGGAGTCGAGGGATCGTGCCCCGTCTTTGGCCCGGATGGTAGGACCCCCGAGCCAGCGCAGTGCTCCAATGGAACGAAGGTTTTATGCGAGGGGTCCACGCCTGCGCGCCGCAGACGTCGCGCGATTCCTCCACTTCAGTCGGGATGACAGATAAGGATGCGGCATTAGAGGCTGTAAAAAGGTGGCGCGAGCAAAGGCGCTCGCACAATCTCCCATTCATCGCCGCATGGCTCCTCAGGCAGGCTATCGGCAGACCTGTCCCACTGATTTTTCGGGCAGCGGACCGCGTTGCCTTTGGCGGCGCTAGTGTCCTGATTCTCAAATTTGCTTACAAAATCGCGCTGACTGGTCATCTTCCTCGCGCCAGCGGCGCGAAGGCTTCCCGCCCAAGGCAACGCCCTGGGTGGTTTCGACGGATCATTTTTTCTGGCGCCCTGAAGGGGCGCGGGCAATCGGTCAGGTGGGCAATCCCTTACGATTTGATGAACGTAATCTACGGCACCCAACGGCTCACCTCCGCCCTTACAGGGCGAAGTTCTTTTATTCGGCACAGCTTCCCAGGGCGCTGCCCTGGGCTGATATGCTCCGCGCCGTTGGCGCGTAAGACCACTGATACCCGCCGTAACCCTGTACATAAAACTATGGTCGAATCTAGAAACACCCGGAGCGGGTGACAATGTCACCCGTTCTGCCTATTGTGCGGCTCGCGCTAAACTCTGTTTCGTGGTGAGGATAAGCATGCCGGCGAGGGGTGGTTTTGCAGCGGCGCAGATGGAGCATCTGCGCTCGGTATGGTAGGCCGCGCTTCTCCGCGGGTCTCCGCGGATAGGAGAGATGACTATCCCATTCGCGACTTCCGATCCGGCTGCGGACGCCATCGTCATCGACCGGGGAAGAGATCAACCGGAGCTGATCCCGGGGCGCACGGTTGCCAGTTTTTTGAACAGACTCGCCCGTAGGAGCGCAAGAGCCGATACGCACGGCATCCAACACCCTGCGTTGATCGTTGGTTCTGCCCCGCGCGCCGCTCTACATCCGTGAGACGGCTGAGGATGTTATCGCAGCGGCACCGCCGAAACGCATGCCGACGCAGTTCGACGCAGATCAACGCAGATAGGCGGATATGCGGAAGCTGCAATCTCGACGCACATTGCGACGGTGTCATCTAGCTGAAGGAAGCTCGCGAATCTTAATAGCAGCGGCGATACATCTGAAGGTTACTAAGAATCATGGTGGCACGGGCGCGGGCGCCCGCGCATCGTTGACAGGCAGGGACGCCTGTCCCGCTAATTTCGGAGCTATGGCCGGTTCGCGATACTCTGCACCTGTGAGCCGGCTGAGGGTGCGATCGCAGCGGCGCCGCCGAAGCACAGCCGGCGCATCTTGACGCAGATAGATGCAGATAGACGGACATAACGGACTTTGTGCGTCAGCCACAGTGGTTCGTCATTCAACAGTGGTTCGTCATTCATAAGTTCATTGGTGGACTGTTCGTAGCAGCCGAACCCGTTCCGTCATCCCGACCGAAGTGGAGGGATCGCGCCCAGTCTTGAGGGCGCAGGGTACAACCTCTGCAAAACCAGCGCGTTCGATGGTGCGAAGCATGTTTCCCTGCGCACCGCAGACGGTGCGCGATCCTTCCACTCCGCTTGGATGACAGCGGGGAAGCGCTCCGGAAGTGAGAATCGACGGCCCCTAAAGACAAGGGGACGCGGGATCGCCCGAAACGGGCGCGAACCTGAGCCACCGTAAGCATTATTGACAGGCTGGCCGGCCGTCGTTTAACTATTCTTGATCGCGCTTCGCGTTGCGCACGTCGCAGACTCCTGACCCTTCGAATGGGCTCAGGGCTTCGGCCGGTTGCTCGGCCTCGGCTCAATGGCTCCGCTGCGCTCCGCCTAGTGCCCTTGAACTCAGTCAGTGAATTAATCAACAAACCGGTTCGTCACAGATACCAGGATTTGCAAAGGGGGGGCGGCGCGTGGGCGCTACGTAATGATTGAGGTTAAGAATCTCTCCAAGAGCTACGGCAATTTCGTCGCGGTTTCCAATATTTCATTCAAGGCCGAGAGCGGGCAGATTCTCGGCTTCCTCGGCCCGAACGGGGCCGGCAAGACCACGACGATGCGCATCATTACCGGCTATATGCCGGCGAGTTCCGGCACGGTCGTAATCGATGGACTCGATATTTTCACCAATTCGCTCGAAGCCCGGCGGCGAATTGGCTACTTGCCGGAAATTCCGCCGCTGTATAGCGACATGCGGATCGAAGCATATCTGCGCTTCGTGGCGAAGCTCCGCAATGTAAAACGCTCGGCGGTCGACGACGCAGTCGCCCATGTCATGGACGTGTGCGGACTGTCCTCGATGGCCGGGCGAATTTGCGGGCAGCTTTCCAAAGGCTTTCGCCAGCGGGTCGGTATCGCGCAGGCCTTGATCCACGATCCACCGGTGCTGGTCCTCGACGAACCGACTATCGGACTCGACCCCCGGCAAATCCACGAAATCCGCGAACTAATTCGCGGACTGGCGGGCAAGCGCACGATTGTCCTCTCCACCCATATCCTGCCCGAGGTGTCGCAAATCTGCGATCGGGTGGTAATTATCAACGACGGCCGCCTGGTGCTCGAAGAGCAACTCTCTGAGATTCCCGCCGGGACTTCGCTCGAAGAAGTTTTCCTGCAAGCGATCGCGAAAGAGACCAACGGTGCGGCGGTGAGCACGGAGGAAACCCTCGAGGAAGTCGGCGCCGGCCACTCCGGTCAAAATTAAAAAATGAGAAACACACTCGTTATCGCCGGCAAGGAACTGCAAGGATATTTTGTCCAGCCGGTCGCCTATGTGGTGTTGACGGTTTTCCTGCTGCTCGCAGGATGGTTTTTCTTTGCGTTGCTGCGCCAGTTCGACGAAATGGTGCAGCTCGTCCAGATGATGGGCCAACAGCAGCAGCTCCAAAACATGAACCTGAACACGCGCGTGATCGAGCCGCTGCTGCACGATTTATCGATCGTGCTGGTGATCGTGATGCCGGCGTTGACGATGCGGGTTTTTGCCGAGGAAAAGCGGACCGGCACCTACGAGTTGCTGCTGACCGCGCCGGTGCGAACCGGCGAAATCGTCGCCGGAAAATTTATCGCGGCGGCGACCTTCACGCTGATTATGGTCGGGCTCGCGTGGATCTTTCCGCTGATCCTCCTGGTCTTTGGTAATCCTGAAGTGGGGGTGATGTTCGCCGGGTACCTGGCCCTGGCGCTGCTGGCGGTCACCTTCGTGGCGGTGGGTCTGTTTACCAGTTCGTTGACGCAAAATCAAATAATCGCGGCAATCAGTTCCTTCGGTCTGCTGATCCTGCTTTACGTAATCTCGTGGCCGGCCGAAGCGGGTACTGGTGCGGCGTGGGCGTTGCTCAAGTATCTATCGCTGCCTGATCATTTCTCGACGATGGTTCGCGGCGTGATCGATACCAGCGACCTCGCCTTTTTCCTGAGTGTCACGATCGTGGCACTCTTCCTGACGCAGCGTTCGGTCGAATCGGCCCGCTGGCGTTAAAGGGCACCTCGGTAGCGTCTACTAACAGGGTGCGGAAAAACCAATTTCTTTATGAAAAACCTTTCCGCAGCCTGCTAAACATCGCAGGGCGCGGTTTTTAGAGGATGATGAACAGAGCCGCGACAACCCTCATCAGGGCAGGCTCCGCGGCGGCTCATGCAGAGCCTGTCCTGAGGAGCAGCAGGCGACGAATGGATCGGTGAAAAAAAGATGAGACGGACATCGGCACTGACCGGACTGCTCGGTCTGGTTCTGTTGGCCTTTGGCATAATCGGCTACGCCTTGACCAGTGGCGGGGTTGCGCGGCTCTTTATTTTCATCAACCTGATCGGCGGCGCGTTCGCCCTGATCGGCTGGCTCACCGCAACTTGGGGCAGCCTCGGCGAGTTGGCCGGCAGCCGTAGTACACGGTACGGCGCCAACGCCGCGCTGTACTCAGCCGCTTTTATCGGACTGCTGGTGGCGATCAATTATCTCGCGGCGCACTACCCGCGCCAGTTCGACCTGACCACGGAGAAGATGTTCAGCCTATCGCCGCAGTCTCTAAATATCGTCAGAAATCTCAAGCAGCCGCTCACGCTCTACGGCTTCGTGCAAGAGGGCCGCAGCCCCACCGCCGAGGCACTTTACCGGGAGTATGCCTATGCGTCGCCGAAGGTCAGCTACGAATTAGTCGATCCCAATCGCCATCCGGAACTCGCCGATCGCTTCAAAGTCACTACCATGAACACCACCCATTTGCAATACGGTGGCGGCAAAGGTGAGGGCACCAATGTCACCGACTTAAACGAGGAGGCGATCACCAACGGCATTTTAAAGCTGACCAGCGCCGGCTCCAAGCAGGTATGCTTCACTAGCGGCGAAGGCGAGGCCGATCCCGACGATGCCGAAAATCCCAACGGTTTCGCTGAATTTAAAAAGGCGCTCGAAGGCGAAAATTATCAGGTCCGGAAGCTTAACCTCGTGATCCAGGCCGGCGTACCTGACTACTGTGCGGTACTCGTGGTCGCCGGACCAACGAGGCCACTGGTGCCGCACGTGATCGATTCGATAAATGGTTATCTCGATCATGGCGGACGCGCCCTCGTGATGTTTCAGCCGCCTCGTCCGGACGGCTCGATCAATGAGACGGCTTTGCAAAATCTGATGACTGATTGGGGTATGACGGCCGGCAACAACGTAGTGGTCGACCAGGTGGTGCGCCTGTTTGCCGGCCCGGCATTGGGACTCAATCCGGTAGTCACGTCGTACACGCCGCATCCGATTACCGTTTCATTCGACAAGCAGACCGTCTTCCCGATGACGCGCTCGCTCGACCCGATAGCGTCACCCAAGCCCGGTCTCATCGTCACGCAGTTGGCGCGAACCTCCGACACTTCGTGGGCGGAAACTGACCTGGAGGGCCTCTTCCAGAAACAAACCGCCAAGTTCGGTCAGGGAGATATCAAGGGCCCGGTCACGGTTGCCGCCGCCGTTGAAGCAAACCTTGATCAGCTCAAACGTGGCAAAGGGATGGCGCGGTTGGTGGTGTTCGGCGATACCGACTTCGCCGGTAACCAGTTTCTGGAGAATTTCTTCAACCGCGATTTCATCATGAACAGTGTCGATTGGCTGGCGGGCCAGGCTAACGCGATTTCAATTCGCCCGCGCACCTTGCGCGCCTCGCGCTTCAGCCTGACGATCAGTGAATTCGATGCGGTGTTCGTGTTATCGGTGCTGTTGCTCCCGGAACTGCTGCTGATCATCGGTATTGCGGTATGGTGGGAGCGGCGCAACTGATGCTGTGCCTCTTGGCCCCTCGCCCGCTCGCGCCCGTCCCTCGCCCGCTTGGTTGCGGGAGAGGTGAGGTGAGGGTGACTGGCGGGAGAGGGCTAGGGTGAGGGTGCAGGTCTTCAGCTATGCAGACCTGGAAGACGATTGTCGTAGTTATTCTGCTGATCATCATTGGCGGCTTTGCGTATTACGTCTCGCGCCAACCGAATGAACAGACGCCCAAACTTAATATCATTTCGGCCGACGACATTCAGAAAATCGAATTACGCTCGCGCACTCGCGACATAGTTGTCGAACGCGCGAAGGATGGCTGGCGCTTTGTGAAGCCCATCCAGGGAGAAGCCGAGCGCACCACCGCCGACAGCATGGCGGATGCGATAGCCAATCTTCAGATCACCGGTAATATCAGCGAACCCCCCGCCGACCTCGCGCCCTTCGGGCTGCAAAATCCGGCAGTCAACGTCACCGTCACGACCAAGGACCATCGCGTGCTGCCGACGATCATGGTTGGTAAGGACACTCCAGTCGGCAACTCGTCATACATCAAAAGCGAGCAGAAGCCTGGGATTCTACTGGTAGCGAACACCTTCCCCTCGCAGGTGGAAAAATCCATCGATGACCTGCGGCCGCGCGCGTTGATCGGCTTCAAGCCAGACGATATTCGTGAAATCGTGCTGGATAGCTACAATGGCGTTCCACTCGAATTGGACAAAAAAGGCGAGCAATGGACCTTCATCAAGCCGAAACCCTACGCCGCCGACAACAGCGCCGTGCAACAGATGCTCGAGACGGTCACCAATGCCCGGGTCGCGGACTTTATCGATGACAGTCCGTCGGACCTGTCCAAATACGGGTTGGCCAATCCCTCATTCAAACTGACTCTCTACGGCGGCAAGTCCACCGCCCAGCAGTCGCTGCTGTTCGGTTTCAAGCAACCTCAAGCGGAGAAAAGCGGCTTATATGCGCGTCGCGGTGAGGGCAACGGCCAACCTGTAATCACCGTTGACAGCTACGTCCTTAATGGCATCGACAAAAATTTCGACGAGCTGCGCGACAAGACCGTGCTTAGGCTCGACCGGACGAAGGTCGACCACGTGATGATTGTCTCACCGAATTTCGATGAAACTCTCGCGCGGACCAGCGGCCGCAAATGGAAGATCATAAGTAACGACAAAACTGCCGCGGCCGAGGGGCTGGTCGCTGACAGCTTGCTTGATCAACTCCACGACCTGAAAGCCAGCCGGATCGTCGAGGATCCAATGACCCACCCCGACCATTACGGGATGGTCAATCCGACCCTCACTCTCAGTGCATACGCCAAAGATGGGAAAGAACTGGGCACGCTGCGGGTGTCGAAGATGGAAGTGATGCTCAAGCCGGTCAAGCCGAATCCGGAAAACCCCGATACCGCAGGGCCGCAGAAACGGAACTTCGCTTACGCGACCACCGGCGCGGATAGTGTGGTTTACGAAATCCCGGCGCAAGCGGCAGCCGACTTGGAGAATACCGCGAGCCGTTTGCATTCCGATACCACAACTCCTGCTACGGCCAAGCCCGCTGCCGCCGCCGCACCAACCCCAGCCGCATCAGGCGAGCAGAAGAAGTGAGGGGATAGCGGCAGAACTCTCCCTTGGTCAGGCTGCGATGCCACGACTATAGCGCGGTTGAGCGGGCGCATCATGGACACCCTGAGAGCGTCCCGCCGCCGCGTCCGTGAGTGGCTGATACTATCTGCTGCGGTTCTCCTTAAGCCGCAGCCAGGCTCATTATCTTTTCTTGGCTCGTCATTCATAAGGTCTTGGCGAAGTGTTGGTAGCAGCCGAGCCCCTTCGTCATCCCCGACCGAAGTGGAGGGATCGCGCCCTGTCTTGAGGGCGCAGGGCAACCTCTGCAAAACCAGCGCGTTCGGAGGTGCGGAGTATAGTTCCCTGCGCACCGGAGACGGTGCGCGATCCCTCGACTCCGCTCGGGATGACTGGCGGGGAACCGCTCTGAAGAGAGAAAATCGACAGTCCCTCTCAAAGGGAGGGGGAACGGAGCAGGGGGCCATTCTGCAACCTAACCCCCTAGCCCCCTTTCCTTGAAGGCTGATAATGTCCCATAACTTCGCGGCTGGTCACTGGTTTAAGCTTGGATCTTTGACGGCCGGAGCCCTTCTGTCATTCTCGCGCGTGGCTGCCGCGCGAAGAATCCCGAGTCTTTTTGGCTGAAACGTAACCGATGCGCCAGCGGAACTACTACCTGTACATCATGGCCAGGCTCTCAAGAACGCTCTATACCGGCGATACCAACGATCTCTAACGCC
>WNFC01014833.1_pt1 | contig 13475 bp, 10 predicted proteins | sample 5400541 | NCBI WGS metagenome assembly WNFC01 (sample SAMN13153342, study PRJNA577476) | soil metagenome | isolation source: 120 cm saprolite under Douglas fir tree site 2 hole 2 replicate 1 | place: USA:California | collected 2015-04-18
CCTCCAGCAGAGCCTCGGCGTCGGGACCAGAGACGCAGTCCGTCTCTATGGAGGACAGCACCGAGCGCAGGGCCCCGGTGGCCTGGTCCACGATCTCCACGAGCATGCTTTCAGCCTACACAGGGGGTGTGACAACGACATCGGAGGGCATGAGTTTGGAGGGGTCGATCCGAGACGCGGTGCGGGGCTACCCCCGGGCGATCAGCACGCCCGCCACGACGACGCCGAGAGCGACCACCCCGGAGCGCATAGCAGTGGCCGACAGCCTGCGGGCGAAGCGCACGCCGAGGATCCCCCCGGCCCACGCGGTCACGGCCAGGATGGCCGCGTACCACCAGGCCACGTGCCCGCCCACCACGAACACCACCACGGCGACGGCATTGATGACAAGGGACAACAAGCCTTTGAGGGCGTTGAGCCGCTGCATGCCGTCCGCCAGGAGGATGCCGAGCACCCCGAGCAGGAGCACGCCGAGACCGGCGCCGAAGTACGAGCCGTAGACCGCACCCGCGAACACGCCGGCCTGCACGGCCGGGCCAATCTCCGATCGGTCCGCCTGACGGGCCCGCTGGCGTTCGGCGACCCGCCGCCCGACCCAGGGCTGGGCCACGAGGAGGGCGCACGAGGCGAGGATCAAGTAGGGCACCACCAGCCGGAAGGAGCGGTCGGAGGTGACCAGCAACATGACCGCCCCGACCACGCCCCCGAGCGCGCTGGCCGCGGCGAGGGCCCGGGCCCGCCCGGCCTGGCCCTCGAGCTCTCTGCGGTACGCCATCGTCCCGCCGCCATACCCCGGAACGAGACCGAGGGTGGACACGATGTTGGCCGTGCGGGCCGACATGCCCGTCGCCAGCAGGGCCGGGAAGGCGACCAGCGTGCCCCCTCCGGCCACGGCGTTCATGGCCCCGGCGACGAGCCCCGAGGCGGCGACCAGGCCGACGTCCGAGGGCGTCATCCGGCCATCCTGGCACGCCCGCGAGCCCCACCCTTCTACGCCGGCATTCCGCGCGTTGTCAGCCCATTCTCAGCTTGGCCGCCCACACTCTCGTCAGATGCGACAGGAGGGTCCCATGAGCAACCATCCGTTCCCCCGCCGGGCACGACGGGTGGCCGGCGCCGCCGGCCTCACGGTCGGCCTGGCCGCCGGCGGTTACGGCGTGGCGTCGGCAGCCAGCGGTACGACCACCACGACGCCGCCGGCCGGGGCGTCGGCCTCCGGTGGCGGCTCCACCAGCGGCACGGGTGCTCCTGGAGCAGCTGCCTTGCCTTCCGGCCGCCCCGGCCGAAGCGGCTTTCCGGGCGGGGCCGGGCGGAAAGCATTCGGCCGGGGCGGCGGGACCATCACGGCCATCGCCGCCAACGCCATCACCGTCGCCGGCCCGGGCGGGGAGAAACACCAGGTGCTGACCGACTCCTCCACGACCTACCACCGTGACGGGCAAGCGGCTCAGCGCTCCGATCTGGCAGTCGGCGAACGCGTGGCCGTCCGCCCGGTCCGCCCCGCGACCCCTCCGGCGGCCGGCACCTTGCCCGCGTCGAGCCCCATCACCGCCGCCGATGTGGACATCATCTCGCCGAGCATGCAGGGCACCGTCGACACGGTGAGCGGATCGACGATCACCATCACCGACGGGCAGGGGTTCCAGCGGACGATCCATACCTCGGGCGGAACGACCTATGACCTCGGCGGCCAGCCGGCATCGGCAGGCGACGTCAAGGCGGGCGAGCGAGTATTCGCCCTCGGCACCGTGGACGCCGACAAGACCGACCTGGACGCGACCAAGATCTCGGTGATCCTCCCCCGGGCCGCAGGGATCGTACAGTCCGTGGCAGGCGGCACCATCACCCTCACCGAGCCCGGTGGCGCCACTCAGAAGGTGACGACCACGCCCTCGACCGTGTACCGCTCCAACGGCGCCACCGCGTCGGCGAGTGACGTCAAAGTGGGTGACTTCCTGGTCGCGACGGGCCAGAAGCAAGCCGACGGGTCGATCGTGGCCACGACCGTGACGTTCGGGTCCAAGCCGCAGCCGCCCGGCGGCCCTGGACCGGGAGGCGGATGGGGGCCCGGCGGCCCGGGCCGGTTCGGGCCCAGAGGGGCCGGCCCCGATGGTCCGCCCGATGCCACGCCCGGCGCACCTCCCGGCACCGCAACGGCGTAGGCGCACGAACGACGGGTGTAGTTCGACCTACTGGACCTGCTGGTTGGCCCACTGGTCCCAGGGCACGTTCCAGTCGCCGAACCCGTTGGTCGGCGCGAGCGGGACCGGCGTGCCAGCCACAGTGACGATGTCGCCCGGGTTGGAGAAGTTGAAGAACCACTGCCCGTCAGCGACGGAGAGGTTGACGCAGCCATGGCTGACGTTCTGGTGGCCCTGGTCCGACACCGACCACGGGGCGGCGTGGACGAACTCTCCGGAGTTGGATATGCGGACGTCCCACTGCACGGTCTCGTAGTACCCGTCCGGCGAGGCCCGTGGGATCCCTACGGTGGCCGAGTCCATCACGATGGTCGGCACTTTCTCCGAGACCACGTGCACGCCGCTGTCCGTCGGGTACTTGTCCCGGCCGGTGGACACCGGGAGGACCTTGACGACCTGGCCCGCGTCGGTCACGGTCATCTGGTGGGTCGTGGCGTCGACCGTCGAGACGTGGGCCGCCCCGACGGTGAAAGCCATGTGGCGCGGCGTCACGGACCACGTGCCGCCCCCTGCGTCCCATCCGGCCAGCAGCCCGTCGAAGGTGACCTTCGTCCCGCTCGGCCAGTAGGTCTGGGGCCGGTAGTGGACCTCGGTGTCGGAGAACCAGTGCCACTCGCCCGCTACCGGCGGGGTGGTGGTCACCTGCGCCCGGGCCAGGAACCCGGAGTGGTCCGTCACCGGCTGCGAAAGGTAAAGAGCCAGCGGCATGCCGATTCCGACGGTCTGCCCGTTGAGCGGCGAGATGCTCACCTTGAGCACCTTCTGGGGGCTGAGGGTGGAGAAGGTCGTCCCGAGCTGTGAGGTGCGGCCCGTGCCGTCGGCGACCGTCGCCGCCACGTCGTAGGTCGCGGCTGGCTCCAGCGGGGCCGACGAGGTCCAGCTCCCGGCGCCGAGCGCCCCGGGCAGCGACGCCGGCCCGTTGCCCGGTTGCGGCCCGGGGGTGGTCAGCGCCGCCGCCGTGGCCGCTCCAGACCTCGCCGTCACCTTGACGGAGAGCAGGTGACCGTCGCTGACGGCGACATCGACGGGCGCGTCGAGGGTCACACCCGTGGCGCCGTCCGCCGGGTTGACGGTGAGATGGACAGCCGCCACCTTGGCTGCCGGACCGCCGGCGGTCCCCGCGGGCGGCGCGGACCCGCTCGGGGGGCCGACCCATCCCATTGCCACCGCGCCGCCACCCAGGACGACGAAGATCGCAATGACAGCCGCCAGATGGGCTGGGCGCAGCCGCCGGGGCACGGGCACCGCCTCTGTGATGATGGACAGCCGAGTGTACTAGAGGCGAGGGTGCTGATCGCCGGCGGCGTCGGCCGCGATGTCTATCGGCTCGTCGGGCACGTTCCCGGCGACCAGAGCGGGGAGGAACTCCCGCAATCGGGCCGGAACCACCGGCTCCTGGGAAGGCAGCAGCTCGTCGAGCGCCCACCAGCGCATGCCCTGGAAGGCGACCGCCTCCAGCGGCTCGAGCGCCTCCGGTCGCCACGCGGCCGGCCGGCCGGCTGCGTTGGGGTCGCACCACGCCACGTGGATGAACTCCTGCTGGTCGAAGTGATAGCCGCCGAAGTCGAACTCCGCGTGCTGGACCCACACGCACGGGCCGATGCGCACACCGTCACGGACGCCGGTCTCCTCCCGCAGCTCCCGCAGGGCTGCGGCCGCGCTGGACTCGCCCCGGTCCATGCCTCCCCCGGGGATCTCCCACCACGGCGGCTTGTGGTGGTCGGCGGCGGTCACCGAGAGCGGGACGGGCGGGGGCGGCCGCCCGGTCGTGCCGACGGTGTCGCCCGCTGTGAGGACGCGCACGGTGCCGTTCGCCACGGAGGTCGCCACCAGCACGCTCACCGGGGGAAGCCCCAGCTCCTGCGACATGGCGAGTCGCAACCCCCCCGGCGCCGGCCCCAGGGCACCGGCTCCCAGCACGTCGTCGGTCGCCCCGCATCCCACCGAGCCGTCCCCTCCGAGGCGGACCCTCCAGCGCCCGTCGCCGTCGGCCGGGCCGCAGGAGAGCGTCTGGCCCGCGGCGGCGACGGTGAGGGCAGCCGCGGGGGCCGGGCGCCCTCCGGCGGGCGTGACCTCGAGCGTGATCGCTGCGGCTTCGGTCAGCACCATCCGGACCAAGCGCCCGCCAGGATGGGCGGGGCGCGGCGAGTACCCCCGAGACAGCGTGAGCAGGAACGGGGCATGCCCCGGCACCGACGCGAGAGCGTCCAGATCGGCGGAGGTACCGGACGCGGCGCCGACCACGAGGGGGCCGCCCACCTTCCAGCCGTTGCCCAACCGCCCGACCGGATGCATGACGAACGGGCCCTGCCCCGGCACGAGCACCAACGCCGCACCCCCGCCGAGCTGCGGTGCCCGCCGGGCCAGCGCCTCCAGCCTCCCGTCCTGCCGGCTGGCCCGGGCATCCCCCACCGCAGCGGGGATCAGGGCGGCCACCGTGACAGCGGCCAGACCGGCGACCGCCGCGACGAGGAGGCGGGGGCGCGACCTCAGAGCCACCAGCCCCTCCGCGGCGAGCAGGCAGAGCGGGACCACCAGGGGGAGAAGGTAGAAGGGCCCGACCATCGTGATGCCGCCCCACAGGTCGGCCGCGTTCCACACCCCCCAGAACGCCACGTAGCCGATGGTCAACAGACCGGCCGCGGCCGCCAGCGCCCAGAGGGCCCCCCGGTCGGTCGCGCTGTCGTTTCCCAGATCGCTCTCCGGGGGTGTCCCGCGACCCTTGCGCGGGCGGGCCAGCCGGCGCCAGCCGGCGATGGCGAGAAGCACCAGCAACGGCCCCCCGGTGACCCAGACGAGCAGGAGTCCCAGGTGGTTGCCCACGCCGGCCAGGCCCTCCACTACGCCGAAGTGGTGGGGCCGGTCGCCGGGGAATAGCCGGCGCACACCGAAGCCGACATTGTCTCTGTGCTCCAACAGGTTGAACGGCAGCCCGAAGACATGCCCGGTCGCCAGCCGGTCATAGACGCCGAGCCCGACAGCCGGGCCCGACCCTCCGGCGAGGAACCAGCGGGCGGCACCCGCCACGCTCCCCCGCCGGTGAAGCCGCACCCCTGCCCAGACGACGACCGGGAGGCCGAGCAGCACCGCGTCGTAGGGCCGAACGGAGGCAGCCAGCCCCAGAGCCAGGCCGGCGGGCGCTGCCCACCGGCCACTCCCGCCGACCCGCACCGCCCGCAGGGTCGCCCACGAGAACACCTCCACCAGGCTCAAGGTCAGCAGGTAGGCCAGGAGAAGGCCGCCCTGGACCACCACGAGCGGGCAGGCGGCGACGAGGGCGGCGGCGGCGAGGGCCTTGCGGCCGTCGGCGAAGACCTCGCGACCGAGCGCCCAGGTCGCCGCGACCACCGACGCGGCCACCAGCGCCAACGCGGGCAGGTAGGACCCGCTCACCAGCTTGCTCACGGCGAGGAGGGTCGGCTCGAGCGGCGTGTATTTCAACACGTAGTGATGGTCGACGACGGTCGCCAACCACGGGGTGAACGGCCGGGGCGCGGACGGCACCGGAAGGAAGAGGTGGCCGTGCCTCATTGCTTCGGCCTGGAGCCGGTAGATGCCCTCGTCGTTGTCTGTCGAGCCGAAAGGGAACACCCAGTGGGCCACGGCCGTCGCGGCCAGGCCGGCACCGCCCGCCAGGACTGCCGCGGCCCGGCCACCCGATGCCGGGGCGCTCACGGCATCGCCACGCGGGCCGGGGGGAGCTGCAGCGACGCCAGCACCGGCAGCGCCATCGCCCGGCCGAAGCGGTAGGCCCCTGACGACCACACCGAGCACGTGTCCGTGAAGAGTTGGTGCGACGGGCACAGGTGGCCGCCGTCATCGGCGCGCACCACGTTCTCGTTGCCGTCGACGCGGGCGCACGGCTCCTCCGGCAGGCACGGGAGGGTCGCCGTGAACTGCCCGTCGCGCTCGACGGCCGCCCCCGCGTCCACGTAGTGGGTGCGCGGGTACTGGCGTGCGAGGCCTTGGTAGATCGCCCGGATGTCGCCGTTGCCGATCTCCGCGCCGGGATCCCGGTTCACCGGCGCACCCATCCACCACGCCTCCCCGCCGATCGCCGTCGCCAACCGGGTCGCCGTGGCCGCGTCGGCTCGGTACCGCTCGTCGAGCTGCTGGCGCGTGGCCGCCACAGCGGGTGCGGGCTGGGTGCACCGGGTGACCGCGTTCCCGGCGAACTCGAACACGACCGCGGCCGGCCGCGCTCGAGCCACGTCGCCGCGCAGCTGCGGCAGGAAGTCGCAGATGGCCGTGCCGCCGAGCACGTGCACCTCGACCTTCACCGATGAGGGGAACGACGCCTCGAACCAGTGCTGGCCCTCGTCGGCGAGCGAGTCGCCGTAGAGGAGCACGGCGACATGGCGCCCGCCGGTGCACGCCACCTGTCCCAGGCAGCCCCCCAGGCCGGCGAGGACCAGGGTCGCCACGCCGCGCCACAGCGCGCCGACGATCCGCCGCCGATCACCGTTGAGGGAGGACACCGGCGGCCGACGCTACCGGTCTGGTCCGCCCCCCTCGCGTAGCCTGTCGCGGCGAGCAAGGGTGGCCGCATTGGTGGAGTTGTCCTGGCAGGCCGGCGGGGAGATCAGCGCCGGGCTCGCCGCGCTCAAGGTAGCCCTAACCCCGGTCCGCGACCGCCGGGTCGCCGGTGCTCGCGGGGTGGCCCGCGAGCTGTCGCTGGTCTGCGGGCTGTATGCCGTCTGGCGCCTGGCAGGGACTCTGTCGGTGATGAAGGTGACCCACGCCCTGGCCCGGGGCCGGGCGCTGTGGAGGCTGGAACGGTTCCTGCACCTGCCCAGCGAGCTTGCGCTGCAACGCGGCGCGCTGGGTCATCCGATCTGGGTAGAGCTCTGCAACCGGTACTACCAGCTGGCGCACGGGCCGGCGCTGATGGCCTGCCTGGCGTGGTTGTTCTTCCGCCATCGCGAGCGCTATCCCCGCGCCCGCAACGTGATCGCAGCCGTCACGGGCGCAGCCCTCGCCATCCAGCTCATCCCGGTGGCGCCGCCGCGCCTGCTGACCGGATTGGGTTTCGTCGACACCGGGCTGCTCTACCACCAGAGCGTGTACACCGCGCTCGGCCAGGGCATGGCCGACCAGCTGTCCGCCATGCCCTCCGTGCACGTGGCCTGGGCGGTGATGATCGCCGTGTTCGTCGTGGAGGCCAGTTCGAGCCGGTGGCGGTTCCTGGTCATCGCCCACCCGGTGCTGACCGTGTGGGCCGTGGTGGTGACCGCCAACCACTTCTGGCTCGACGGCGTCGTCGGCGCCGTCCTGATCGTGCCCGCCCTCATAGCCCAGGACGGCGTCGAGCGGTGGCGGGCCCGGTCAGGCCGTCAGGTGCTCGACGGGGCCGGACGGGCGACAGACGAGCAGCCGCGGCGTGATTCGACCCTGCTCGGTGCCTCACGGCGAACGGGATACGAATCTCCGGACGTACCCGAGACCGCCCAGCCGCTCAGCTGCAGCCCAATGCAGCTCTCAGGGCGCGGCACGCCGCGGCCATCCTGGCATCGCTGAGCTTGGTCACCGGCCTGCGGAACGCCTTGCGGGGCAGCGTCCGCAGGTTGTCGAAGCTGACCACGGACTCGACGGGCATGCCGTCGTCCTTGCTGAGCGGCAGCTCCGACACGAGGTTGCGACGGGGTTCGTGCTCGCCGGACACTGCTCGGCTCCCTATCTCCTCCGGATCGTCGTGCTTGTGTAGGGCGCTGTGGTGGGGGGACTGGTCGTGGGCGGGTGGGTCGTGGTGGCGACCGGTCTGGTCGTGGCGGTGGTGGTGGATGGCGAACGGTAGACCGAGGTACTGGTCACGTACCGGCGCCGGGTCGTCGGTGTGACCGAGCCGATCGTCGGGGTGGTCCCGAGAGGCGTGTACGGCGAGGCGCCGTTCACGACGGGAGGGCCGAGCGCGGCCAGCTGGGGCAGCAGCCACGGCGCCAGCCAGTGGTCCCCCTGCGGCGTGAAGTGCACGCCGTCGTAGCGCAGCTTCACGCCGTCGATGTAGTTGACGTACTTGCCGTCAGGGCCGGTCTTGTAGTTGAGGTCGACGATTGACGCCTGGGCCGGGTGGCGGGACACCACCTCGCGGAGCAGGCGGTTCCACTCGTCGACCCTGGCGGGATCGTCCTCCGGCCACCGGCCGCCGTCGGGGCGCTCACCCCGGAGGTAGTAGGGCGCGGTCACGAACGCCACCTTGGCGCCGCCGGCCGACAGCACCGACACCGCGTGCTCGATCTCGGTTTCGAGGTAGACGTCGAAATCGAGGTCGCCGATCCGGCTCCACCGTCCGTCATGCACGCGGTCCATGACCTCCCAGCGGCCGAGGATGGCCATCACGACGTCGGGATCCTCCCGGCGCACGTTCTGGGCCCACCGGTCGGGCCAGGTCTCGCAGTCGGGCAGCTCCTGGCTGATCTGGCCGAAGTACCGGTACGGCCCGCCCCGGACCACCCCACACCCGAGCGTCCCCTTGTTGTCGATGGACAGCCCGTACTGGGAGGCATACGGCGTGAGCCCGTCGGCGAGGGTCTGGGCCACCGAGTCACCGACGACGAGGACGCGGGCCGGCTGCCCGGGCGGGCGCGGCGGCCGATGGCTCGGCCCGGCAGGCACCGGGACCGTGCCCGGCGGGGTGGTGCCGCCGGTGGTGCCGGCCGGCAGGATGGCAGCCGCGGGGACCATCGACGACGCCGTGGTGGCCAGCACCAGGGCGCACACACCGGCGACGGCGGCGGGAAGCGCCAGGGCCGAGCGCCAGTGGGGCAGCAGCCCGCGCCTGACCGGAAGCTCGACTGCCCAGTACGACGCCATCGACACCGCCAGGGTCACGGCGATCCGCAGGGCGAAGAGGCTCCAGCCCCCGAGGCCGGTCCGGGCCCGGGTCAGGGTCAGGAAGAGCGGCCAGTGCCACAGGTAGACGCCGTAGGAGATCCGGCCCAGGGCGCGCAGCGGGGCCAGGGAGAGGACCTTGGCCGTGACCCCGGCCGGCACCATCACGGCATGGGCGATGACCGCGGCGATGGCGAGGGCGAGGGCGGGCAGGCCGCCCCGGTACAGCCAGCTCGCGGTGCCGTCCACCCGCACCACGGCCCACAACCACCCCGCCGCCCCGCCTAGGGCGGCCGTCCCCAGGAGCCACGGCACCACGGCCGACCGGGGGACGCCCGACGGGGCGGCGTCCTCGTTGGCGGCGTCCTCGTGGGCGGCGTCCTTCCGGGCCCCGTCGCGCCGCGACGCGACGATCACGGCGAGCAGGGCGCCGATGAGGATGACGTTGGCCCGGGTGTCGGTGCCGTAGTACACCCGGCTCGGGTCCTGGCCGGGATGGAACAGCAGGACCATCGCCGCCACCGAGCCGGCGGCCAGGGTCCCGGCCAGCACGCCGATCTTCAGCCTGCTCCGGCTGCCCCGGGCGACGGCCAGCACGAGAAGCGGCCAGATCACGTAGAACTGCTCCTCGATGGCCAGCGACCACGTGTGGCGCAGGGGCGACGGCGGGGCGGTGCGCTCGAAGTAGCTGGCCTTGGCGAAGATGTACCGCCAGTTGGCGACGTAGCCCAAGGTGGCGATGGCGTCCTTGCGGATCCCGTCGAGCGTCCCCGATGCCGCGAAGAACACGGCATAGCCGGCCACCGCCGCCACCAGCACCAGCACCGCGGGCAGCAGCCGGCGGGCCCGCCTCGACCAGAACCGGGCGAGGGCGACCGTCCCGGTCCGGGCAGTCTCGTCGAGGAGCAGCGACGTGATCAGGAACCCTGAGAGGACGAAGAAGGCGTCCACGCCCAGATAGCCGCCCTTGGCCCAGCCGATGCCCCCGTGGTACAGGAGCACGGCCGCCACGGCGACGCCCCGCAGCCCGTCGAGGGCCGGGATATGGCGCCACGTCCCCGCGCCCGGACCGGCCCCCTGCCCGGCAGGCAGGACGTCGTCGGGATGGCGCTGCTCTTCCACTTCCGCCGTCACGGTCGTTGCCGTCGTCACCCCGGCCATTGGCCTCTCTCGTAGTCGCCTTGCGCCCCTGGCGCGGTCAGAAAAAGGTTACCCGCGCCACCGTGACCGTCGATGCATGGGCCATGCGGACCACCGACCGCCGTGGGTGAGCATCTATCATTGACGTTCGTGCACGAGTGGACACTGGGGGCACATCGCTCCCGACACGCCCCTCGAGTGCTGACGCTCATCGCGTTGCTCCTCGCGGGCTGCGGGGTATTGACCGCGTCCAACCAGACCCTGCTGCTCGGCGCGGCGGCCATCCGGCCCCTCGCCACCCCTACCGTCCTGGACGCGGCGCTGGCCGAGGCCAGCGAGGTGGCCCACGCCCCCGCCGACCTGCCGGCGCCGAAGACGCCCCCTCCCCCGCCCCCGCCGGCTCCGCCCGCACGGGCCCGGGCACCCGGGGCACCACTCAAGGTGATGTTCATCGGGGACTCGATCGCCACCACGGCGGCCGACGGGCTGGCCCCGCAAGCCGCGGGGTTCGGCATCAACCTGATCGACGACGGGATCCAGGGCTGCGGGGTCGTCCAGGGCGGCCCGTACAACTACTTCGGCTCCCAGCACGACCCGCTGCCGCAGTGCGAGTCCTGGCCGTCAGCCTGGCAGGCCGACGTCACCCGCGACGACCCCGACCTGGCCGTCGTGGTCGTCGGGCGGTGGGAGCTGATGGACCGGTTCTTCGAGGGCCGCTGGACCCACATCGGCGACCCGGCCTTCGACGCCTACCTGGCCAACGAGGTCGAGCGGGCCATCGCCATCGTCACCACCCAAGGGGCCAAGGTCGCCCTCTTCACGACGCCCTACTACCGGCGGGGCCTGCGCCCCGACGGGGGACTGTTCCCCGAGGACGACCCGGCCCGGGTGGACCAGATGAACGGCATCTTCCGGGCGGTGGCGGCCAAGCACCCCGGCACCGTCAGCCTGGTCGACTTCGGCGGCCGGCTCTCCCCCGGCGGCCAGCTGGCCATGGCCATCGACGGCATCCCCATGCGCAGCGACGGGGTCCACCTCACGCCGCAGGCGGGCGCCTGGCTGGCCCCCTGGCTGCTGCCCCAGCTGACGACCATCGGCTGACCCCTACACGAGCCTGCCGATGTGGGATTAGCCGGCCGGTTCAGCCCGGGCGAACGCCTACGCCGGCGCGGCCGCCGCGGCGCCCTCGGCCTTGCGGGCCTCGCCCCGAACGACCGCGGCCCGTAGGTCACGGCCCTTCTTCCTCTTGACCCGGTCGTTCTTCCAGCGGCGGCGGCTGAGCGCTCCTCGTCCCATGGGGCCATGGTAGAGGCGCAGCCGGCCGAACCCTAAGCCGCGACCGCCAAGGCCACGGCGGGCCGGGCGGGCTCGTACACCGCCACCTCACGGAGCAGGGCCCGGGCCGTGAGCCCGAGCACGGCGAGCTGGGCCGCCCCCGCCAGCACCAGTGCCGCCCGCACACCGGCGGCCTCGGTCACCACTCCCCCGAAGAGGGCCCCGAGCGGCACGGCCCCGTACACCACGGCCCGGAAGAGGTTGCTCACCCGCCCCCGGAGCTGCGCCGGCACGATCCGCTGCCGCAGCGAAAGGTTGGCCACGTTGCCCACCAGGACCACGAGCGACTCCACGGCGCACACCGTCACCGCCACGGCGGTCGTCGAGGTTGCGCCCTCCACCAGGTAGCTCACGGCCGCCAGGACCCCGGCGACGGCGAGCAGCTGGCCCGTGCCCCACCGCCCCTTGACGCGGCTGGCGACCGACGCGCCCAGGACGTTGCCGACCGAGCCGACGGCGATGAACAGCCCGAAACCGGCTTTGGACAGGTGCAGGACATGGGCGGCGTAGACGACGGCCACGCCGTTCACCATGGCTTGGAAAAAGGCCAGGCTGCCGACCACCACCGCCAGCAGCCGGATGAGGCGGTGCGACAGGAACCACCGCAGGCCCTCGAGCATGTCGGCGCCGAGCGTGGCCGACCTGCGCTCCAGGGCGATCAGGTCGACGCGCCAGCGGGGCAAAGTGGCCAGAAGGACGGCGCCGCAGACCGCGAACGACAGGCCATCTCCCACGAACGGGACGCTGGGCCCGATGGCGAAGGCCAGCCCTCCGAGGGCGGGCCCGAGGAAGAGCTCTCCGCCCATCTGGGCGGCGTACATCCGGCCGTTGGCCCGCTCCAGGTCTTGTTCTGCTACCAGGGCCGGCACGGTCGACTGGACAGCAGCAGAGAACGCCGTCTCGCACGTGCCCACGGCGAAGGCCACCAGGCAGAGCAGCGGCACCGACGCCGCGTGGCTGGCGACCGCCCACGCCGTGAGGAGCAGCAGGACCGTGCGGGCGCCCTCGGTCACGGCCACGACCCGGCGCGCCGAGCACCGGTCGACCAGCGCTCGCCGCGGCCACGGCGGCGATGAGCCGGGCGTCGTGGGTCAGGCCGATGGCGACCAGCGGGAAGGCGACGGCGGCCAGGCCGTCGCCCGTGCTCGAGATCGCAGCCGCGGCCACCAGGCCGCGCAGGGCGGAACGGCGCCTGGTACCGAGTTGGTTGGGAGCAGTCATCGCGTCCTAGAAAAAAACACTGCTTGTGGCCGGATCAGCACTAAAGGTAGGTGCCGACCCGGCCGACAAGCCTAGAGGTTGGTTCACCGATCGCTGTACGCTTCGCAAACGTTCGATCGGAGTTCCCTTACATGGTGGTCGTCTGAGACCTGCTCGACAGGTCTCAGCCCCACGATCCGCTCCGGCGGGACATTGGCTCTCACCTCCCCCCCGAGTTCGGAGCCGTGCCCGTTGGGGCGGCTGAGATAAGGAGAAGAGCGCGAGCGCGGCTCCGGCGGGTCGGGCCCGCGATTTCGGACGAGATTCACGGCGTGTTACGTCCCACCTTGAACGAGATCGAACTGGCAGCCAGGCCGTGTCTGGACCCGCGACAACGAGAGTGCAGCTCGCATTCCCGTGCCCCCGCAGCAGCAAGGTCATTGTGGCAGCCCTTGGGGCCCGCGTCTACACCCGCGGGGCTGATTTGATGAAAACTGGCCGTCCCAACTAGGGCTATTCCTGGCCAAACCCGGCATCTTGGCTATGGCCATATGACGCCGACGGACTAGTCCTCCATCGAGGGGTAAAGCCGGCCAACCCCGGTGCCGACAGGAAAGGGTGCAAAGGGCATCGGGCCGCGCCAAGAAGCAGGCACGTGCGGCCGTGGCCTCCTTCGCGGCCCCGACCCCGGTCCTCGTCGTGGTGGCGCTCCTCGTCCTGGCGGCGGCGGCGCTCTGGGCCGGCCCCGCCCTGCACTCCTTCCGGCCCGGG
>WNFC01005880.1_pt1 | contig 13474 bp, 12 predicted proteins | sample 5400541 | NCBI WGS metagenome assembly WNFC01 (sample SAMN13153342, study PRJNA577476) | soil metagenome | isolation source: 120 cm saprolite under Douglas fir tree site 2 hole 2 replicate 1 | place: USA:California | collected 2015-04-18
GTGTCGAGGCCACCCAGCCAGATCGGATGCATCTTGAGCTTGGCAGCCAGCAGATCCCGGACCTCGCGGGCTTCCTCATTGCGACGCTCGGTGAGGTCCTGCACCGTTTTTTCCCCTTTGCGTGGCCGTGCCCAGCCACACGCACGCAGCCGCCACTAAGGTGACGGTAAGCGCAATTCAGCCGCTAATTATTGGCTGTGGCCCGGCAAAAATCAATGAGCAGGCCAGATCAATGTCCGCGCGACTTCACGATCAGCTCATCCATCCAGGGCGGCACCATCACGTGCACCGGCACGCGGTTTGGCCCGGCCACCAGAAGAAAGTCGCCCCGTTCTGCCGTTTCCAGGTAGTTCACCTGCTTCTCGGTCAGATTGAAGGCCCTTTGCAACTTGATGGCTTCGGAATGCTTCTGGGAACCGAGAAGAAGGATGCTGGGATTGGTTGCGAGGACGGCCCCGTCTTTGGTTTCGAAAAAATCGCCAGGGTTCTGACTGACCAGGATCAGGCTGCCGCCATACTTTCGAATGCGGCGAGCAAGTCTGATAAGGAAGCGCCGGATTGGCTCGTGTTCCAGCAAAAGACCCACCTCATCGATCAGGAGGTGGCGCGGCCGGCGATCTCGACGCAGAGACGTCCACAGCCAATTGGCGAGCAGCAGGCATGCAGGCGGAACGAGCTCCTCGCTCAAGTCGCGAAGGTTGAACCCGACGATATCCGCCCCAAGGTCAACGTTTGTCGGTGCACTGAAGAGTCGTCCCAGATCGCCGGTGACCCAGCGGCGAAGGATGGTGCTCACTCGTGAGCCTGGGTGGGCGCTATCGAGTTGACCCCAAATATCTCCCAGTACCGGGGTAGTTTCAGCATTGGCGATCACCGACCGTGTGATCGCCTCGACATGCGCCCGCTCGACCTCATCGAGTTTGCCGCACATCAAGCCGATCAAGTCGAGCACGTCACTGAGCTGATCGGTTGGTTCGTCCGATTCGACCGTGAAGAGAAGAGGATCGAGGGCGTTGATCGCATGTCCGGATCCGGCCGCCAGGTGAAGGTACGTTCCGCCCAGTGAGCGGATCATGCCGCCATACTCCGCCTCGGGATCAACGACGATCGCCCCGATCCCGCGAGTGTGGCCGCTGAGTACGACCGACGCTGCCGCGTAACTCTTGCCCGCACCGGAGTGCGCCAGAACCGCGATGTTCGCGTTGCTGAAGCGCTCGGCGTCAAAGGGATCGAAAACGCAGAGGCCCCCCGTTTCCTTGTTGTAGCCCCAGTAATGGCCCTCAGCATCCGAGAGGTCCTCCTGGAGCCAGGGCATCATGGTGGTGAGGGCGCTGGTGTGCAAAATGTGCTCCCGACCCAGCAAGTCGGTGCCCAGCGGCCATGAGGACAGCAGCGCCTGCCGCATTTCGAAATACGGGTGAACCGTCTGCAGCATCATCCGGCGACAGCTGGCGCGCAAGGCTTCGGCCTGACTGCGCAGTTCGCTCGGATTCTCGGCGCCGATCGTCAAGTAGAAGCTGACCGCGAACGCCTTTTCCTCATTACGTGCGAGCGCCTGATGGACCGTCAGGGCATCGGGTAGCGTCCCGATGGCCGTCCGGTCAATCGCCCCCGACTCGAGGCTTGCGAGGTCGTTTGCGCGAAGGTCGCGAATGCGATGGTGGAGCAGCGTGAGCATCCGGTCCGTTTCGAGCGGCAGGACGTGGATGCCCGCATGCAGTTCACCCTTGAAGCTCAGGAGTGGCAGCAGCCAGCCCGGTTCGACCTCCTCCCCGGGATACCGGTTCACAACGAACGATGCGTAGTAGCGGCCGTCAATCTCCACGTTGTCGGCCCGGTCGGAATATGCTTGCCGCCGCGCACCGGCAGCGCCTTCGGTGGTGTTTCCTCGGCCATACAGCTGAGCGACGAGTGTGGAAAGGGCCGTGTCATCCAGAACCTGACCTTTGACTCCGATCCGGCGGAGCGGCTCCAGCAGCGCTTGAGCTCGATTTCGAAGCGGTATTCCGCGATCCCCGGCGACGAATCGCGCCTGGTCGCTCGCGCGGTCGAAGCGAAAGAGCCAGGAGCGGAGTAACTGGCGGCCGGGCTCGACCGGACTCAGCACCACGAAAATCTCACGCTGGTAGACGGGCGTGTCTTGCAGATGGGCATTGATGAAGCTGCGGGTAAGTGCGGCCAGGTACGCGCGACGATCGGGGAAGGCCGCTGCATCCGGTTCGGTCGCGTCCTCGCCCGCGACTCGCCGGATGCGGATATACAGTTGCAGCGGCCCACTCTGGGCATGCAGGAAGTCGCGAAAAGCTTGAACCGACCGCGACTGCTGCTCTGGCGCCAGGCCGTGGAAGTTCAGAGAGCTGGTGCCAACGATGACGCGAGGTGCACCGCCGCGAAGGTGAAGGACGCCCTCCTGTACAGCGGAGACCTCATCGCCGAAGGTCGGCCGCCGAAATAGTTTGACCACCGAAGTCTCAGTCGGTGCTCAGCGCCAGCACGAATGACGAGGACGCGATCGCCGACGAATAGGCCGACTCCTCCGTCTGGGAAATGGCAAGGAGGACGCTGCCCGGCTTGCTGTTGCCCACGTTGAGGCCATGATCAGCCTGATCAACCTGGGTGCCCTGGTCGGTGCGCAATGCGATGACCAGGACATTCTTGCCAATCATCACGGGCACCGGTGGCGATTCATCGGCAAGGGAAGCGGCCTTGGATGGATTGGGGATGGCCATGACGTCCACACGGTCGCCAGGCTTGAGGACGCCCCCCACCGCAGCGGACGGCGCGATCGGCAGCCCGATGATCCGATAGCCGGCGGGGACGTCCAGCCCGGTGCCAAGGAGGCTGGCGTTCCTGGATGGAGCCACCTGCCGGGCATCCAGGAATTGTCCCTCCAGGATGGGGGATGACACAACCTGGCCGATCGCCTGGTCGGTTGCTTTCAAGACCCCCGCGGGGACCGATGCCGGGTTGATCCGCCGGATGGCGATGTCGGAGTCCTGGATGCGTGTTCCGACGCTCAGGTCGCGGGTGGCGACGAGCGCGGTGGACTGCCGGGTGTCTGAGTAATAAAGGAGACCGGCGATGGTCGAGAGAACGACGAATACCCCCAAATACAACGTGCGTCGCATTTGCCCCTCCTACCCGCTCTGCGCGGCAAAATCGACCGAGACCGAGAAGCTTGACGCGATGACATAGAACGCGAGATGACCGTCGAGAAAGCGCGTCTCCACGTACAAAGTGACCGGGACGACATAGTCCAATGGCTGGCTCCCCACGATACGGTCCGGACTATTCCATTGCAGCCGCATCACGTCGCCCGCGCCATGCTTGCGATGTGGGAGTGTCCCGCTGCCAGGCGGGGCGTCCGATGGCGCGCCGTCGAATCGCCAGCCGGTCAATCGTGACTGCCCAAAGCCTCGGGGGACGCCATTCACCAAAAGCAACCCCTCGCGGTTGATCAACAGATGAACTGACAGAGTGGTCAGAGCGCCGCGAAGGACCTCGATGTGTCGAAATGCGATTCCGGTGCCGGTGCCGGTCGCCGGTCCAAGGTAAGGGACAACCCCAACAACCGCCTGAGGCGGCAGGTAGCGTCGCGATGGCCTCGGCCCGGCGGTCGCCAGTGCATGATTGCCGACCTCGACCGAAAAGGGACGGCGGAGGAGATGAACCGCGCCGTAGCGGTCATAGACAGCCGCCTGGGCATGTCCGGAGATAAAGGCCACCGCCCGGGCGTCGTAGCGGCCGGGCGATTGATAGCTGTGAGGTAGCTGGATGGCGGTTCCAATCGGGCCATTTAGCGTTCGGCTCTGGCCATCTCCAAAATCCACAGTCCAGGAGGTCACCGACCAATCCTCGATCGCCATACTCAGGTAGAGATTGAGATCCTGGGTCAAGGCGCTGCTGAGGACGGCCGATACCGTGCTGGCCGACCCAGCCGTCGAAACCGCGGGTGAGACGGTGACCTGCAGATCGAGGTCCAGCCGGGCGTTCGCGTCCGCCTGCGGCGGCTGGTCGACGGGGGTCGTCGTGGGGCTTGCGCAAATGAAGGTCGTCGTGCCGAAATTGGGCTGCGGTGCACTTGGTGGAAGAGCATTGATTTGAGTGTTGGTAGCCCGATCAAAGACATAGACGGCCCAGATCCATGGGCAGGATGAGGTGGCGACCGGCTGGGCGACCCACTCGGAGAAGAAGGGTGACTGGTGACCGGTCCCGGTGGGTGCCGGGTAGGCGACGGTGGACTCGCTGACTTGCGCGTAGACGAAGGCGTGGCCCGCATTCCCAGACACCGCGGTGATCGATACCGTTGCGGAGGCGCCGTTCGCTCCCCGCCCGTCAGTCGTAATGGCCACAAGCAGCAACAAGCTCAGAGCGATAGGAACGACGCCCTTCATCAGCGCCGACGCCGGTGTCACGTGCGGATCTCTGCGTTTGCGGCGATGACAAGCTCGACTTCACTGAACCCTACCCACCCGAGGAGCATGAATCGGTAGGGCACCCTGATGCGAGCGCAGACCGCCGGACGGTCAAGGTGTCCACCGGTGTAGGGATCGATGGCAGGCGTACGGTTCACGATCCGGATGTCCGCCGCCGCTGCGACGGCAAGCGGGGCGGCAACATCGGGCATGCCGGCAAGGTTGCGCGCAAGATACTCGCGCGCAGTGGCAGTGGCGGCCGCGGGGTCAAGCTGAAGCCGGCCCGTGCGGCTGTAATAGGGCGCATCTACCAGGGTGGCGGCAGTTACCGTTGCCAGGTCGACGGCGTATCGCAGCCGCAGCTTTTGCATTTGGAGACCGGCCATGTCGACAGCGAGGGCCAGGATCAGGATCAAGGTGGGCATCAGCAAGACGGCATATAGGGCGCTCTGGCCGCGCGAGCGAATCAATGGTTGACCTCGCCTCGGCCGACGTAACTCGACGCGAGGGTCAGGTCCCGACTGAAGAGGAATGGGATGGCGAGATGGCGCCGGCTGATCACTCGCACGGTGATTGGCTGTCCCCAACGAACGTACGCGGGCGAGACGGTCACCTGTACGTGCGACGGATCGAGGCCGGCGGCGTGCAATTCCATCGCAACCCGGTCGCGCACGATCGCGTCGTCCTCGCCACGTTCGCCAGCGACCCGAGCTCCGATCGCGGCGGCCGACTGCTGGCCGATCCAGACATGGATCAAGCCTCCTAGTTCGACAATGCCGAACAGGACAGGCAGCAGCATGAACGCGACCACCAGTACCGCCTGGAGCGTCTCCTGTCCGCGCTGCTGCCGGCGCCGCCGCGCTCGTCTCATGAGGTCTGCGTCAGCCGGCGCACCATCTGGCCGATCTTGGCGACCAGGCCGTTGTTCCAGGCCATGATGCCGACGACGAGGGTGCCAAGAATGATGGCTGCCCCAATCACCCACTCGAGAGTCGACTGTCCGCGCTTCAAGGTGTTCACGTGCTCCCTCCAATGACCAGCCGATTACGTTTAGTCGATCGGTCGCCGCCTCATCCAAACGCCCGCTGCATGATTCCCCAGAAAAGCGGGACCATGATCAGGATCACGAACTCAGGCAGATAGATTCCGCCCAACACGGCGAGCAACTTCGTGCTCACCGAGGCCGCCTGGGCCGTGGAGCGGTTCTGCTGGTTCATCCGCGCCATCAGTTCCTGATCGCGCAAGGTTGGCTCGAGGCCGCCGCCGACTCGCTTGCATTGAGCCAGTGCTCCGACGAACGTCGCGACGTCGTCAATGCCCGTTCTGGGGCCAATCTCAAGCAGCGCCTGCTCGATGCTGGATCCCAGGCCGTAGCGACCGAGAGCAAGTCGGATTTCTTGGCGCAGGACGCTGCCCGGTTGTGTATTCGCGGAGAGCACGTGCAGGGCTCGCTCCAATGGCATCCCGGCCACCGTGAAAGCGCGGATCATGCTCACTAGCTGAGGCAGCTCGCGGTGGATCGCGGCCTGCCGCCGCCGCCGCCGCTGCGCGAGATAGCGTGCCGGCGCGATGTAGCCGGCCCAGACAAGGAGTGGGACAAGTACCAACGCACCGGATGCCAGCAGGGCGACAACACATGCGATCAAGCCACCGACGAGTGCGCTCATCAGCCGGATAACTCGCAGCTCGACGCCATCGATCTGATCCGGGTCGATGCCCGCCTGGATCAGATAGATCGGATCGAGGCGCGTCGCGTGGAGGTGCAGGCGACTGCCCCACAGCAGGGCAATGGGACGCAGCCACCGCTGGTACCAGCCCTCCCGACCACGTTGATGCTGCCGCCACTCGACTGGAGACAGGGTCGTCGCGCGGATCAAGGCGATTCCGGTCGAGTGCACCGGACGGGCGCGGACGAACAGCGCTTGCAACCCAGCAAAGCACGCCAGCCCCATGCAGAGAGCCCCCAGGATCATGCTTCGAACCGAGCGATCCGGAGGCTGAGGGCAAGGCCGATTAGCTCGAGCGCCGCAGCCACTGGAAACAAGATGTACCGGCCGACCGTCGTTTCATCCAGCACGCTGAGGAGCTGCGGGCTCATCAGCCTGAGATAGAGGTACATACCAGGAACGATTACGGCCAGCAACCAGATCTGCGCCCGCTGACCGGACGAGCGAGCGCGCACCTCGTTGGCCAGCTGGATATTGAACTGAACTGTTGAGGACAGCTCAAAGAACAAGGTGCGGGCGGCTTGGGTGGGCAGTTGGTTCGCCGCGCAGATCATCAGTGTTTCCCAGATCAGCCCAAGGTTACGGGTCGTGACCCGCGTACGAACCGCCTGCAGACTCTCATGAAGTGGGACATCCAGCAGAAAGCGCTGAATGACGTACTCGAGGTCTTCCTGGATCCACGGATCAGTGCAGGTAAGGCGCGCCTGGCGCAGCGCATCGAGGTAGGTGCTGCCGGCGGTCAGTCCGCTGAGCAGGGCTTGCAACAGCCGGGGAGCCTGTGCTTCGCTGCGTCGGGACTGGGCATGGACCAGCCAGGCGAGGTAGAGGCGTGGCGCGAGGAGACCGGCGACGCCGGCGAAGACCGCCAGAACGGGCGACTGAAGCCAACCGACCGCGAACAAGCAGACCGGCGCCAGGAAAGCCATAACGACGTACGTCTGCGGGTTGCCGGCGATCCGCGCCTCAGCCAGCCGCTGACGGTGATGAGCCGTAAGTCGTTCGGCGAACCGGCGCGGACTACCAGTTCTTGACGAGCCGCGCCGAAAAGCGAGGCCGAGGCTCAGGATTGCTAGCGAGAGACAACCAGCGGCTATGACATCCACCGCATCCCCTGAAGCCCGAGCTTGCGAACCAGCCGGGGGCCCGGCCGATAGTCCGAGACGGCGGCGAAGTCAACGTCCATGCCATGTCGCCCAGTGCTCAACTCGCTCGTGAACACCGAGCAGAGGACGTATCGACCATTCGGATCGACGTCGCGTAGTTCGGCGATTTCTTGCACGCAGCGGCGCCCGTCGCGGAGCCGGCCCACGAAGACAACCAAGTCAAAAACGCGCGCGATGTAGCGCCGGATCTCCGGCGGGCTCAGCTGCGCGAAGTCTCGACTGATGAGGAGCTCGAGCCGGGCTAGGGCATCGACGCAGCTGCTCGCATGAATGGTGGTAGCCGAGCCGTCGTGGCCCGTATTCAATGCCTCGAGGACGTAGTAGGCTTCCTTGCTATGTCGGATCTCCCCGATGATGAGTCGGTCGGGACGCATACGAAGTGCGTTTTGCACGAGGTCAGCGACATCGAGCCGGCGGTCCTGTGTCGTCTTGCCCGCCAGTTCCCTCGAATGGACACACTCGAGTTTGACCCAGTGCGGATTGTCGAGCTCGAGCTCGGCGGTGTCCTCGATCGTAATCACGCGTTCTTCTTCGGGGAACGCGCTGACGATCGAACGAAGTAGGGTGCTCTTTCCCGAGCCGGTCGCCCCGGCAATCAAGATGTTTGCGCGGGCGATCGCCATCGCCTCGAGGAAGGCGCCCATTTGAATCGACAGGCCGCCGGTGCTTGCCCAACTCGCCTGGGTGGAGTCATGCTCGTCCGGTAGCAGGGCTAGGCGCACGCGGTTGAACTTTCGAATGCAAAGCGTGGGCCCGCCGACGGGGGCACAGACGGCATTGGCGCGACTTCCATCGACCATGCGGGCGTCGACCAGCGGTTTCTCGATGTTGATCTCTCGTCCAACGAGGGCGACGATCTTCTGGATCACCTGCTCGAGCTGCGCCTCATCGCGAAAGGCGTTGGAGACAAACTCGAGCCGCCCGCGGCGCTCGATGTAGATCTCATCGAAGCGGTTGACGAGGATATCGCTGATCTCAGGATCCGCCATCAGCGGCTGGAGCGGCCCGAGGCCAACGATCTCGTCAAACAGGGAGTCGACGAGTTCGGTGGTGGGCGTGAGGTGGCGCTGTGTGATCGCATCAAAGATTCGATCTCTGAGGATCGTGTTGCGGTTCGGATTGGCAGAAAACGGGTCGAGGATCTCTGGATCGACCTGAAGGGTGAGCTGGGCACGCACGAAGTGACGCAGCTCGTCGGGGTTCAGTGACTGTGGCGGAGCGGCCTCAGCCAGCACGGCGGCTTCTCGACAACCAGGCAAGCGACCGTAGCCTCGACCGCGAGGGCGTCGGCAATTGCAACGCCGGGTAGATCGAGGCAGCCAGTCGACGCAGGGCGTCCCCCGATGCTCCGGCGCTCCGGATGACGATCGGTTCGTGCCGGTTCTCGGCCGTATCAAAGGCCGGATCGTACGGAATGCGCGCAACGAGCGAGCCATTCAGGTCCCCCATCGGCTCGGCCAGGTTGAAGCCGTCGCGCATTTTGTTGGCCACGTATTGGAGCTTCGGACCGAGGCCGAGCCGACGAAGGGCTTCGACGCCTCGGTATAGGGATTGCACGGAACCGGCCGTCGGCGTGACCACACAGTAGATTCGCGTGGCCGTCTCGAGCAGGTACGTCTCGAGGTTGCCGAGAGCCGCTGACGTGTCCAGAATCAGGAACTGGTATCCGGCCGCTTTCAGCGTGCTGAGGATATGCGCCGCCTGCGGCACACCAAGGAGTTCGGCCCGATCGCCCGCCAGGCATTTCGACGGCCCCAGGAAGACATCGAGGCCGGTCGGGTGGTGGTGGACGAGGTAATCCCGGGGATCGGGGTGAGGGACGGTGAGATCGCACAGGTAGTCCAGCATGGTTGGCTGCGCGATTCCAAGACGAGCGGACACATTGGCCGAGGCCAGGTCGAAATCGATCAGCACAACCCGAAGGGGCTGTCGCGGACTCGTTGGCGACTCGCGATAGCGACCCTTCATCGCCAGCAGGGCGGCAATCTCGGTGGCGAGGGTCGTCCGGCCGGTGCCACCCTTGGCCGAAAAGAAGGTGATGACCTGAGGTCCCCCGAGGTAAACGGGTGCGGGCTCCGCTGTTTCAGCATCGATGTCAGCATCCGGGTGATCGCTGGCGCCGTCGCCGGGGTCGGGCAGCTCGATGACGTCATCGTCGGCAAACGGAAGTGGAGCGTCCAGTGGCTGCTCATGACTCGGAGTGGATTGGGCGTGGGTGACAACGCTCAGGCGTGGACCCCGGTCGCTGATCGATTTGTGGGTTGGCCCTGTGGGCGTCTTCGTATCTGCGCGATGGCTCGGTTCGAGATCGGCGGCGATCTGCTGGCCAAACTTGAAGTCAACAGCGGCCAGCGCCCAATGGATTAGGGAGCGACCTTCTGGGCGTATCCAGGCAATGGCGGCCCCAGACAGAGCCGCGATGGCGGCCGCTGCCAGTTGAACCGGCACCGGCAGCGTGAGGTGAAGGATGGTGTATGCGGCCAGTAAGCCGAGTAGCAGGGCCGCCAAACGAGTCACCGAAAGTCCGAGAACGAACTGGTCTTCGCCGTTGAGATCGTGAGGAATCCGCACTCCGCGCATTGGCCCCCTCCCGGTGGGTCGATGACTTCAGCACATAGAACTACGCCAGAAAGGACGAGTGCGGGAATCTTGCTGCGGCTGCGCTGATTTGTTGCCTACACGCAGCGACCCGTTTCGCTGGCCGGGATTTGGTGCCTGCACCAGGATTCGAACCCGGGACCAACTGATTAAGAGTCAGCTGCTCTACCAACTGAGCTATGCAGGCGCACCGGTAATTGTATTCGCCGAATCGTCCGCTGCGTGCCGCCGAAGCCACCGACGTCCGTCGGCGTTGTTGTCAAACTGTTGTCAAAAGGGGCGGCTCGGACGCGGTCGGCTAGGCGCATGGGCGGCTTTCTAACCCGGTCTTACGCGCAGGGGCGCGGGCCTTGTCGGCACGACCGATGAATTTCGGCCATCACGTAGTCTGGACTTGGAGGGGCGTTAAACAGGAAGGAGGCTGGGGCACCGGACATGAGAGAGTCCATCACTCCGTGACCATCATGCCCTCGATTCGGCGGGCGACCGCCGACGACGCCGAAGCCTGCCATGGAGTCATGTGGACGGCGGTCACGGACCTCGGAGCGCGAAGAGGCACTCCCCTGGTCGGCTCGGCTGCCGAATGGTGGGGCGTCGGGCGAAAGCTTGCAGCGCTTTCTCGCCAGTCGGGCCGCCGAATGGTGGGTCGCTGAACAGGATTCACGCATCGTTGGCTACTGCCGTTCGATCGAAAGCCAGGGCCTTTTCGAGCTTACCGAGTTCCTCGTGTTGCCGATGACGCAGGCAAAGGGAGTGGGCCGCGTGCTACTCGAGCGCGCTTTTCCAAGCCGTCGTATCCAGATCCGCTCGATCATCGCCACGACCGACGAGCGTGCGCTGAGCCGTTATTACGCCGCGGGCACGGCGCTACGGTTCCCTATCCTGGCCCTAAGTGGTCTGCCCCAACGAGAACAGGAAAGGCGCGGTCTGACGCCCGCGCCCAGAACTCCGGGCGGTGCGCGAAATCGAGCTCGCGACCCTGGAGTCGGCGCGAGGCGAGGCCGAGATTCGCTGGCTGCTCGACGATCGAGAGGGGTACCTCTACGCGCGCGCCGGACCCAATTGGCTTCGCCTTGATCGGAAAGCGCGGCACGGGCCCGATCGCCGCTCTAGAACCGTCAGACCTGCCCGACATTCTGCTCCATGTCGAGGACCGTGCAGCCAGTTTAGGGCTCCAACGAATCGAGTTTCAGCTGCCAGGTCCAAACGAGGCAGCGGCTCGCCATTTGCTGAGCCGCGGCTTCCGGATCGATCCCTGGGTGAATCTTCTGATGTCGGATCGACCCTTCGGAAGGTTCGACCGGGTTATCGGATTCGGTCCGCCGCTTTTCCTATAGGGCTCGTAACAGCGGTCACGCCTGGGCAGCGCGGCATGGGGTGGCAGCGTAGTCAGCACCGATCGCTACGGTGCGGACATTAAAATGCTGGACCGCCCGAATAGGACGGCCTATTCTCGGGCGGTGGGACTGACAGGTGTCGCGAGCCTTCCGGCTCTGATCGGGCGGGACGCCGAGTGCGCTTTGGTGGACGCGATCATTTCCCGGCTTCCTGAGGCGGGCGGAGCGCTGCTCGTCCGTGGTGAAGCCGGCATCGGTAAGTCGGCGCTTCTCGAGCGCGGACGGGTGAGTGCGGTGGCCGCAGGTGCACTACCCCTTATTACGGTCGGAGTTGAGTCAGAAACCGAGCTCACGTTCGCCGGCCTGCATCAGCTTCTCCTTCCAATCTTTGGACTGAACCGGCGGCTGCCCAGGCCCCTGGGTCGAGCACTGGACGCCCTGTTCGGCGTGACCGATGAAGTCACTCCCGACCTCTATCGGGTTGCGATGGCGGCCCTCTATCTCCTGACCGTTGCGGCAGAGTCCGCGCCGGTCCTCGTCGTGGTCGATGACGCTCATTGGATCGATCGAGCAAGCGCGCGAGCGATCGCCTTCATCGCTCGGCGTCTTGAGCAGGAGCCGATCGCCGTTCTGGGCGCGGTTAGATCGGGACATCCAACGCCGCTAGATGAGGCGATGCTTCCTGTGCTCGATCTAGAACGCCTCAGCCCAGTCGCCGCCGGCCAGCTTGTCGACCGGCGTTCCCCAGGCCTTCATCCGATAGTGCGCGCGCGCGTCCTCGCAGAGGCGGCTGGCAATCCGCTCGCCATCGTCGAGCTGGCGCGAACCATTCCAGCCGAAAGCGCCGCCCACGGCGGCGTCATGGTGCAGCCCACGAACCTCACCGCGCGGTTGGAGCGGGCTTTCGCCGCACGGCTCGACAAGCTGCCCGGCGCGACCCGCAATTTGCTGCTCGCCGCTGCGCTGGACAGCCGTGCGTCGCTTGACGAAATCCGTGCGGCGGCGGCTCTGACTCGAAACGCTCCCACCCCGCCTGGTAGTCTCGATGCGGCCATAGGCGGTGGATTCGTCACCGTCGTGAATGGCGAGCTGCAGTTCCGGCATCCACTAATTCGTGCAGCCGTCCGTCAAAACGCGGCGTCGGACGAAGTTGCCGAGATGTACGGCGCCCTGTCGCGTGTCATTGAAGATCCCGAACGCCGCCTGTGGCACCGCGCAACGTCAGCCACGGCGCCTGACGAGGCCCTCGCTTCCGATCTCGAGACGTACGCGGCGGCTGCCGCGAGACGGGGTGCCGTGACCGTGGCGGCTGCCGCACTCGAGCGTGCGGCAGCTCTCAGCGTGGATGGGCACCTCAAGGCCCGAAGGTTGGTCTCCGCCGCATGGCTCGCCTATGAACTTGGCCTCGGTGACCTCGTCGAGCGGCTGGTTGAGCAGACGAAGGATCTGGACCTGGCCGCAACCGACCACGCTCGGCTTGCGTGGCTCCGCGAGATGACGACTGGAAATGTGTGGTCGGAGCCCGGCGCCGCAAAGACGTTCGTGCTCATCGCCCGGCAGATCGCTGGTGGTGGCGACGCGTCGGCGGCGCTTCGCTCGCTGATTCCGGTCGCCCATCGCTCGTGGTGGACGCGGCCTCGAGCAACGACGAGGCATTACATCGTCGAAGCGGCCCAGAGCCTCGGACTTCCGAACGACGACCCAAGTGTGCTTGCGGTCACAGCGCTCGCCGATCCGGAGGTGACTGGGCCATCAGTTCTGCACAGTGTTTCGCGCCGGCGTGTCCGCGATGTCGCCGATCCGGTGGATGCGATGCATTTCGGGATCGCGGCAGAAAAGGCCGGTGACCACGCTCTCGGCGCCCGCTTCCTGGCAAGTGCAGTCGATGGGCTGCGCGAGCAAGCGCGACTGGGCGTGCTCGCGCAGGCGCTCGTCCACCATGCATGGGCCGCGACCTACGCGGGCGAATGGACCGCTGCGGCGAGTTCCGCTGCAGAGGGCGCGGTGCTGGCTCGAGACACCAACCAACCTCAGCACGCGGTCACCGGCGAGCTGATCGCCGCTCTCGTGGCCGCGATGCGTGGAACTGAAACCAACATAGCGGGAATGCTGGCCGGGCCGGAGCGAACGATCCTGGTCACGAGGGGCGGCCCGCTCCGTGCACCGGCTCACCTGGCCCGCGGCGCCGCGGCTCTAGGGGACGGCCGCTACGAAGACGCGATGCGTGCCTTGTT
>WNFC01012139.1_pt1 | contig 13474 bp, 10 predicted proteins | sample 5400541 | NCBI WGS metagenome assembly WNFC01 (sample SAMN13153342, study PRJNA577476) | soil metagenome | isolation source: 120 cm saprolite under Douglas fir tree site 2 hole 2 replicate 1 | place: USA:California | collected 2015-04-18
CTGTGGCTATCGGAAATGCGATTGCTGCGGGAATCGTTCGAACGCCCGGCGAAATTGCGAAGAGTCTTCCGAACGCATGGCTGTTTATCGGTGTGTGGGTCGCCGGCGGACTCTACGCACTTTTCGGCGCCTCTTCGATGGCTGAACTCGGTGCGGCGATTCCGCGAAGCGGTGGCCAATACAATTTTTCTCGCCGCGCCCTCGGCGATTACGCCGGCTTTATTGTCGGCTGGAGCGACTGGCTTTCGACGTGCGGCACCGCCGCCGTCGCCATTGTCATCGCCGAGTACAGCGGCCATCTCTTTCCCGTACTTGCCACCCACGTAAAACTTATTTCCGCCGCCATCGTCCTCGGATTTGGAATCCTGCAATGGCGCGGCGTCCGCTGGGGCAGTGGCGCGCAACTTGTGACCGCAGCGCTCAAGACCGCCGCACTAATGATTCTTGTCGTCGCCTGCTTTATTCTTGGCGCGCACGCGCGCGCCGCCGCTCCGGCGGCAAACGCGGCTCTGCCATCCATCCCCGCTGGATGGCCGCTCGCCGTCGCTATCGTTCTCGGATTGCAGGCCGTTGTCTACACCGTCGACGGTTGGGACGGTGTCATCTATTTCGGAGAAGAGGTGCGTGAGCCGAGCCGCGACATTCCGCGGGCCATCTTTGCCAGCGTCTTTACCGTGATGGGGATTTATCTCCTGCTGAACCTGGTGGCTCTGTACGTGCTCCCCATCAATGAAATTGCCGGTAACGATTTTGTTCTGGGCACAGTCGCGGATCGCGTCTTCGGGAGATTTGGCGATCCCATCATCCGGTCGGTCATGATCATTTCGATGTTGAGCTGCGTCAACTCCAATCTGCTCTTCTCCTCGCGGACGCTCCATGCCATGAGCTGCGATGGCCTCTTTTTTCGCCGCGTAGCGCGCGTCAACGCTGGCGGCACACCCGCTTTCTCGCTGCTCTTGAGCACCACCGTCAGCGTGTTTTTCGTGCTCGGATCATTCGAGCGCGTGATTGCGATGTTATCGTTTTTCTTCGTGACAAATTATATGCTCACGTATACGTCGCTCTTTGTGCTGCGCATGCGGGAACCGCAGATGAATCGCGGGTATCGCGCGTGGGGTTATCCCTGGACGACAGGGATCGCGCTGGGCGCATCCCTTTTGTTTCTGATCGCCTCGATCGCCACGGACCGAGAAAACGCCCCGCTGGCGCTGGGCATGCTCGTGCTGAGCTATCCCGTGTTTCGCGTTTTGAAGTGGGCCTCGGACCGCGAAAACGCTGCGGAGTAGCTACAAGTTTTTCTGCGCCGGCAGCTGCGCGGACGAGCAAAATCTCCAATAACAGTGGGCGAGCTAAAACTCGCCGCTACACTTTTTCCGCGATCGACTTGCCCTGCATGAACAGCAGCAAGTAATCTTTCCCGCCCGATTTGGAATCCGTTCCTGACATATTGAAACCGCCAAAGGGATGCGCGCCGACCATCGCCCCGGTGCACTTGCGGTTCAAATAAAGATTGCCGACGTGGAACGTCTCTTCGGCTTTTTTGATTTTCTCCGGATTCTTCGAGTACACCGCTCCGGTCAAGCCAAACTCCGTATTGTTGGCAATCTCAAGCGCCTGGTCGTAATTCTTCGCCTTGATCACCGCGAGCACCGGGCCGAACACTTCCTCCTGCGCCAGCCGCGCCTTCGGAGCGACATCGGCAATAATCGTCGGCTCGATAAAGTAGCCTTCGCCCGCCGCGCGCTTGCCGCCGGTGAGCAGCTTCCCCTCCTTCTTGCCGACTTCGATGTAATCCAGAATCGTTTTCATCGCCGACTGGCTGACGACCGGGCCCATGTAATTACCCGGATCGTCGCTCGGGCCGACGGTGATTTTTTTCGTTCGCTCCACGAGCTTCTGCACAAACGTGTCGTAAATTTTTTCGGAAACGATCACTCTCGAACATGCCGAACACTTCTGGCCCTGATAGCCAAACGCCGCCTGGGCCGTGCCTTCCACCGCCGCGTCGAGGTCGGCCTCTTCGTCCACCACGATCGCGTCTTTGCCGCCCATCTCCAGCACCGTGCGCTTGATCCAGATCTGGCCGGGCGCGGCTTTGCCCGCAAGCTCGCTGATGCGCAGCCCAACTTCCTTTGAGCCCGTGAATCCGATGTAGCGCGTCTTGGGATGTTGCACGAGTGCATCTCCGACGGCACCGCCCGATCCGGTCAGGAAGTTCACAGCTTCCTTCGGGATGCCCGCTTCATAAAGAATGTCGATGAATTTCGCCGCGATCGTTGGCGAATCACTGGCGGGCTTGAGCACCACGGTGTTGCCCGTGACCAGCGACGCGCTGACCAGGCCGGCCATGATCGCGCAGGGAAAATTCCACGGCGGGATGATGACGCCGACGCCCAGCGGAATATACGCAAGGTAGTTGCGCTCGCCGCGCACGGGCGTCAGCTTTTGCGGCACACCCAAGCGCAGCATTTCGCGGCCGTAGAATTCCAGGAAGTCGATCGTTTCGGCGATGTCCGCATCCGCCTCGACCCAGTTCTTGCCCACTTCGTAGCACACCAGCGCGTTCAGCTCGAATTTGCGCTCGCGCACGATCTGCGCCGCGCGGAAGAGACACTTCGCGCGCTCCTGGGGCGAAACTTTCTTCCACGTGTCAAAGTATTTGTGAGCGGCTTCGATGGCTTGGCGGGCCAGCTCCACGTTGCCGTGCTGGAAGACGCCGATGATTTCCAGCGGCCGTGAAGGGTTCGTGGACATGCGCTTTTCCGCGGTGGTGACTTTTTGGCCGCCGAGCCAGATGGGATATTCGCGGCCGAATTCAGATTTCACCTTCTTGAGCGCGTCTTCCATGCGGGAGCGGTTTTCCGGCTTCGCGAAATCGATAAACGGCTCGTTGGTGAACTCGGAAACGTGGACGATCTGTTCGGCAGTGGCCATGGCGGGTTCCCTCCTCGCGGTGCGATCGGCCCATTGTACTGCGTCGTGAAACGACGGGACAAGCAGATGACTCGACTGGACGTGACCCCGAGAAGCGCGGGGCAGGCCGGTGACTGGTGGAAAATCGTGGCACGCACTTGCGCCACTCGGGGTGAGTAAGTTGGGAGATCCAAAACGAGGAGGGGGTACCCCACCCCCGGTTGTTTTTGCCAAAGAGTGCGGAATCGATTGAAAAAAAAGGAGTTGAGTTTTTGGTACGTGCAAAAGAGTGCGCAAGAATGTGAAAAGAAAGGGGATAGGCAGTATGAGGGACATGAGATGCGACAAGGGAACTTGGAGAGTTGAGGCCCCCTCCCCCCACTGTTTTTGTAAAGGATTGTAGCGTATAGGTTTAGAGGGTGGGGGTCAGTAAACGATATGACAGGAAAGGAGTTAGGGCGATAGTCCCGACCGGGTCGGGATCTCCGCCCCGCCACGGACATGGGGCTTCGATGGGGTGGGGGGACAGCGGAGAGGAAGATCGGATTTAGCGCAGGGGACAGTGAGATCGCAGAGTACACGGAGAACGGAGAGGCCGGCGGGCCGGCGGGCCGGCGAAATCGAGTCGAGGATGAGCTCGAACTATCAAAGGACATGGTAGCGCGATGGTTAATGCTTGTCAAGAATAACTTGTTAGTGATTCGAATGAATGTGGCAGGGTTGACACAGTGGGGTTCAAGTTGGCTGCGGGAAAGGGTTTGCGGGAGGGGTGGGATTCGAAAGAATTGTGGAAATCTGTGGAAAAGTCAAAAGCTCCACGTTCAAAACCAGGACTTGGGAACCCGGCATCCGGACCGGAAAGTCCGCGAGTGTGATCTAGGGGCCCCGCTAAAATATTAGGTTGTTTTAGGTTTTGCTCTTTTCGCGGATGGCCTTGGCGCGAGCCTCCAGCGGACGCGCTTCCATCTCCCGCCCCATCTTGCGCAGCAGAACTGCGTGGTTTTCCAAGAGCGGGGCGAGGGTCGGCTACTCGCCCGCATTCCTCCTCAGTGATTCGGCTAGAAAAGTTACCCAATGATCGATCAAGATAACGTGTGGGTGCTCCACGTCCGTCACACGCGTATGATAGAGCCCTGGATTTCAGTCAATTCCGACCGGAGGAGAAATATTCATGAGCCCCAAACAAGACAAGCGCGATGTTACTTATAACCAGCTCGAAGCAGGCACGAAACAAGCCAGGCCAATTCAACACCAGCACGCTGCGGAAATCCAGCCTTTCGGCAAGATCGCCAAGTTGCCAATTGCTTTAGACGAGAAAACCTGCGCAAGTAGTAGCGAGAACCTGAATCAGCTTCTCGCGGACACGATAACCCTGCGCGATATGTACAAAAAACATCACTGGCAGGTCGCGGGCCATACGTTTTATCAGCTCCATCTGCTCTTTGACAAGCATCACGGAGAACAGGACGAACTCGTTGACGAAATCGCCGAGCGGATTCAGCTCTTGGGCGGCATCAGCCTGGCAATGGCTGCGGACGTGGCCGAGACAACGATGATCCCGCGGCTTCCGCGTGGCCGTGAGGAGGCACCGGTACAAATCTCGCGTCTTCTCGAGGCTCACGAAATGATTTTGAAAGAAGCTCGAACAATGGCTAGGCAAGCCAGCGATATGGGGGACGACGGAACAAATGACTTGCTAGTCTCCGATGTGATCCGGACAAACGAACTTCAAGTGTGGTTTCTGGCAGAACACTTGGTGGATGTACCGCTGATTCGCGCGGATCAAAAGAAGGCTGCCGCGAGCGGAGGCTAAGCGCCTAGATTCGAGAATTCTGAAAGAATGGGTCACCCAGAGGCGTCTTTGCGGGTCAAGGCGCGGCCGCCCGAAGCCGTCTCGACGGATCGCGTGGGCCGCCACCACTTGGCGAAGGGATGATATCGGATGCTAGGGTAATTCTATGCTGGATGACGCTGACTCAACCGCGCTGGTGTCAAATCTGGACCGGCCGTATTCCAGACTGCCGAGGTACGTGTCTTATGTGGACGAGTCAGGTCATGCGAAGGACCCCAATCGAAATTATGTGAGTATGGCCGGACTCCTGGCAACGGAGGCCGCTTGGAAAGTGTTTGACCCTGAGTGGCGATGCGCCTGTGACGAGGAAGGCCTAACTGAGGCATTCCACATGATGGACTTCGCTGCGTACAAAGGTCAATTCAAGGGTTGGAACGACGAACAGAGAAAACGGCTCCTCGGTAAGCTCGTAGCAGCGATCAGAAATGCAAAAGCTGTTCCCATCGGCAGCGTGGTTTCTGTTAAGGATTTCAATTCCTTCGATCCGCGTTTGAAAGTCAAATTAAGAGACCCGCATTTTATGGCGTTTCAACCGCTGACATACAACATCGCTGTCGCAGCCGGTATGGAAATGCCTCCGGGGCGCGTCACGATGATGTATGCGCACCACCCGGAGCATTCAGTGGGCCTTGCTAACACTCAGGACCTCTGGAACGGACTACGGAAGCACAACCCGATCATCGCGTGGTTCATGGAATCGTATCAGTGTGGGGAACCGACAGAGCATACGCCGTTGCAGGCTGCTGACCTTTGGGCCTATGAGCTTGGTCATCATTTCGAGGTCATCCGTCCAGCGAAAAAGTCGCCGCGCTGGCCATTTCAGCAGTTCGTTAATATGGGCCTAAACTACGAGTTCACACACGATTTCATCACATACCATGATTCGACCGGATTGAATGGTTTGGGCCTAATGTCGCGCGTGCAGCGATGGAAAGAGATTTCTCTTTACGAGTCCTAAATAAGAAGAGTCAGAGCTTCAGCGCGAAATCGGCACCCGCGCACCTGGCACTCTGCTACTGGATTTGCCACCAGGGAACAGCCGGAGGTAGAAGCGATGCCAGGGGCTGATATGCGAGCTGCGGCGTGATTCGAGGGGGAGCCACCGCCCGGTAAGCAGGCATGCCCGCGAGGTATGTCCTGGTCAGGTGCAGCATGTCTCGCATTACCAGTCCGACCATGGAATATCTCATAGAGGGGTCAGGGTGAGTCATCTTGATGAGAAGGTCGTCGACAAGGTGATGACAGCTTCGTGGATGCTGAGTGGAAGGTCTAATGCTTCGGTCATTCCACCAGTAGCCCCAAGGTTTGCAACCCGTCAGCATTTCGTAGAGGACGATGCCGAGGGAAAAAATGTCGGACTGTGGGCTGGCAACGCCGGATTGCAAGGTCTCTGGTGCCGTGTACCATGGCGTGCCGAGCCCGCACCAGGTAAGCTGCGCGCTCCACAATCTTCTTTCGTTGCAGATTCCGAAGTCGCCAAGGACGGGATTGTCTTTCGAATCGAAGAAAATATTCGCCGGTTTGATATCCCTGTGATAAATATTCCGAAAATGCAGGTGAGCGACGGCTCTGCAGAGGGGTAAGAGAACTGATTCCAACGCTGGTTTTGCTCTATAGACTGTATTCTGTGACATCATCCGTTGAAGGCGCGTACCGAGAGTTTCTTGCATGAGCTCCATAACGAAGTACGGTGGATTATGGGAAAGGTTGATCTCCACCGCGCGGATGAGGTTTGGGTGTTTGAGGCCTCTTAGCAGATTTGCCTCTCGAGCAAAACGTTTTAGATTTTCCACATCCTTTGTATCTCGCAGAATTTTCACCGCGAATCTTCGGGACACAGCTATGCCGTTGCCAAGGACGACCTCACATTCATGGACATTCCCAAACGCGCCTGCCCCTAGAGTTTGGATCAAGCGGTACCAGCGGGCCGCGTGGACTGAGCTGAGGTAAGTGGTCATTTGATTTTTTCTCCGGGATTACAGTAACGGCTACGACTGGTTGAGTAGACCTCACCTAGCAACGTATAGAGAACAAACATCGGGTCATGAACGCGGGGGTCGGAAAGGGCAGCTGTGAAATACGGGTCGCGCATCCGACCCTGCAGCAGCATAAGAATTCTCATGGCCATTCCAGTTGGTCCGCTGTGGCCTCCTTCCCATCTATTGACGGTAGTCCAGCTTACTCCTAGGAGTTGGGCAAACTTTTCCTGACTGAATCCAAGTGACTTGCGCAGCCGACGTATCTGTCGAGGTTTCATAGCGCTATGTCGTTATATATAGCAAAAGCTATATCCTTCCGTCAAGCGTTTTTGGGCGTCACCCACCCTGCATTTGTGGACGGGGGGACTAGGCGGCGACTAGCTCGTCAGACCTATTCCAGGGTGCATTTCTGGGTGAACATCGCACGTTCTCTTGTCTACTCGCCGTCGTGAAATTAACTGGGAAGAGTCATAGGCACCAGGTGCCAAAGAGTCACCCAGCTAAAGCTGGCGGAACATTGCGGGGGTAAGTCACGTATACCCGAGTGTATTGCCGATCCCAAGGAAAGGGAGTTCTCGATGAAAAGGCTCTTTGCTCTGTCACGAATCGCGTTGCTCATGCCTCTGCTGGCATTACTGGTTGCACGGGCGGAGGCCCAAGCTGTTCCGTCGCTGGAAAACATTAAATCGCAAGAGGAATTGGACAAGGCCATCACATCGCTGGATGCGGCGCTTTTTGATTCCTATAACCGATGTGATCTAGAGAAGTTCAGCAGCTTCTTCGTCGATGACGTGGAGTTCTACCACGATCAAGGCGGCGTGACTCTCGGCAGAGAGAAATTGACCGATAGCATAAAGAAGAATATCTGCGGCAAAGTGACCCGAGAACTCGTTCCGGGGACGCTGCAGGTCCATTCCATGAAGGGCTATGGCGCGGTTGAGATGGGTGTGCACCGCTTCCACCACCCGGGGCACGAGGAGACAGAGCCGGTTGGGGAAGGAAAATTCATTCATCTGTGGCAATGCAAAGACGGGGCGTGGAAAATAACGCGGGTCATCAGTTACGACCACCACGCCGCGGCCAAGTAACAGCTCACTCGACTGCGCTCCCTTCGATGATGCTCAGAGCAAGCGGGACAAGTTTCAACCGGCCACTTCGAGAGGAGAGAGGCAAGGAGCACAGCCAGGAGTGGCTGTGCCACCCGACCTTTAGAGCGAGCCACAACAATGTCTTGGCAACGGGCAGCAACAGGACACCATCGTTGAGTTTATGGGCGCTGGGGCTGAACCTCTCAAGCACTGGCGGCGCGCATCTGGGCGACCCGCTCGTTGAACTGGCGCGTCAGATGCGGCACGATGCCGAGTTGCCGCTCGATCAACATCAGTTGCGCGCGATGGTGCATTTCATGCTCCTTAACGCCGAGGAGCCTCTCGAATCGCGACTTCGCCGTTTTTCCGTCGGGCTCGGTCACCATCTCCGACAGGAACTCCGGCGTCAGGGTTTCCATCCACGCCGCAAACTGCTCCCCCTCGGTTCGCAGCAATTCGAGGATCTCGGCCTTGGATCTGGTCTTGGCTTCCTCGGCATTGAACCGGTCCATCATCCCGAAAAAGTCGAAGCCCACCAGAGTCGTCAACCGCTTTTTGTGCACCTCTTCCCATATTCGCGTGCCGATCGCGACGTGCGTCAGCATCCGCGCCACGGAGCGCACGTCGGGCGCGGCCACGAAGCCGTACTTCGACTCCGGAATGTCCTCCGCAACCTGAATGGTGTTCTTGCGGACCGTGCGAAACGCGCTCGCCAAATCTTTTCCGCCGTAAGGAGACATGTTAGTCACCTCGCTGTCGTATTTTTTCGGCCCGGCCTGGGCAGGCTGTCAACTTCGATGCACCGTGGCAACCATTCGTCACGCGTTAGCTCCTCGACAGGAACCGGACAGCCCCGTCGAGAGTTGCGATAAACGCCAGGGGCGGAAGTCCGGCCACGATGAGAGAGCGAGGGCGGACTGATCCTTCGAGACTCCGCTCAGGATAAAAGTCCGCCCCTACACAAGCCAAGCGCATAGCCATCCCTTCCGAGAGGGTCGGAATCTGGCGACCGGTTCCGCTCGGGACCGGGGATTGGCTGTGCCACGAACAGGCAGAGATTGGAGATCAGAGATTAGAAGTTAGACGGAGCGCGGAATCAACGGAAGGGATGGTCTACCCAAGAACGTCCTGGCGGATCGCGTGGCGGGCATCCGCGCGGCAATCTCGTCGAGGGGATAACGCAAGGCGTCACGAAATAGTCTTGACTTGGGGCAGCCGGAGGAACACAATTCGCCCTACTTCACGGCAAGTCAAATGCCGCGCTTGATCCCGCGTGAGGTAGGTCCCCAAGTCCCAGGGGATGAACGCAATTGCACACACCGAGTAAGCCAGGCCCCAGCTGCGCGGGAATTCAAGAATGACTTAAAAAGGAGATCAAATGAAGTTCACCACAAGAAGCAAGCTCTTGGGACTGCCCGCCATTCTGCTGCTGGCACCCCTGGTTAGGGCTCAGGCGCCGATTCAGTTTGCGTCTACAGCCGATCTTGGCAAGGTTCGCACCTCGGCCTGCAATCCGGCCACACCGATGGCTGGCATGATCACACCTAATACTCCCCCGGAAACCCTGCTTTTCAACGTGGTCGCTCCCCCGGGCTCCCCAACCTGCCCGCCGGTGCTGGCTCCGGATGGACACCAGATTACGCTGGGCGAGTTTCGTCAGGCGGATGGGAGAGTTATAGTAAAGTGTATCAATACGGGGACGCTCAGCGTTGTTCATTTCAGCGGGCTGATACCGGGCGGCACCTACAGCGTTTGGCAGTTCATTTTGCGTTGTTCATTTCAGCGGGCTGATACCGGGCGGCACCTACAGCGTTTGGCAGTTCATTTTTGCCAACGGCGGCTCCATGCGTACTGCCGCCGGAGCAGTAGGCGACAACGGAATCACCGGCGCAATCCAAAATTTCTTCACCGCCAGTGCAGCCGGGGAAGGCCAGATCTCGCTGACCTCGCCCCCGGGACCGCTCTCTGCGGAAGGCACGTTGAACGGTTGCTGGCTGGACAACCCTAAGGTGCGACTCGAGCTGGTGTACCACATCGATGGCGCAACCCATGGCCCCAGGCCGGGCCCGATGGATACGTGGGTGTTCCAGGCAGTTTTTGTGATCATGTAGTTGCGGCAGGGAGGGCCAGGACGAGGCAAGCCGCGGCCCCTCCTTTCCACAATTGTGCCGGTGGCCCGATTGCGTCAGGGTGCGGTAGCGGTTCATCACGTGCTCGACTGGCCTGCGTTGGACCGTCTCGACAAGACTAGGGTTACCAATTTACGGAATTGAAGATCCCATTTCCTGGATTTCGCAGACGGGCAGGCAGGTAACTCCTTTAGATTTCAATGAGGAAACTCATAGTTTGAATCGTGCTCAGAGAGATATGCGCAGATGTGTGTGCGCCCGATGGAATATCGCCTAGTCCCCGGCAGTCATAGAGGCAGTAGCGCAGGGGTTTGCTCAAATCCTTCGCAAGGTTCTAGTAAGCCTCGTACTATCAAGCCCCCAACGGAAGAATTCGGCCGGGCCAAATTAGGGACCACCGCCATGCGGTAGCCCATCGTTTCAGAGCAGAAAGGAAAAGCGACCATGAAGAAAGCACCTCTCATCCGGTTTGGACACGTTGCCGCCGCAGTTTTCATCGGCAGCGCCATTTTGTTCTCAGTGACCATTTCTAGGGTACAGGGATCGGACAAATTCAACCAGCTCGGCAACATCCTCATCACCGATCAATTCAACAATCGGGTCATCGAAATCGATAAGTCTGGGAACATCGTGTGGCAGTTCGGAAGCGGTCCAGGCAACATCACGGCGAGTGCGATCATTGGCACCAATGACGCCGAGCGCGTGAACGACCTCACCCTGATGTCAGGCACCGGCATTCCCCCTGCCCCCACCAGCACCACGCATTGCAAGAAGGGCTGTGTGGATAATCGTGTGCTCCTCGTCGACCGTCGCGGCAACATTGTCTGGCAATACGGCGAGTTCGGTGTTATTGGGTCCGGGTTCAACCAGCTCAATACTCCAGTTCAGAACACCTATCTGCCTCAGTCGAACCACGACGACCACGTACTGATCACCGACCAGGGCAACAACCGTATCATCGAGGTGCGCCGCTCAGATAAGGCCATCGTGTGGGAATACGATGGGCTGAATAATCCGAACGCCGCAGAACTCCTCACTAACACCAACATCCTCATCTCCGACGAGAACAACAACCAAGCCCTCGAGGTCACGCATACCATGCCGAGCACTGTCGTCGCCACATTCAAGACCGCTGGCAAAATGGACTTCAACGGCGTAGCCTTTGCCAGCCGCCTCTCCAACGGCCATACGCTCATCACGGACTCCAACAACAGCCGCATTGTTGAAGCCGATGTGTCCGGCGACGTGTTTTGGCAGTACCTCACCAACACTCGTCCGAGCAGCAATCCGGCCCCGCTACCCACACGTGCGGTACGCCTGGGGAATGGCGACACCCTGATCAGCGATCAGTTCAATCATCAGGTGATCAGGGTCGATACGTCAGGGGTCATCGTCGCCAGCTACGGCACGATCAACAGTCCCGGTTTTAACCCTAGCACTGCCATTGAGATGAATGGGCCGTATAGCGCATACGTCATCGGCGACTATACCGGCATCACGCCGCCGTTCTGATCGCCAACGAGAATAACAACCGTGTGATTCACGTCAAAAGGCAGAGATTGGAGTTTAGAGGTTAGTGCGTTGGTTCCAGAATCAGTTTCTGGACGCGCCAGTTCAAAACTTCAGCGACATAGAGTTCATTTTCGGAGGGGCAGGCAATTTCGTGAACCCAGCCGAATTGGCCGAGCTGTTTGCCGGATTTGCCGAACATTCCAAGAACCTTACCATTGAGGCTGAGTTTATAGGTGCGGCCGGGAAAAGCATCGGAGCTGAAGAGGATTTGATTGGGGCCGGGTGTGATGCAAAGAGCCCACGGCGCGCCTGGCGCCATCGTTCCAGTTGTTGAGGTGGGCTTGTTGCCTATGGCGGGGCGCACGTCTGGAGGAAGCGGAACATCGATGGTAATGATGCGAAGGAATTTTCCATCGCCATCGAAAACCTGGATGCGGCGGTTTGCGCGGTCCGCGACGTACACGTTGCCTTGCGCGTCGACGGCGATGCTATGGGGCGTGTTGAACTGGCCGGGCTGGTCGCCGGGCTCGCCCCACGACTTGAGCCAGTTGCCGTCCTTGTCGATTTTGGCAATGCGCGAATTGACGTAGCCGTCGCTGATGTAAGTGTTGCCAGCCGCGTCCCAGGCGACGTCGGTGACTTGGCGGAACATACCGTCGACGGGAAGCAGCGGCGGCTTGACGTGTTTGAGGGGCTCGGTGCCTTCCTCGGAGGCTTCCTGCTTTCGGCCGAAGACCATCGCGACGCGGCCTTCGGGATTGAACTTGATGACCATGTCCGAGCCTTTGTCGGTGACCCAGATGTTGTCGTCCTTGTCCACCTTGACGGTGTGCGCGAAAGACCAGGCGTAGAGGTTATGGCCGATTTCGCGGAGAAATTTTCCGTCGGGAGCAAATTCGAGGAGTTGCGCGGCGCTTGCGGCGTAGGCAGGGCCAGTGGTATTGCCGCGGGAGAAGACGAAGATGTGTCCCTTCGAATTGACGGCGACGCCGGTGGCTTCGCCAAGGTACAGGTCAGGCGGGAGTTTCAGGAAGTCGGGGACGGAGTGGTAGCGGATCTCTGGTGGTTGCTGGGCGAAAAGAGGAGCGGCCACGAAAAAGAGCAAAACAAAGATGGAGCGTTTCATAGGATTCAGCCTCGCGACTTCGCCCCGCATCATACGCGTGTTTGGGGAATCAGTCGCCTGCTAGAAATTTATATTGAGGTTCGGTGAGAGGGACTACGGAGAGGCGGCCAATTTTGAGAAGAGGAGAATCCTTGAAGAGCTTATTGGATTTGATTTGGTCGAGCGAGACGGGGTTTGCGAGAGGCTTTCCAGCTTTGATCTTGACGGCGGGATTTTTGGGATTGGAGGCATCGACGGAGACGACGGTTGCGGTGCCGACGGCTGTGCGGCGGTCGCCGGTTTCGTAAATGATGAGCCTCTCGCCGGGGGTCATCTCGCGAAGATTTTTTACGGCCGTTGGGTTTGATACACCGTCCCATACCGTGACTTTGTCGCGCTGTAGATCGGCGAAGGAATATTCGGATGGTTCGGTTTTGAGAAGATAGTAGGCAGACATCGAGATCCCGTTATTGTTTGGCGATGCAGGAACATTCTACACGCGTGCTGAAAAGAAGAAAGAGTGAAACCCGGAGGCGCAGAGACGCTGAGAGGAGAAAGCGCACCCCGACCGGGTCGGGGTACCACCTAAGAGGTGAGTTCGTGGGCGGCGGCAGCGAAGATTTTGGTGTGGGCGCCGATGTCGGCTTCGGTGGTGGCGGGGCACATGAGCGCCATGTTGTGGAAGGGCGTGAGCAGGACGCCGCGATTGAGGGCGTAGAGGTGGAGGCAGCGCTCGAGTTCGAAATCGGCCAAGGCGGCGGATTCGCCGCCGTTGCGCGGAGGTGTTGCGGCAAAAGTGTATTCGGCGCGGGCGCCGAGCTGGATCACGTTCCAAGGAAGATTGTGCGCGCGGATTTCGGCGGCAACGCCGTCGTTGAAGCGCTTGGCGAGCGGGA
>WNFC01005881.1_pt1 | contig 13473 bp, 16 predicted proteins | sample 5400541 | NCBI WGS metagenome assembly WNFC01 (sample SAMN13153342, study PRJNA577476) | soil metagenome | isolation source: 120 cm saprolite under Douglas fir tree site 2 hole 2 replicate 1 | place: USA:California | collected 2015-04-18
TCGAACGCCAGCTTCCAGAGCCCGCCCTGTTCGGTCGAGAGCAGCTCCATGATGGTGAGCTGGAACTCCCCCTTCTCCTCGTACATCGTCGGCCGCGCGAACACGAACACCTGCATCCCGTCAGTGGGGGCGGGCAGCATGAAGTTCTGTTTGGCGAACATCACGCAGCGCATCTGCGCCGACTTGTCGCGCAGGGAGAAGTACCAGTGGCCGCTGCGCCACGCCTTGAAGCCGGTGATCTCTCCCCGTACCCACAGGGGAGGCAGCCCGGCCTCGATCACCGCGCGCGCACGCCGCGTGACTTCACCGACGGTCCAGGCACCTTCGGTGGAGGCGGCGGTGAAAAGATCTACGGCCGCGCGGGGAGGGGGACCCACTGCCGCGCCGCCTGGACGGTGTTGTAGAGGAGCATGGTGATCGTCATCGGGCCGACACCGCCGGGAACGGGCGTGATCGCCGAGGCGACTTTCTTCGCTTCCTGGAACTTCACGTCGCCGACGAGGCGGTAGCCCTGCTTGCGCGACGGATCGTCCACGCGATTGACGCCGACGTCGATCACGACGGCGCCCGGCTTCACCATGTCGCCGCTCACGAATTCCGGCTTGCCGATCGCCACGATCAGGATGTCCGCCTGGTGCGTGTACTGCTCGATGTTGCGTGTGCGGGAGTGACACACCGTGACCGTCGCATTTCCGCCGGGACCGTCTCGTAACAGCAGCGCCGCCATCGGGCGCCCGACGATGTTCGAGCGCCCCACGACCACGGCGTGCGCCCCCTTCGTGTCCACCCCGGTGCGGATCAGGAGCTGCTGTACGCCATACGGCGTCGCTGGACGAAAACCCGTCGGATCGCCGACCGCGACTTTCCCGACGTTCTCGGGATGAAAGCCGTCCACGTCCTTGCGCGGGTCGATGCGGTGCAAGGCGCGATTGGTGGCGATCTGCCTGGGCAGCGGCAGCTGGACCAGGATGCCGTGAATCTTGGGATCGACGTTGAGTCGCTCGAGGAGACTCATCAGGTCGGCTTCGCTGGTGTCCTTGGGGAGCTTAATCGTCTCGTGATAGAGGCCCGCTTCCTCGCACGCCTTCCCCTTCATGCGCACGTAGACCTGGGAGGCGGGATTGTCGCCTACGAGCACGACCGCAAGTCCCGGCGTGACTCCCTTCTTCTTTAATGCCGCGATCTCCCCGGCCAGCTCCGCCCGCATCGTCGCGCCGATCGCATTGCCGTCGATCAGGCTGGCGCTGTCCCCCTGGGCGTGCGCGGCGGAAGGATTAGCGTGCAACGCCCACCGCCCGCGTCTCCCGAATCACGACCACCTTGATCTGGCCCGGGTACTGGAGCTCGCGCTCGATCTTGCGCGCGATCTCGTCGGTCAGCCGCGCCGCGGCCGCGTCGTCGACCGACTCGGGCGTCACCACAACCCGGACTTCGCGACCCGCCTGGATCGCGAAGACCTTTTCCACGCCCTTGAATTCCGACGCCAGCGTTTCGAGCTGCGAGAGTCGTTTGACGTAGGTCTCGAACGCTTCGCGCCGCGCGCCCGGGCGCGATCCCGAGATGGCGTCCGCCGCCTGCACGATGACGCTCACCGGGGATTCGTGCGGGACGTCGTCGTGGTGCGCCGCGATGCAGTTGATGACGGTCGCGTTCTCGCCGTACTTGGTGGCCACCTCGATGCCGAGCTGCACGTGCGTGCCGTCGTGCTCGTGGGTCAGGACCTTGCCCACGTCGTGCAGCAGCGCACCCCGCTTGGCGAGAGGGACGTCGAGCTTCAGCTCGGCCGCCATCATTCCGGCGAGGTAGGCGACTTCCTTGGAGTGCTCGAGGATGTTCTGGCCGTACGAGGTGCGGTACTTCATCCGCCCCACCAGCTTCACCAGCTCGGGATGCATGCCGCGAATGCCGGTGTCGTACACGGCTTGCTCCCCGGCCTCGACGATGCTGGCGTCGACATCCGTCTTTGCCTTCTTGACGATCTCTTCGATACGGCCCGGGTGGATGCGGCCGTCGGCGATCAGGCGCTCGAGCGCCAGGCGCCCGATTTCGCGGCGCACCGGCTCGAAGCACGACACGACGACGGTATCGGGCGTATCGTCGATGATGACGTCGACGCCGGTGGCCGCCTCGAACGCGCGAATGTTGCGGCCCTCGCGGCCGATGATGCGGCCTTTCATTTCGTCCGACGGCAGCACCACGGCCGACACGCTCGACTCGGCCGTCTGCTCGGCGGCGATGCGCTGGATGGCGAGCGCGATGATTTTCTTCGCTTCGCGATCGGCGTTCTTCCTGGCCTGCTCCGTGATATTGCGCACCAGGGCGGCGGCTTCGTCGCGCGCTTCGTTCTCGAGGCGGCCGACGAGCTCAAGCTTGGCTTCTTGCGCGGTCAACCCGGCGACCTGTTCGAGGCGCGTGCCGATGTCCTGCTCGCGCTTGGCGAGGCCGCGCGTGCGCTCCTGGAGCTGCTGCTCGGTCCGGCGCAGCTCCTGCTCGCGGTGGTCGAGGCGGGCGAGCTTCTGGTCGAGGCTGTTATGGAGGTTCTCGCGGACGGACATGAGCTCTTCTTTGGCCGCGAGGACAAGGCGTTGGCTGGTGTCGGCCGCACGGCGCTCGACGCGCCTGCCCCAGACATAAAAGATCAGCGCCGCCACAAGCACGCCGCTGAGAACGGCCGCGACAAGACTGGGCCACTCTGTCATGGATCTATCTCCAACGCGCGCCGCTCACCAGTGGTGAGCGACACGAAGGTTGTCAGCCGGCGGTCAGCGCCTTCCGTTTCGCCGGCGGCAGCATTTTGGCGAGGTCGTCGGCCACGGCTGCCAGGCGCGCCGCCACCTCGCGTTCGGTCTGCTTGGCCTGGAACAACTCGTTCGTGATATCGAGCGCCGCCAGGATCGCGGCCTTATGCGTCTCCACCAACGGTCCCTGACTCAACACCTTCTTCAGCGCCTGGTCCAGATAAGCGGCAACTTCACGAGTGTACTCGGGCGACAGGTCGGAGCGGACGGTGTACTCTTCGCCGCCGATCATCACCCGAACGGCGTGCTTCTTCGCCGTCACTTATGCCCTCCATTATCTCGTGCTTGTTCTTCCAAAAACGAGAGTCGTTGCACGAGATCGTGGACGCGCGTGCGCGCCCCCTCGACCCGCTGGCGCAGCGACTTGTTCTCCGACTCCAACTCGGTGTTTTTGACCGGGCTGCCGCGGGCCTTCAGGTCCGACTCGGCTTTTTGGGCGCGCGAACGCCAGCCCGCCAGCTCCTCCGCCACGTCGCGGACGATGGCTTCGAGCTGATCGATCGCGTCCCGGACCTCAGGCCTGTCGCCGGCGTACGCCAAATCTCTCCTCCGCTACTCTCAACATCGCCTCAAGTACTGCCACCGTTTCACGTTCAGTCAAAGTTCGATCAGGCGCGCGGAACGTACAGCGCCACGTGACGCCCCGGGTCCCTGGCGGTAGGCCCCCCCCCGGTCCACGGTACTCATCCAACACATCGAGCCGCTCGAGCAACGCTCCGCCCTCACGGCGTAACACCGCTTCCAGCGCTCCAGCCGTCACGCCTTCCACCACGACCAACGAGATATCGCGCACGACAGGCGGTTGGGTCGGCAGCGGCTGATAGCGCGTCGGAGCCGACGGCTGAACGGCGATCCGAACCTCGAGTCCGAACAGCGGCCCGGCCCACTTCGGGGCATCGGCGTCCAGCGGCGCGGCCGTACCCACCGGCTCGCCTCCGCCGCTCCCGACCGCGACCCAGCCAGACCCACTCGCGGCCGGTTGCACGTCGTAGGACGGCGCGGCGACCCCTACAGCTAACTCAAAGTGCTGCTTTAGGTCCCATATGTCCATATCAGGTAGTTTCGCAGCGTTCGTAACATCGCTCCAATGGGGCGGATGGCGCGCGCCGGTGAGCACAATCGCGAGACTCAGTTCTTCGATGGGCCGGGCTCCAGTCGGAGCCTTGCGAAACACGGTGCCCACTTCGAAGAGGCGGATGTCGCGCTGTCCCAGAGCCCAGTTGTGCTCGACGCGACGCACCAACCCGGGCAGTAACCGGCTTCGCAGATGCGCCTCGTCCGCCGAGAGCGGGTTCAGAACCGGCACGGCGTCCGGCCCGTCGGCGGGGCCGAGCGGGAGCGTTCGCGCTTCGAGGAGACCGCCGCCCCTCGCGACGAGCTGGCTCCGAATGCGCCGCAGCACGAGCTCGGCGGGCGCGTCGGGGACGGTGCCGGGGCGATAGGGCCGCAGCTCGTCCGGGAAGGAGTCGTAGCCGCGCAAGCGGGCGACTTCTTCGATCAAATCGACTTCGCGCGTCACATCGGGGCGCCAACCCGGCACCTGCACGGCCAGCCGGTCCTGCTTGGGCGCGGCGACGAAGCCAACGGCGGAAAGCAGCCGCTCGATTTCTGTCCGAGGCACAGGTACACCGAGCAGGTGACTCACGCGCGCCGCGCGCAAAAATACGGAGCGAGGCTTCTGCGGCTCGGGCCAGAGATCAATCGGCGGCTCGCGCATCTCGCCGCCGGCGACGGCGCGGATCAGCGCGATGGCGCGCGCCAACGCGTCGGGCATGCCGAGCATGTCGATGCCTCGCTCGAACCGATAGCTCGATTCGCTCGACAGACCGAGTGTGCGCCGGGTGCGGCGAATTCGGGTCGGCTGGAAGTAGGCGCACTCGAGCACGATGTCGGTCGTGCTCTCCGATACCTCAGAGTCGTTGCTGCCCATCACTCCGGCAACGATCGTCGGCCGCTCCGCGTCGCAGATCGCGGTCATGTCAGCCGTCAGCCGTCTGCTGACTCCATCCAGGGTCACGATCTGTTCGCCCGGTTTGGCGCGACGCACGACGACCGCGGGACCGCGCAACTTCGCCAGGTCAAACGCGTGCAGCGGCTGATTGACCTCGAACAGGATGTAGTTCGTCGCGTCGACGATGTTGTTGATGGAGCGCTGGCCGATGCCTTGGAGCCGGGTGGCGAGCCACGGGGGACTCTGGCGCACGGTGACTCCCCGAATCACAGCGATCATATAGCGCGGGGCGCCTTCCGGATCCTCGAGACTGACTTGCACTCCATCCACCACGGCGGATCGGCGGATGGCCGGATGGTCGGATGGCTTGGCGATCCGCCGATCCGTCGATCCGCCCATCCGCCCGATCTCCGGCAGCTTCACCGTCGCCCCAAGGCTCACCGCTAGCTCGCGGGCGACGCCCTTGTGACACAGCAAGTCCGGCCGATTCGCGGACACGTCGATCACGATCTGCTCGTCCGCCAGCGGGATTGCCTCGAGGAACGGCGTCCCGGGTGGCGCGTCCGTGTCGAGCTCCAGAATGCCCGCATGGTCCACGCCGAGGCCGAGCTCTTTGGCGGAGCAGAGCATGCCGTTCGACTCGACGCCGCGGATCGTGCGGCGCTCGAGCTTCAATCCACCGGGCAGCGTTGCACCGACGGGAGCAAACGGGTAGGACTTCCCTGCCTGCACGTTCGGCGCGCCGCAGACGACCTCCAACGGTGCGCCGCCGCCGGCGTCGACGAGACAGAGCGTGAGGCGATCCGCATTGGGATGCTGGCGCACCTCCAGCACCTTCCCGATGAGCACCTCGCGCAGATCCTGATGGATGGGCACCACGCCGTCGACGGGCGCGACCTGCCGGGCGAGCCGGTCGGCCACGTCCTGTCCCTCGAGCGGGCGGCCGAGCAATGCTTCGAGCCAGCGACGCGAAACAATCACGAGAACTGCTCGAGGAAGCGCACGTCGCTATCAAAGAACAGCCGGATATCGGGAATGCCGTGGCGCAGCATCGCGATGCGCTCGGGTCCCATCCCCCACGCAAAGCCGGTGTACTTCTCGCTGTCGACCTTGCAGTTCTCGAGCACGGCGGGATGCACCATGCCGGAGCCGAGGATCTCCATCCAGCCGGTCTGTTTGCAGGCGGCACAGCCCGAGCCGCCGCAGATCTGGCACTGCACGTCCATCTCGGCCGACGGCTCGGTGAACGGGAAGTATGACGGCCGGAACCGGACCTTCGTCGCCGGGGAGAACATGCGTCGTGCGAACGTCGCGAGCGTGGCTTTGAAGTCGACGAACGTGATGCCTTCGTCCACGGCGAACCCTTCGATCTGCTCGAAGACGGGCGAGTGCGAGGCGTCGAACGGGTCGCGCCGGTAGCACCGCCCCGGCGTCACGATGCGAATCGGCGGCGGATAGTTCTCGAGCGTCCGGATCTGCACGGGCGAGGTATGCGTGCGCAGCAGCACGTCGCCCCCCAGATAGAAACTGTCCTGGGCGTCGAGCGCCGGATGGTCTTTGGGGAAATTCAGCGCGTAGAAGTTGTAGCGCTCGGTCTCGGCTTCCGGCCCGACGGCGCGCGTGAAGCCCAGCTCGCGGAAGATGTCGCAGATCTCGTCCACGACCTGGGTGACGAGGTGCAGCCCGCCGCGCCACTGGCGCCGCCCGGGCATCGTGAGATCGAGCCCTTCGAGCGTGGTGGCGCTGCGCTTCAGATCGGACTCGCGCGCTTCGATGGCGTGCTCGAGCTCGCGCTTCAGGGCGTTGGCTGCTCCGCCGACGCGCTTGCGCTCCTCGGACTCGAGGCCGGGAAGGGCTTTCAGGATTTCGGTGATGGCGCCGGCCTTGCGGCCCAGCAGCTCGGTCTTCAGCTCCTGGAGCCGGCGTTCGTCCGCCTGCGGAATCTCTTTCAGACGCTCCCGCAGCGAGTCTAGGGCTGCTAGGAGGTCGCTCATCGCTAGAGGGCCTTCTTCGCGACCTCCGCCAGCTGTTCAAACGCCGCCGGATCCCGCACGGCCAGATCGGCGAGGATCTTCCGATTGATTTCGACCCCCGCCTTGCGCAGGCCGTTCATCAGCCGGTTGTACGACAAGGCGTGGAGCCGCGCCGCCGCGTTGATGCGGGTAATCCAGAGACGCCGGAACTCGACCTTTTTGGCGCGGCGATCGCGATACGCGTACTTCGCCGCCCGCTCGGTGGCTTCCTTGGCGGCCTTCCACAGTTTGCTGCGCCCGCCCCAGTATCCCTTGGCGAGCTTCATCACCTTGTTCTTGCGCTTCAGGCGCGCAACGTTGCTTTTGACGCGAGGCATGAGTTCTCCTTACGCCATCAGCAGGCGCTTGAGGCGGCGATCGGCATGCGACACCAGGGTCGCCTTGCGCAGGTGGCGCTTTCGCTTGGGATGCTTCGACGTCAGGATGTGGCGCTTGTAAGCGCGGTAGCGGCGCAGCTTGCCGGTGCCCGTGAGCCTGATCCGCTTTCTCAGGGCGCGCTTGCTTTTCATCTTTGGCATTGCAACTCCTATTTCGGTGCGAGGACCATCGACATGTTGCGGCCCTCGAGCTTTGGTTCCTGTTCGATTTTGCCTATGTCCTTCAACTCCTGCGCGACGCGGTCCAGCACTTCCCTGCCCAGCTCGATGTGCGCCATCTGCCGGCCGCGGTACATCATCGTCACTTTCACTTTGTTGCCGTCTTCCAGGAATTCGCGCGCGTGCCGGGTCTTGAAGTCGAAATCGTGATCGTCGATCCCGGGGCGGTATTTCACTTCCTTCAGGTGAATCACGTGCTGCTTTTTCTTGGCGGCGCGCGCCGCCTTCGCCTGCTCGAACTTGAACTTCCCATAGTCCATGATCTTGACGACGGGGGGCCGGGCGAGCGGCGCGACTTCCACGAGATCCAGGCCCCGTTCGTTCGCGGCGGCGATCGCTTCATCGATCGTCAACACCCCCAGCTGGTCGCCGTTGTCCGCGATCACGCGCACCGGACTGATGCGGATCTGCCGATTGACACGTGTGCGCGGTGCTTTGCTGTTGTTGTCGAGAGGTGGCAGGTGCGCGGTCTCCTTTATAAAAGTAAAAACGGACCCGGGCTGCCCCAGATCCGTGGCGCCCCAATCCCTGAGGAGTGGGGTTTCGGAACCCTGGAGCACTCTCCAAAGAGAGGCATGCGGGTGGGGCGCTCTTCTCGCCCGCTTACCGTATTGTGGACGGCAAGTTAGCGGAGCGCCATAGGCTCCACAAGCCCGACGCCTTTCCCTTCTGTTCCTAATCGCCCACTGACGATCGCGGGATCGTGCTCGAAGATCAGCAGCCACTGCTCCGCCTCTGCCCGTTGGTAGAGGTGCCGGCGCGTTTCGAGCGTGACGAGCGGCTGCAGGTCGTAGCCCATGATCCAGGGGAGGGGGAGATGGGCCGCGGTCGGCACGACGTCGGCGACGAAGCAGGCCTTCTCTCCGCCACTCTCGATCAGGATCGACTGGTGAAAGGGAACGTGTCCCGGCGTGGGGAGACCCCGAATGCCGGGCAGGATCTCGACCTCGCCATCGATCAGCTGGAACGGCACACCCTGGAAGTTATGAGGCAGGTAGCTGCCCGCGGTCCGCTCATTCGTGTGCTGCGCGAAGTCGAGCTCGCCCTTTTGCACGACATAGCGTGCCTTGGGAAAGGCCAGACCGATCTTTCCTGAAGGGTCGATCCAATTGTCGCCGCCCGCGTGATCGAAGTGGAGATGAGTGTTGATCACCCAGCGAATGTCATCCGGCGTATGGCCCAGCTCGCGCAGCGCGTCTTCCAATTTGGTTCTTCCATCGCGGCCCGCGTTGTCCACGCCGTAGATGTCGACGAACTTGCTGTTCTCTTTGTTGCCGATCCCGGTATCGATGAGGACGAGCCCGTCGTCGTGCTCGATGAGCAGGCAGCGCAAGGCCAGCGGGATGCGATTGCGATCATCGGGAGGAGCTCGGCGCGCCCAGAGAACCTTGGGGACGATGCCGAACATCGCGCCGCCGTCGAGGTGTTGGAGGCCGCCCTCGAGCGCGTGGCACGTGAGGCGACCGACCTTAAAGGTGGTGCAGCGCTTCAAGCGTCATGACTCCGTTTCCCTGCGCCAATCTCAGCAGCCTTGCCAAACACTTCGCGGCGGCGACCGCATCTCCGGTCGCTCGGTGCCGGCCCTCGATCTCGATTCCAAAGTGATAGCTGACCGTGTCGAGATTCCGCCGCGGGAGGTCGGGCAGAAGCTTGCGCGCGAGCCGCACGGTGCAGACGCGCGGGCCTTGGAGCAGCAACCCCGTCGCCCGCTCGATCTCCGTCGACACGAATGCCCAATCGAACCGGGCGTTGTGCGCGACAAACACGCATCCCTCAAGCGCGGCCAGCAACCGACCGACAATGACATCGAAGGTGGGCGCGTCGCGCACCAGCTTCGCGTCGATCCCCGTCAGCCCGGCGACGAACTGGGGAATCGGGATGCCCGGATTGACGAGCGAGTGAAATGCCACGGTCCCGTCGAGCATGACGACGGCGACTTCCATGATGCGGTCCCCGTGGAAGGCGCGCACGCCCGTCGTTTCCACGTCCACGACCGCCCAGCGACAGGCTTCGAGCGCCGGACTGGTCGTGCTGGGCGGGGTGGCCAGCGTCCAGCGGCCGTCCATCGTGCGCCCGAAGCGCGGGTCGGGCGCCAGCAGCGCGGCCGCGATGCGATCCGCGGTGTGCCGGTTCGCCTGGGCAATGCCGAGGACGTCGCGCACAATCGCGAGACTCCCCGCGGGACCGCTCTGGAGAAAGGCGAGCGCGCGGGCGGAGAGGGACGTGGAGGGAAGGACTTCCAGTCCGTTCAGAGATCGTCTCGTCGCAAGGGGAGCGTCATACAGCGCGGCCCGCCACCGCCGCGCACCAGCTCGCTCCCGTCGATCGTTATCACCGCGCGCTCGCCGTCTTGCAGCGTCTCATCGCCGGTCAGCAGATTCACGGCCGACATCATCCGAAACCCGGCACTCGCCAGCTCGGTGAGTGTGGCATCGTTGCGGTCGTAGCTCAAGATGACGCCGGGCCGCACGGCGAACGCGTTACAGGCTGACGCCCACTGCTCGCGCTCCTGCACGGTGCGCTGATTGCCGCCGCAGAAGATCGGCTCGAGCGGCTGATCCACCGCCTGCATGGCGGCAAAGAAGTTCGGCACTTCTTTCACCCCTTTGGACCTTTTGCGGCGGTGTAGGACGGCGAGCCGCTCCGGCCCGACGAAATGCGGCGGGTAGACGATGCACAGGTCGCGGTCGATCTGTGTGAAGATCATATCCAGATGGATGGCGGTGCGCTCGGCGGGCAGCACGACAATGATCACGTCGGTCACGCTGCAATGCGTGAACGCGAGATCGCACAGCAGATCGAGCGCCGCTGGGCTGGAGCGCTCGCTGAAGCCGAGCACCAGCAGGTCGGGGCGGATGGGATGCACGTCCCCGCCCTCGAGTGTGTAGTTGATCCGCTTCTCGTCGGAGCCGTCGTAGAGAATGCCGGCGTTCTCGAACTTCTGATCGTAGCGGAACAACGCCTTGATCAACAGCTCTTCGGTCCAGCGCACGCCGTGCCGCATCGAGCCGATGATCGCGTGCTCTCCGATCACGATGCCGGAGTCGCGCGTGAAGAAGAGGTTGGGCAGCGGCGGGAGCGCGTAGGCGACCTCGTTCAGCGCGCGCGCGATCGGTCCACCGTCCTCGAGCGCGCCCTCGACCATGAGCGCCACGAAGTCCTCCGACGACAGCGCCGCCATCTGCTTCGCGAGCGCATCGGATGGCACCACCTCGAGCGCGCGGGTCGTCACGAACTCGCGCACTTCCGGTCGACCGGCGAGCTCGGTCAGGGAGTCGCGCACCTCGTGGACGTCGGCGAACCGCTCCAGCACCGCGACCAGACGGCGGTGCTCGCGCTGCGCGATCTCGAGGTCGATGATGTCGTCGTAGAGGTAGTCTTCGCGGGTGCCGGGGGTGACCGCGACGAGCTCTTTACCCGGCGTATGAACCAGCACCGAGCGCAGCGCACCGATCTCGGAGGTGACATGAACCCGGGGCATGGCGGGGAAAGCTAACGATTCGCCAGCGAGTAGCTCAGCGTCTCCAGTTCCAGCGCCATGTTGACGGTCTTGACTTCGACATCGGGCGGAACGCTTAACGGCACGGGCGCAAAGTTGAGAATCGCCTTCACGCCGCTTCGCACCAGCCGATCCACAACCTGCTGCGCCGACTCGGCGGGCGTCGCGACGATGGCGATGTCGCTCGGGTCTTTCTTGAGGTCCGATTCCAGATGCTTGACGTCGCGGACGACCAGGCCGTTCCAGCGCGATCCGATTTTGCGCGCATCCTGATCGTAGATCGCGGTGATGTGAAAGCCGCGCTGGCGAAAGCCGTGATACTGGACGAGCGCCCCGCCCATCCGCCCCGCCCCGACCAGCACGACCCGATAGCCGCGCTCCAGGCCGAGAATGTCACGGATGCGGCGCGTCAATTCGGGGACGGCGTAGCCGAGGCCCCGTTTGCCGAACGAGCCGAAGAAGGAGAGGTCTTTGCGGACTTGCGCCGAAGTGGTTCCGCCCAGCCGGGCCAGTTCTCCCGAGGAGATGGTAGGGGAAGTGGCCTGCTCGAGGAATCGGAGGTAGACGGACAGGCGCCGTACGGTGCTGTCGGAGATCTTCCGCATTGTGAACTATTTCACAATGGGGGACCTCGGCGCAAGAGCCGGCAGCGAGAGCAGCAGGTCAATCCGGTGGCTCAGGTCGAGAAACGCTGCACGGAACGCTGCTCGTTTGGCTGTGTCGTTGCCTTCGACTTCTGCTGGGTCGGGAATGCTCCAATGGGCGAGAAGCGGCTTGCCTGGAAAAATTGGGCACGCCTCCTTCGCGCGGTCACACACCGTGATGACGTAGTCCCATTGCTCGCGCTCCAAGCCCTCGATGCTCCGGGGCGGATGACCCGCCCAGGGGATCTTGAACTCACGCAAGGTGTCGAGGGCACACGGATTCACCGTCGCCGCGGGATGGGAGCCCGCGCTTACCGCTTCACAGCGTCCCTTTCCCTTCGCGTTCAGAATGGCCTCGGCCATCTGGCTGCGCGCCGAGTTTCCGGTGCAGAGAAACAGCAGGCGATACGTCACGCCGGTTTCCGGGCGCGGATGAAGGCTCCCATGATTCGACCACCGACCTGGCGCGCCAACGCATCCGCGAACTCATAGATGCGCGTCGGTTCGATCTCGATATTCACAAAGCCGGCGTCCTGGAGCAGGCGCCGATACTCCGCTTCCTCCAGGGCCCCGGCGATACAGCCCACCCACAGCTCCATGCTGCGCCGAACCGCATCGGGGACTTCGCCCCGGCAGACCACGTCTGACACGGCGAACCGACCGCCGGGCCGCAGCACGCGAAACGCTTCCTTCAGCACACGGCCCTTGTCCGCCGAGAGATTGATGACGCAGTTGGAGATAATGACGTCAACCGATTGGGCCGGCAGGGGGATGTTCTCGATCTCACCCTTCAAGAAGTCGACATTGGTTGCGCCCGCCTTGGCCTGGTTGTCGCGCGCGAGCGCGAGCATCTCGTCCGTCATGTCGAGGCCATAGGCTTTGCCAGTAGGGCCCACACGTTTGGCGGATAACAGGACGTCGATGCCACCGCCGGAGCCGAGGTCGAGAACGGTTTCGCCTTCGTGCAGGTCGGCTAACGCGGTGGGATTGCCGCAGCCAAGCGAGGCCAGCACGGCACCTTCGGGCACCGCGGCCTTTTCGGAGGCGTCGTACAGGTTGTCGCTGACCGGATCGCAGCCACAGCCCCCCTTGAGCGCGGCCTCTGCGTATTTCTTCTTGACTGTTTCTTTGATGTTCATGTGCAACAGGCGAGACTGCAGCTCCCGGCGTGCTTTCCGGGCTTTACCGACCGCGTGAAGGTGACGATTTGCTCCAACAAAGCCGGATCAATCGCGTAGTACATCCATCGCCCTTCTCGGCGATCCTTAATCACGCCGGCTTGCTTCAGCACTTTCAAGTGGAATGACAGACGGGACTGCTCGACGTCGAGCACTTGTTGCAGCTCGCACACGCAACGTTCCTTGTGCGAGAGCAGTTCGACGATTTGGAGCCGGGTCACGTCCGAGAGGGCATGAAACCAACCGGCGACACGACGGGCATCGCGCAGCGAGGCTGTGAGCATGCCCCACAACATATCAACTTTCATTGATGTGTCAACGAGAGGGCTGGGCGCGCAGCAACCGCACGAATGCCTCCGGCGGGAGGCGCTCAGGCCGGATCGTCGGATCGAACCCCAGTGCCTCAAGATCCAGTCCAGGAACTACGTTCTTGAGCTGCTTGCGACGCCGACTGAAGCACGCGGTCACGAACACTCGCAGCGCCGCCACCTCTTCCGGGCGGACGAGCGGCTCCGTGAGCGGCGTGAGGCGAATCAATGCACTGCGGACTTTGGGCGCCGGCCGGAAGGCTCCAGGCGCCACCGTAAACAGCTTCTCCACTCGGGCCACCGCTTGCACTCCCACCGATAACGCACCATAGGTCTTCCCGCCGGGCGTGGCTGCGATGCGGTCCGCAACCTCGTCCTGCACGAGAAAGACGATCCGCTCGGGCAGTGGCGGCGTCAGCGCCTTATCGATCAACGGTGAGGTGATGTAGTAGGGGATGTTGCCGAC
>WNFC01011954.1_pt1 | contig 13471 bp, 17 predicted proteins | sample 5400541 | NCBI WGS metagenome assembly WNFC01 (sample SAMN13153342, study PRJNA577476) | soil metagenome | isolation source: 120 cm saprolite under Douglas fir tree site 2 hole 2 replicate 1 | place: USA:California | collected 2015-04-18
AGTACCAGCCAACACCGCAACTAGTCGATCGCGTTCGACACTCTACGATTTCCCGGTGGAGCCGCCCAAGGACTTGGGTTCCCATCGCGGCTACCGTACTGCTCTTCACTGTCGTGAGTCTATTCATCCCACAAATCCGCGCGGCGGTGGCAAATGGATTGGAAGTCGCAGCTTTCCACCTGGACGATTCCCGGGCTACGGTGATGGAGGGAAAACTTCTGTGTCGCGACTGCCTGTTGAAGGAACAATACGGATACCACGCGATGTGTCCTACTAGAGGTCATCACGGCTCTTTGCAGACGCGAGACGGCAAGATCTGGCACATCCTCGACGGAGAAGCGTCAGAGGAGCTCATTCATAATTCGAAGCTGCTTGGACGAACGATTCGCATTCATGGCCGCTGTTTCAGGAGAGCGAGTTCTGTCGAGGTCGACAGCTACGAAGTACTATGAAACTCGTTGGCATAGCATCCACTTCGGTAAAAGGACTACCTTTCGCTTCCCTTGGCCTTTCTCGTTGGAAAGCCATTGCGCGGGTCTTGGTCTGTGGAGCGTTTGTGGCTGTGGCGGTTTCGCGTGATGCCGGGATTCCCACCGACCAAGACTCGAGCAAACAGAAAAACGCAACTGCTGCTACCCGATCGACTAAGGCTAAGAATCAAGATCAATACACCAATCGGTTGATCCACGAAAAGAGCCCTTACCTCTTGTTGCACGCGCACAACCCTGTCGACTGGTACCCGTGGGGAGAAGAAGCGTTCACCAAGGCTAGGCGCGAGAACAAGCCGATCTTTCTTTCCGTCGGTTATTACACCTGCCATTGGTGCCACGTCATGGAGCGCGAATCGTATTCGAATCCGGCGATCGCCGAACTGCTTAACCACTGGTTTGTTTCCATCAAAGTGGACCGCGAAGAGCGCCCGGATATTGACAATGAATATATGAGCTTCGTCGAGGCGACCACCGGAAGTGGTGGGTGGCCGATGAACGTGTTCTTGACGCCCGACCTGAAGCCGTTCTTCGGTGGGACGTACTTCCCACCGGAGGACAAGTACGGAGCCACTGGTCTTCGCACTCTGCTGCCGCGTATAGCGGACCTGTGGAACAAGCGGCGCGAAGACATCATGCGTTCCGCCGACGGCATCACGCAGAAATTGCAACAGGCAGTCAACAGTGGAGTAGGCAACGGAGACAGCCCGTTGCGGCCGGGCTTGCTGGACAGAACTTACGAACAGATCCGCCTGTCCTACGACGCTGCGAATGGAGGTTTTGGAGAAGTCCCGAGGTTCCCGCGGCCAGTTGTCCCGGATTTCCTGCTCCGGTACTGGTCACGAACCGGGAAGAAAGATGCGCTGGACATGGTGCTAAACAATCTGCGCGCCATGGCCGCCGGCGGAGTTCATGACCAGATTGGCGGTGGTTTCCATCGCTATTCGACTGATGGTCTTTGGCGCGTACCACACTTCGAAAAGATGCTGTACGACCAAGCGCAGCTCGCGACGCTCTATACCGCGGCCTACCAGGCAACCAATGATCCGTTCTATGCGAATGTAGTGCGCGACATTCTCGATTTTGCCCTGCGCGAGACGCGCAGCCCCGAAGGAGCTTTCTATTCGGCATTGGATGCGGACAGCCCGCTCCAAAAGGGCAAGTCTGAGCATGGTGAAGGTGTGTTTTACGTGTGGACCGCCGCGGAGATTGAACAACTGTTGGGCAAAGAAACGGCCTCTATCTTCAATTTTCGCTATGGTGTGGACGCCGGGGGAAACGTCCCGTCTAGGCAGGATATTGAGGGCTGGTTGAAAGGAAAGAATGTCCTCAACGAGAGCCACTCTCTGGGGGAAACGGCGAAGAAGTTTGGAAAGACGGAAACCCAGACCAGTCAGATACTGAACGACGCAAAGCAACAACTGTTCGCCCGTCGCTCTATGCGGCCACCGCCGCCGGTGGATACAAAGATCATCACTTCCTGGAACGGCCTGATGATTTCTGCCTTGGCCAAAGCCAGCCAAGTCCTGGACGAACCGAAGTATCTGGAGGCCGCGAATCGTGCCAAGTTGTTTTTACAGACTCATGTTTCCCAACCAAATCCCGGCAAGCTGAAACGCCGCTATCGTGCGGGAAGCGCAGACATCGATGGTTACTTGGACGATTACGCATTTCTGAATCAGGGTCTTCTTGACCTATATGAGGCGTCGTTCGACGTGCGGCTTCTTTCCTGGGCCATCCGGCTTCAGGAGACGCAGGATCGTCTGTTTTGGGACCAGAAGCAGGGCGGGTACTTCACCACCAGCGGCCAGGACCGGTCGATCCTGTTGCGCACGCGGGAAGCATACGACGGCGTTGAACCCTCCCCGAATTCCGTGGCGGCGATGAACCTGCTGCGCCTCTGGCAGATCACCGCCCAGCAAAGCTACAAGGACAAAGCGGACAAAACGTTGGCGGCCTTCGGTCCGGGCGTCGAGCAGAGACCGGAAGCTATGCCATACATGATGGCCGCGTTGGATTTCAGCCTGGCAAAGCCCAGACAGATCGTCATCGCTGGCGTGCCTGGTGCGGAGGACACACGCGCTCTCCTTCGCTTGGTATGGCAGCGCTATATCCCCAACCGGGTGCTGCTGCTTGCGGATGGCGCGCAAGGCCAAAAACAGCTTGCGCGTTGGGTGCCTACGCTGGCTAGTGTGACCCGCAAGCAGGGCCGTGCCACCGCCTACATCTGCGAGAACTATATCTGTAACTTGCCGACCGCAGATCCCCAAATGGGGGCACGCTTGCTGGAAGGGGCGCACGTGCCACAAAAATAGTTGCCACCTGAGTGTGAAATTGTCCTCCGACGGCGGAATCACACCTGCCGAGTAACCGGACTTTCAAAAGGCGCACCGGAGTAAGGTGCGACTATGGTTCAACTAGCGGTGCTCTTAAAGCAAACAAACCTAGCTGCGTTTGTTTGAATGTTCCTTCGCAATTCTCAGAAAATGGACTCCGACGTAAGTGCCAATGGCTTCCGTAATGAGCAATAGATACGCGGTCAGGACAAACGTCGTTCCCCACGGACTGCGAGGCTGCAAACGGACATGATCTGGGCTGACGGCCAGAAAATGGTGGTACAAGCCGAATAACAACGAACCGAACATGGAAAGCGACAAGAGAATGAGGCCGAGTCGTTTCTTGGCTGTCCAAAGGCACCCCATTGCGAGCAAAGGAAGGATCAACACGACCACGATTACGAAGATCAAGGCAAGTGACGCAAGGCCAACGCTCAGTTTACGGTGAGCAAGACCATGTGCGATGTTGACCAGCAAGTGGGCAACGACGATAGCGGTTGCGTACTTAGCGGATCGGTTCACCCGTTTGATCCTGCGTTGTAAGCTCAAATACTCTCAGGTTGAGTCGCACTGTGCCCAAGTTTCGACAATCGGCGCGAGCCCACAATGACTGCTGTACTATATTCGCGAAATTGAAACTCTGCTCAGCCCGAAAGACAAGGAAGAGATCATCGCCCGGCTCGAAGCGTTGCGCCCTACCAGTCCGCGCCTCTGGGGAAAAATGTCCGCGCACCAGATGATCTGTCACTTGAGCGACGGATTCCGCATGTACATGGGTCTGAAGCCCGTGAACCCCGCCAGCCTTCCGTACCCTCGCAGCCTCCTGAAGTGGGTTGCACTCTGGGCTCCAATGCCATGGCCGAAGGGGTTCAAGACCGTGCCCGAGCTAGACCAGCAGGTCTGCGGGACTCAGCCCGCTGTGTTTGAGAGCGACGTGCGAGAGCTACAGAGCCTCGTGGAACGGTTTGCACACCAACCCAGAGACTTCCAGTGGCAGCCTCATCCTTACTTTGGCCAGATGTCGGAGAAGGAATGGATGCGCCTCGCGTACCTTCACATGGATCACCACCTCCGGCAGTTCGGTGCGTGAGTCCAGAGGGTAGCTCTAAAAGGCGCGACGTAACCGCTTCTTTGAAGGAGAAAACTATGACTCGCGAAGCCAGATTGATGTCCGGGATCATTCTCATCACAGTACCGACGATCCAGTACGGCGGATATTTCTTGCTGACCTCGTTAATGAACAAGGGCAGCGGGTACATGGAAAATCCCTTGCGCCAGAACTTCTTTCGAGCCGGGCACGCCCATGCGGGCGTGATCGTGATCCTGTCGCTGGTTTGCCAGATGCTCGCGGACGCAGCAGTCCTTCCCACCCCCTTGCTTTGGTTCGTCCGAATCGGGGTGCCGCTTTCGGCGATTCTCATCTCGGCGGGCTTCTTCTTCTCGGTGCTGCCGCCGACCGCTACTCAAGCCAGTGGAGCGGTCTCCCTGATCTACACCGGAGCAGTGATTCTCGCTGTTGGAGTTATCACGCTCGGCATTGGATTGCTAAAGTCTCAGCATCCTGCGTAGATCGCGGAAGGATGCCATTCTCTATTCGACGGCGGTGGTCTCGACGCAGCGCAGCGTGCAGCTTGGGTGGAGGTTAAGTCGTCGCACCAAAAAGATTGCGGCGATGGAAGCCAGTGTTCGCCTTCTCCTGTCAGGCATATGTTACGAGACCTCAGGAAAGGTTGATTTGACGGGTTCCCGCCTTCTTGTTCCTGCCGTCCGTCGTTGACTTCCGCTTCTTCCCATCCCTAAGATTGAACGCTGAATTCGCTCGCAGTGTTTAGCAGGAGGGCACCATGAATCGAGAACGGGCGCTGAAGATTGTGTTGGTGTTGGTGGGACTGCTCTTTGCGGCTTTAGTTTATCCCTTGATGATGTTTGTGAGGCAAGAACCTGCGTTGGCGATGATGCTGAGCCTTTATGTCACACTCGGCATTTTCTTGCTGCTGGCAGCCCGTAACCCATGGGCGAATCGCAGCCTGATTGCTTTCACGGCATGGTCGAGTTTCGCTCATGCCGCCGTTATGGGCACACAGGCATTCCGTAATCTGATCCCACGCGGGGAACTGGTGGGCGTAGCTGCGCTCGTCATGATCGGTCTAGCCTTGATCGTGCTGGCTCCGGCGAAACAGTCAGGCGGGCGGTTATCCGCAGCCGCTGTGTAGGCTCGCACTCTGCGAAACTGCCGACCCGACAGCCCTATCCTGAAAGAAGCCAAAGCCGACAGGCCGGCGCCCTAGTTGTTGACGGACAAAGAACTGTAGCTGATTAGGAAGGTAATTGAACATGCCGATCATCACAGCCGTCATCTTGCTTCTGGCAATCTTGCTGGCTCCGATCCTTCTAATCCGGTTCCGCAAACGCTGGGTAGCAGCCTTCAATCTCGCTGTAACGAACCGTATCACGAGCCGATTCGCCGCTCGGCTGCCCGGCTTTGGGATCATCACGCACGTGGGTCGGAAGTCAGGCAGGGTCTATCGGACACCAGTGAATGTTTTTCGAGCGCCGGAGGGATTCCTCGTCGCGCTCACCTACGGTCGAGAAAGCGAATGGGTCATGAATGTAGTGGCGGCTGGCGGATGCCACCTTGAGACTCGCGGCGTCCGGTATCACCTTTCTGCACCGACAATCATGCGCGATCCCACTCGGCGACGATTTCCCATTCCTGTGCGAATCGTGCTCCGGCTCATCGGTGCGAACGACTTCATGCAGCTTTCAACTTCTCAGTTACTCCGCTAGGGTCGCGTCTCGCACACTGCCGGGTAGCAGATCACGTTCGCGTGTTCACCGGATTCGTCCGAGTGAACACCTGCTCGCAGATCATGCACTTTCGCTGATCTTGACCAAGAACGGCGAATACCTTGCCCGCCGTGCGAGCGAATCCCTACAAGGCGCAGAGGGACAGTTTGCGGTTCAGCGTGCACGGACCCGGACCGCAAACGAAGGTATCAGGCCGAGTACCTCGTTCACCAATTATTTCCCGGGCACTGTCTGACTTCCAACAAAGCGTCTACCCACTTGTGACCCGGGTTTTAATGTGGTTCAACAGCGGAAGGCTCCAGGTTTTGCGTCTACAAAATGCGGCCAGAGCCAGGCAAATCAACGCGCCAGCTCGTGTTCTCTTCGTGGCTGCCCTTTCACGCCGGCAGTCCCGGTCCCGCCCAACTGCGAGACGGAAAGTGAAGCTAGCCCATGTTGGAACCGGTCCGCGTCCTCGGCGAGCAAAGGAATCACAAAACGGAGCGCCTTGATCTCTTTCCGCACGCGCTCTATATCCATCTCTTTTTGGCTCAGAACCTGAGATAGGTCCTTCATGGTCACCTCCACGCTCACAGATAAAGGGGGCCAGAACCCCACCATAGCTTGGACGTCTCCAGTCGCAAGGAAGAACTCTTCAGGCCGCGGTGACGAAGCGCCTCACCGTCGCCGCCCATTGTTGAGGTCCCTTTTCTGGAGCCATGACCTCGGTCGGCCAAGTCAGCGACAGGAAGGTCGGAGGGCCGACGAGAAAGACAACGCGCTCGCCCGGGCTCGCGTGCTTGATCTCGACATAGAAGTCGAGAGCCTCTCCAGGGAAATGTCCACGAGCAGCAAGCAATATCAGGTTGTAGAGCTTGGGTCGCCACAGAGATCGCGCCGCCTGGAGGCTGTCAGTCGCATCGACCTCGATGCCGCGACTTCGCAGGACGCTCGCGCGCACGTCGCGAGTGCACTGGTGGGGATCGATGAGGAGAACTTTCTTGTCATCGAAAACCGAGCGACGAAGTGGTGGTGGCTGGTACATCCCACACTGCCGAAACTGGCGCTTCCGTAGCGAAGGCAGGTCTGGCCGGATTCTCGTCCTGGGAGAGATGGAAGTCAAGGAAAATGGAGAAAGTCTCAGGGCTTTGGAGTCTTGCGATTCGGGTTCAGGCTTCGCGCGGGGGCGGGGGGCGAGGCGCGTCAGGAGGCTCGATATCCGAATAACTTTCGGCACTCCAGTCTCAAAAAATTGTCGAAGACGGGAATGTGAAGGTCGCCCTTTTCAAGGACGAATTTGCATGAAATGAGACAGGCACGCCATTTGAATTCCTCGGTACCGTGTTTCTTGCCGTAGGCGGTGATATCTTCTTGGGAAACGCCAAATACCACCGCTCCTATTTTTGACCAGACGCAGGCACCCGCGCACATAGCACAGGGTTCGTGCGTGGAATACAACACGAAATCTGGCAGATACCGACCGTAGCCGGAGGAAACATATTTCAAGGTTTCAAGCTCCACATGTTTGATGGATGAACCCGAAGTCTTTACCCGGTTGCCGGCAGACGCAATAACCACTTCCCGTTTCCCAAGACGCGTGATGACCGCACCGATAGGATAGTCGCCCCGGTCGCGGGCGCGCTTTGCCTCCGTGATCGCAAGCTGCATAAACTTTTTCTTCGGTTTGTAGGTGGGAGGAATCATCTTTTCTCCCCGAGTCCAAAGGTCCTAGGCCGCTTTCTTCGCACGGACCTTTGCCCATCGTGCCCGCTGTGCGGCTGCGATCTTCCTGCGGGCTGATGCTGACATGGTGCGCTTGGGTTTCATCTTGCCCGCTTGGTCATTCGTGCCTCTCTTTGCCCATTGCGCTTTCTGCGCGAGGCTCATCCGCTTACGAGCCGAGGCTGACAGCGTGCGCCCCGGTTTCGTGTAGGAACTCCCGCTGTTCGACTTGCCAAGAACCCAAAGAGCTGCATCAACGCGTTTAAGCTGATTTACCAGATTCGTTCTCTCTACCCTCAACTCCGACACTATGGAAGCCAGTCCCTTTAGATTTCCCATGAATTCCCCCTCAGCAAGGGATTCTAATTGATCGGCTCCGTTTCCTGAGCGACTGGTGCCACAGTGAAAGAGCAGGAACCTGGAGGAGTCGAGATCCGAAAAACTGAACGTCGCAGGACTACGGGCGATGAACAGCGGCTTCAACCTCTTCTTTGCTCAGCAGGATTAAATACCGCTTATCGCTGCCGTCCATGGCTCTTTCCCGCAAGCGGGTCAGATCGAAATCTACTCCCCTCGCCTTTGACTTCAGCATCGACACCAGCCGTTTGAGTTGTCTTCTCTTGCCCAAGAGAATCTCGCTTGCCTCAGCGGTGGTTGCTTCAGGCGAGGGCGCATTTGGTGTGTCAAAGTCCTTTCTGTCCGTCCCGGCTGCTTCCTGATCGTAACTCCCGTAAATGAGCTGTTCCGCGGCAGCACCTGCGGCGGAAACCATGTAGTTGCTCTTGGACCTTTCACCGGGGGTGTCGGAGCTATCAGTGCGCAGAACCTCCCCGCCCCTTCTCCCTTTTCAAAACAAATTCCATGGCAGGGTATCCCCTGGAGGACCGCCATCAACGCGTGACCGCTTTCATGGACGAATGGCCTCCCCCATTCTTCCTCCATCTTCTTTTCCCAATTCTCCAATGGCCCCCCAACCAACACTTTAAAGGTCAGCTAAAGCAGGTCACAGTCTCCCCGGAGGAATGCCGTGAAGCTCCGTCGCAATGAATACTGCCCCATCCACAGATCAGTCCGCTGCTGCGGCCGCGAACCAACGCCTTATACGCGCAGATTACGGCCTGGGGTTCGACGTATTGATGATCCGCATCATCCGAGGGGATATCGGGAACTCAGATCTCCTGCAGAAATGCGAAAGCTGTTGAATCGCAAGATTGTCGAGCAGGGCAGGAAATGCGCCATCTGTCACGAAGAGTTCACAGATTACAACGACGTCGTGCCAGATCACAGACATCCGAAAGGGATGGGAGGAGCGTGGAGGGATGATCACCCGGACAACATCCAAGCAACGCATTTCTGGTGCAATGAAGAGAAAGGATCGACCGGACTGGATGACTGACGGCCGATTAGTTGGCCGAAGGCCGAGATTTCGTTTCAAATCATATGACATCAACCACTTGCCGAGAAAACAAAGCCCGCACGGAGGTGCCTGAGGAATGCTGCGAGAATGGCGGCCTCGGCGCATTCGATGACGACCGCAGGGACACGTTTATGACACGGTCCCCAGTGCTTGTTCGGTTCTACCGTTCCACCACTGAAACTGGCATGAAAACAAAACCCAGCTCACAAATCGAAACCCGTTATCAATGAGTGCTATGGCGATATTTCAACAGTAACTTTGTCGAGCGCGGGCAACGAAACCTAAGGGAGTAGAATCCGAGTGAATCAGGACGCGATGAGGAGCCATTATGAGGCTTACCCCATGGGCTTTGTTGTTCGCCCTTTTCTTCTCGGCAACTTTTCTGCACGCCGAGTGCGTCAACGATCACCGTTCCAACAAGAATGCCGGAATCCTTATCAACGACTTCACCATTTCCGGCACGCAGACAATGGGTGCAACCGAACTCGCCCGCATCACCAGCGACCTGATCGACTCCTGCTTCGATGAGGACTCGGAGGAGTTGGAGGAGCGGATTCGAGCATCATTTCAGGAACGCGGATACTTTGCTGCGGAAGTGAAGACCATGCGCTTCAAGCCCGCTGATCCTCTCGGCGTTCCGAAATCGGTGACGCTCGAAGCTGAAGTATCAGAGGGGCTCCGCTACAGACTGGGGCGGATTGGTTTCGTAGACAACCATGCCTTTGACGTGGCGACGCTGCGCCAGGAGTTCTCTCTCAAAACAGGTGATGTGTTCGAGAGAGACAAGATAGCCAGAGGACTCGAGGGTCTTCGCAGAGTGTACGGCTCAGATGGTTTCCTCGATTTCATAGCCATACCGGACACTCAGCTTGGCTCGAACGGAATCGTTGTTCTTACTATCTCCGTCACCGAGGGCAATCGGGACTTGTTGCCGGTGGGTTTCAGCAGAGCCAACGTCCAGGGAATTCAGAATTGCCCCGATGCCGTGGTCGAAGTACGCTTGATTATCGATCCCACCGAGGACACGTCGCACGCAGAACCGAAGAACGTCCACTGCGAAGAACACCACGATGTCTCGAAGTAGTCGGCAAGAATGGCTTCAATGAGAGCGGCTTTCGGATAGTCACTGTCGAGGAAAAATCTGCACCGTCAACTCCATGTTCAGGTCCTTAGCACTCAAAACCCCGCTCGGTGGGGTCAACGAGGGCTATCGCGATTTTTCAACAATTGATCGCCAAATTGGCCTTCGAGCTTAATATGTCTCCGACTTGGAGATTGCCAAGTAGTTCAGCTTCCCCGAGGCAAATCGAGCCTCGATGTAAGCCTCCCCGTCGGCATATTTGAAGTTCTCGCCAAATTCGGCGTCACTCATGTCGGGATAACTTTTTCTTAGCTGCGTCAGAGCTTCGGAGGGCGTTTTCCTTTTGTAGCCGAAGTAATAGACGAGCTTGTTTGGCGTAGCGATACTCGGATCGCCGAGGATGCTTTCCGCTTGCTCCAGCCCCAGCCCCAACCTCAATCCACTCGCAGTCGAAGTCTCCACCGATACCATTTTGGAAGCTGCACAAAGCTCATGTCCGTTCCATTCCGGCCCGTCTTTGAATAGATACAGTACTGAGTCTACTTCGCCGAGTTCGAAAATCAGGTGCACACTGCGGGATGGGGATATATAGCAAATCTGGTTTCGTCCACTGGCTGCGTCCCCACGTTCGACTTCAGTACTTTTACCGAATTTGGAACGAACCTCCGAGAAATTCCGTGCCGCACCCAGCGTAATGTCGGCGATCTGAAAGTTGCTCTCCGCTGGTTCTCTACTCTGAAATCGTATTGGTGGACGGGGTTCACGAACCGGGAGTTCTTCTTGCCTCGTATACGACCACCAGTCGGAGCTGTCCAGCCGCACCGGAGTTCCTTGCGGCATTGCGGAACCGATGAGAATGCACACACATAGAATCGGAGCGATACGTAGACGTCTCAGTGGGTACGGAATGGAGCGGTGCATACCCGTATCTTATGACGGCCTCGCGTAGCGTCCATGTAACTGTTGTAACCAGGCGATTTCACGTTTTGACCGCTGGTCATTGAGTGTAACCGCGATTTTGCAACAGTTAGACGAACCATCTCAACGTTCTTCAACGACTTCGATCACGTTTTCGTCCGGATCGTGAATCTGAAAATAACGAATGCCTTGCCGATCCTGCTTGATAGTTCCGACATCGATGCCACGTGCCGCCAGCACGTTTTTCATTTTGCCGATCTTCTTGGAGAACAATATTGGAGTCCTGCCAGTTTCGAAGTTCCGGCGAGTGCTGAGGACGATTGAGTTTCCATCTTTCTGGAATTTGTAGGTTGCGGCTCCGGACTCATTATCAGGTTTGTCAGCTAACTTTCGAAGACCCAGCTTCTCAACATACCAAGGCGATACCTCACTTACGTTTTGCACCAGGATTCGCATACCCTTCGGGATGGAAAACTTCGCTGAGTTCCACGGGATATACCACTTTGCGCCCGGTGCGCGGAGAGTCTCGAATCTCCACCATCCATTGATCGATTGCAATGTGAGCCAACAAGTCCAAAAGATTGCACCGGAGGCAAGACGCAGCGCTCCATGACCACCCGCCACGTCAAGAAAGAAGTATGTTGGGCCAAATAGGATAGAACCAGCGACGAGGTAGGGTTTAAGAGGCTTTAACGAAATCTTGCCGCTACGAGCAACAGCCCAGAAGACCAGCACAATAAAGAAAGGCGCGCCCGACAGCAGCCAAAACCAGACAGGATGGGTAGGCAAACGCACGAGCCATTCTACCTCGCAGTAACCGCACACCGCGACTGTGTGTTTCCAACTGTCGCAATCAGGCGATAACGCTCATAACCCGTCGTGAGTGCAATGGCGATAATGATATGGTCCGCCGCCTAGTACGCCAACCAGAATAATGATGGTTGGCAAAACCAGACGGAGGACCATCGTCATGCAGATTAAGTCTATTGGTATCGATCTAGGCAAGACTACCTTCCACCTAGTCGCACTGGGCAACCGTTCTCAGGTCGTAGTGCGAAAGAAGTTTTCTCGTCAACAGCTGTTGTTGTACACGGCCAATCTGCCCTCGTCGTTGATTGGGATGGAGGCCGGTGTAGGGTCACACTTTCTGGGACGAGCCCTACGCGAACAAGGCCACGAGGTGCGGCTGATGCCGGCGCAGTTTGTGCGACCCTACGTGAAGTCGAACAAGAACGACTACCAGGATGCGGAGGCGATTGCCGAAGCAGTGGAACGCGAGAACATGCGTTTCGTGCCCATCAAGACCGAAGACCAGCTCGACCTGCAAGCTCTGCATCGAGTGCGCGAGCGGTTGGTGTCACGACGAACCAGCGTCATCAACCAGATTCGAGCGTTTCTGTTGGAGCGCGGCATCAGCTTCGCGAAAGGGCCCGCCAGCCTGCGTCGGCAGATGCCAGAGATTCTGGAGAACGCAGACGAGAAGCTGACGGCCCGCATGCGCCGCCTGTTGGATTTTCTTTGGCAGGAATGGAAGCATCTGCAGTTGCAGATCGAGAGCTTGAGTGAAGACCTGGAGAAGATCGCGAACAGCGACGCAGCCTGCGTTCGGCTGCAAAAGATTCCGGGAGTAGGTCCGCTGGTGGCGACCGCCGTAGTATCGGCCATCGGCAACGGGGCCGCCTTTCACAAGGGACGACAGTTTGCGGCCTGGCTGGGGCTGGTACCGCGGCAGTGGTCAACCGGAGGAAAGGCGAAACTGCTGGGGATCAGTAAGCGGGGGAATCCGTATCTGCGCAAGATGTTCATCCACGGGGCCCGAGCTGCGGTGCTGCGCGTCAAACGCGAAGGATCGTGTCTGGGACAGTGGATGAGCGGCTTGGAAACGAGAGCAGCCCGCAATGTCGTGATCGTCGCGACCGCCAACAAGCTGGCCAGGATCAGTTGGGCCGTGCTCTCCAGCGGGAATGACTATCGCCCCATGCACACCGCCGTTAGTTGTTCCAGCTAGACGAAGTGACTTGAAATTCGCTTCTCAGAAGTCTGCAGAAGAATCGGAAGGACGGAAGAACAGTCAAACGGCGTGCTCGAGAACCTGCGTCGTAACAAGGTTTCTCACAACCGTGGCGATTATCAAGGACGGGCACGCGCGGATCATCATCATGCGCCCGGAGACCTTTCTCCACTAGAGGCCGGATACATTTTCGCAGACTGCTTCTCGTCTAACCCAATTCTTCTTGCATTCCGGCGGCGGACCATACATGTTACGCCAACTATCTCAGGTCAATGGCTGGAATCCGCCGCCGAAACCGAACCGGTCTTTGGCAGGCCCGGCTTGTAAGCCCTGCGCTCGCCCCGTCACACCGAAGCAAACAATAGTTACCAAAGTAATGAAGGCCGAGGCACCGCCAAATCGCCCTTTCAGCACGGGTTTTACCGCAGAGAAAGTATTTGTCTCCGGAAGCCCTCCGGTGTATAGTGCTTCCCGCCCGGAGATCGACCAGTCAAGAGTGTTTCGATTTACGGTCACCGCCTGCTTCCTTCGTCAACTTAGTAGAACGCTGCGCCCTCTTCGCCCATGGCTCCAATCGTCACTTCTACGCCAAGGTGCGCCCATGTCAACACCCGAACGTCGCCACATCCCGCGGACGACAATGGAGAAACTCGCCCCCATCCAGATTGAGCCGAACAACGGCGGCATCGTCTTGAATGTTTCCGGCGAAGG
>WNFC01006607.1_pt1 | contig 13470 bp, 10 predicted proteins | sample 5400541 | NCBI WGS metagenome assembly WNFC01 (sample SAMN13153342, study PRJNA577476) | soil metagenome | isolation source: 120 cm saprolite under Douglas fir tree site 2 hole 2 replicate 1 | place: USA:California | collected 2015-04-18
AGGCGCCCACGACGACGTTGTCCGAGATCGACATGCGCAAGAATGGGCGCATGATCTGGAAGGTGCGGCCGATGCCTGCCTCACAGAGCTCATGCGGCTTGCGGCCCGACATGTCGCGCCCGTCGAGGAGAATTTCGCCTGTGCCGGGCAGCAGAAATCCGTTCAGCAGGTTGAACAGCGTTGTTTTTCCGGCGCCATTGGGGCCGATAATTCCAAGGATCTCGTTTCGCCGCAGTCGGAAGCTGACGTTCTGGACGGCTTTCAATCCGCCAAAGGAACGCGACAGGTTGCGGATCTCAAGGACGACATCGTCTGAACCATGGGATCGTTCCGGGCGCGGAGGCTTTGCGGCGGCGATCGGGACGACGGCGAGATGAGCGGGTGCGCTTGACGTTGCCACAGCTTGCGAAGTTGGCCGCCTGCGCAGGAAATCGCGCAGTTTCCAGAACAAACCCTCCGGCGCGACCAGGATGACGGATATGATCGCCAGGCCGAAGATCACCCCCTGAATGCCGGGAAAGCGCGAACCCGCTTCAGCGTTGAGCGTTTCGGCAAGCGGGATCAGGATCACGGATCCGATCACCGGCCCCCAGACCGTTCCGACACCGCCGAACATGGCGACCGTCAGCGCCTGTGCGGACACCAGCATGCCGAATACCGATTGCGGGGTCACCACCAGCAGCACGACGGCGTAGAATCCGCCGATCGTCCCGGCAATCGCCCCGCTCAAGGTGATGGCGCGCAGCTTCCAGGCCAGCGTGTCGATTCCCGCGGCTTCCGCGGCAGCCTCATTCTGCTTGATCGCAAGCAGCGCCATCCCGAATCGCGACTTTTCGATCACCCTTGTGAGCAGGATCGTCCCGAGCATCATCGCCAGCGCCAGCAGCGTGTAGAGACGTGGATCGGCAAACTGCATGTAGGCAATCGGATTGTCGCGTTTGATCGGCAGGGTGACTTCCTGAAAGCCAAGCCATTCGAACACGTAGAGAATGGCCAGAGGGTAGGCGAGCATCGCCAGCGCGAAGTAGTGTCCCTGCAGCCGAAATGTCGGAAATCCAATCAGCAGCCCGGCAACGCCGCCGAACATTGCCGCGATCGGGATCAATACCCATGGCGACAAATCAAAATAGATCTGACCGAGTGCGGTCACATACGCGCCGATTCCGAAGAAGGCCGCATGGCCGAACGAAATCAGTCCAGTGTATCCGCTGAGCAGGTTCCACGACAGGCCGAACACCGCCCAGACCGGAACCAGCGTCAACACCAGCTGGTAGTATGAATTGGTGACGCTGAGCGACAGCGCCGCATACAGCGCCGTGAAGACAAGAATCGGGAGCAGCGATCGCGATCCCTGCATCGTCACGTCCTCTCGACCATGCGCCCGAAGAATCCCTGCGGGCGGAAAAAGATGATCAGAAGAAAGACGACGAAGATCGCCGCGTTCTGCAGTTGCGTCGGCAGCACAAGGGTCGACATCTGCTGCACCAGGCCGATCGTCATGCCGCCCCAGAAGGCGCCGATGATGCTGCCCATGCCGCCGAGTACGACCCCGGCATACATGACGATGACGTATTCGACGCCGACGAAGGGATGAAAGGGATAGTTGGTAGCAAGCAGGCCGCCGGCAATCGCGGTGATGCCGGTGCCGAGCGCGAAGGCGACACGGTGGGCGCGATCGACGTCGATCCCCATATAGGTTGCCGCGGTGGGATTATCGGCGGCGGCCCGCAGCGATTTTCCGATCCGCGACCGCGTGATCAACAGCGTCAGCAGTATCATGGTTGCGAACGACAGCACGGCGTCTATCCCGCGCGCCTTGTTGACGAAGACGCTGATGTCGAAGAACGGACCGAGCTCCCAGGCCGAACTCGACAGCGGCGTGCGGATCGAGGCCAGCACCGAACCGAACACGAGCAAGCCGCCGTTCTGCAGGATCAGCGCGATCCCCAGCGTCAGAATGAGCTGGGCATAGTGACCCTCTCCCTCGAGCGAGGAGGTGCGCGTGCCCGATACACGCGAGATCAGAGCGAGGTGGACCGCATAGCCGAACGCCGCCAGCACGGGACCGGCAAGCAGAATCGCGACGAACGGTCCGAAGGTGTTGCCGAAAGTGGCCTGCACGCCGAGCGCCGTGAAGAAATAGAACGCCGCATACATACCGAGCATCATGAAGTCGCCCTGGGCGAAGTTGATCACCCGCATGACGCCGAAAATCAGCCCGAGCCCGACGCACATCAGGCCATAGACCGCGCCGATCAAAAGCCCGGCGCTCAACGCTTGCAGGAAGCCTTCCAGCGCCTGGGTCACCGGTGACCTCGCGTGAGAGTGGAGCCGGTTTGCCTTACGCCGATTGCCGGTCTCGTTGCGTGGTCCGTCCCCGATGTGGTCATTGCACCCCCTGTTTGCCGTTCGTTATGGCTGGTCATGACGCCGGCCGCAGCAGCCGTTCCATCGGCTCAAGCCGGCACTGCGCGGCGATGACGCGGCTGTCCGAGAGGAATTCGCAACTGTCGACAAGCTCCTCCAGATGCAGCGTGCGCCCGTCGCCGACGACGTCGGCGGCAGCCTGTCGAAAGCGGGCACGGATTTGCTGCGGCGTGGCGGCAATGACATTGTCGAGGCGCTGTCGGATGGTGTTTCCATTCCGCAGGCCGACCACGACCTCGGCGCCTTGCCGCGCAGGGAAAGCCGCGGTGAATCCGGAATCGCATTCCAGCTCAGTCCGATCGACGAGACCAAGAATCTGGGGATCGGCTATCTGCGCATAATTGTCTTCCGCGATCGCGCTGCGCGCGAGCACAGCGGCGACACTGAAGGGAATGCTCATCTTGGCCTGCAGCGCATTTCGATAAGGTCCTTTGGAATTGCAGCCGGGGTAGCGCGCCGCCGCCTCGGGGACGCGGATCAGAATGCTCTCGATGTCGTCCGATTTCACCAGTTCGCGCGCAGCTCGCAATGCCGCCTGCGCGGCGGTTTGCGCGAAGTTGCAGGCGGGAGCCGGCTTGTTGTAGACGGCCATGATTTCTGGCTGGCGGCCGCCAAACAACCGGATAGCAGCGGGCGCAGGCTCTCGACGGTAGGCGGCGAACAGTCCGGCCTCACCTTCAAGGATCGTTTCCGAGGCGTAGGCGCCGGCTTCCGCGAGTTCGATCGCCGCAATCGCATTGCGGGCCGCAAAGCCCGGATGGAAATACATTTCGGAGCCGCCGGCATGCGGCCATTCGTTCAGGCCGGACGATGTGTTGGCGGCAATGGAAACCGCGCTCGTCGCCGCATCTTCGCTGAGACCGAGGGCATAGCTTCCCGCCAGTGCGGCGCCCAGCGGTGCGACAAGGCCTGTTGGGCGATACAGGCGCGCCAGATCGGCGGTAAAAAGCGCGCGGCCGATCTGCGCGCCGGCCTCATAGCCGATGATCGCCGCCGCAAGCAATGTCGCGCCGGCGAGCGGCGTTCGTTCCGACAATGCGAGCAGGGTCGGCCAGAGCACCACGCCGTGGTGGCAGATGCTGGCGGCGTGCATGTCTTCGCGCACCAGGCCGTGGCCCAGCGTCGCATTGGCGAAGGCCGCATCGCCCGGCGTTGAAAGTCGGTTGGTCCCGATAATGGTTGCGCCGTTTTCGATCCCGCGGGCGATGCCGATCGCCTGACGGCTCCAGGCGTGATGGCGTGCCTCGAACGCGCAAGAGAGAAAATCCAACAGGCAGATCTTGGCCTTGGCGATGACGTCGACATCGAAAGAGCCGAGATCGACAGTAAGCGATGCGCGTGCCAACGCGCGCGCCAGGGACGTCTCGCTTGGTCCGGTCGATCCGATTGTCATTGCAATCGCCCCTCGCTCGACGGCTGCCCGACTCTAGCCGCGCATTTCCACTCCGGCCCACTCCTCAAGGACTTTGGCGATCGACGTGAAGTCGGATGAAGGGCCATATTTGGCGTTGGTAATCGCGAGCATCTGCCGGACCACCGAACCGCAGACCATCGGAACGCCCATGGCCTCGGCTTCATCGACGCAAAGCCGTACGTCCTTATAGGAAAGGCCGGTGGTGAAGCCGAAATCGAAGGTGCCGGGAAGCACCGCGCGGGGGAACTTGTCCTCGGACGCGCTGTTGCGCCCGCTGCTGGCATTGATGATATCGATCAGCACCTTGGCGTCGACGCCACCCTTGACGCCCATTGCAACGGCTTCTGACGTGATCACGAGGGCGGCTGCCGCCATCAGATTGTTGGCGAGCTTCGCGGTCTGCGCCGTGCCCGGCTTGTCGCCGGTATAAAACAGCTTTCCAAAATTCTTAAGGATCGGCTCGACCCTCTCGTAGGTTGCTTTCGGGCAGGAAACCATGACCGCGAGCGTACCGTTCACCGCGCCTTTGACGCCGCCGCTGACGGGAGCATCGACCAGCGTCAGGTTCCTGGGCTTGAATCCTTCCGCGATCAACTTGGCTGCGCCGGGTCCGGTGGTGGACAAATCGATCACGATGCTGGCGCGGTTTCCCGCAATGATTCCGTCGGGTCCCAAGGTAACGGCCTTGACGATGTCGGGAGTAGGCAGGCTGGTCAGCACGATATCCGCTGACGATGCGACCTCGGCGGGCGATTTTGCAAGACGTGCACCACGCGCAACAAGCGGCTTCGTCGCCTCGCTCTGCATGTCGTAAACCGACAACGAATAGCCGGCGTCGAGCAATCGCCCGGCCATCGGCCCGCCCATTCGGCCCGTTCCAATAAAGCCGATTGTATCTTCCGCCATCGCTTCACTCCCTGTCGCACCGCATGAGACGGGCGCTCTTGTAATTCTTGTTTGTTCTGGTCGCGGCACGCTCCCTGCCGCTTTCCCTCAAATGTCCAGATTGTCAGCTAGTCTGTCAAGCATAAGATTTGGTATCGACAGGTCGGGGCCCGCCGGAATAGGATTTGAAAAACGACAATCGAGGAATTCGTTCCGTGCGGCAGGATGAAGGGCAAGGCGCCAGTGCAACGCTCGCGCAATTCGTTGCCGCCACGTCATGGGCGGATGTCGCCGCGCAAAGTCACGAAGCCAAACGGTCGATCCTGAACTTCTTCGCCACCGCGCTCGGTTCGGCTTATGATCCGGCCGTCACATCTGCGCTGCGGACGTTGTCTCCATTCAGCGGCGCTACAACATCTTCTATTGTAGGCCGGCCGGAACGGCTCGATGCGCTCGGCGCGGCGTTCGTCAATGCGATCTCGGCCAACCTGCTCGATTTCGACGACACCCATCTGGATACGATCATTCATCCGGCGGCTCCGGTCGCAGCACCGGTGCTGGCGCTGGCACAAGCGCGGGGGTGTTCCGGCCGGGATGCGATCACGGCGTTCATTCTCGGGGTGGAGGTGGAGTGCCGTATCGGAAATGCGGTTTCTCCCGCACACTACGCCCGCGGCTGGCATATCACTTCGACCTGCGGAGTCTTCGGCGCGGCCGCCGCCTGCGCCAAGCTGCTCGGACTGTCGGCGGACGGGATTGCGAACGCGATCGGAATTGCCGCGAGCCAGTCGGCCGGCATCGTCGAGAATCTTCCGAGTGCGGCCAAGAATGTCAGTGTGGGCAACGCGGCCCGCAACGGCCTGTTTGCGGCATTGCTTGCCGCGGAGGGTTATGGCGCTTCAGCGCGCGCGATTGAGGGACCGCTCGGCTGGGCGCGTGCCATGGGGGATGAACCCGATCTCGAGCGTCTGGTTGGCGGCCTTGGCAATAGCTGGGAGATCGCCAAGAACACCTACAAGCCCTATCCCGCGGGGATTGTATTTCATGCCGTCATCGACGCCTGCTTCAAATTGCGCGCGAGGCTGAACCGGGGTGTCGACGATATCGTGTCGATAACGGTGCAGGGTTCGGCGCTGCTGCTTGCGCGCGGCGACCGTCCGGTTCGCAACCAACGTGATGCGCGGGTCAGCATTCATCACTGCACCGCCTGCGCGCTGTTATCAGGCGCGGCGGGAGTCCCGGAATTCGCCCAACCGATTGTATTTCGGCCCGACATCGTGTCGCTGCGCCAAAAGGTGAGGGCGGAGCTTGACGCTTCGCTTCCGGACGGCGCGTCGCGCGTCGGTATCCACCTGGCATCGGGAGAAACGCTCAGTGAGACCGTGATGGCTGCGCGAGGCAGTCTCGCCGATCCGCTTTCCGATTTCGATATCGAAGCAAAGCTGCGCGATTGTTCGCGGCTCGGCGGAACCGCGTGGAATGCAGACACCGTCATTGAAGATGTCTGGGGCCTGGATGCGCTTGTCGATGTCTCAAGCCTGATGAACGCGCATAACGGACCTGCCCCGGCGATGGAGGAGGCGGTATCCGGCTCGGTTCGTGCGGCGCGCGGAAACAACTAGAACTCAAACATGGGAAGGATCGACGATGAGTGACGGCAGTCTGTTCGAAAAGGGCCTGAAGGTTCGCAAGGAAGTGCTTGGCGAGGATTACGTCAACAAATCCATTACCGGCGCGGACGAATTCACGCGGACGATGGCGGAATGGTCGACGGAGTTTTGCTGGGGCGCATTGTGGACGCGGCCGGGACTTGATCGCCGCACCCGCAGCATCGTCAATCTGGCAATGCTCGGCGCTCTCAATCGGCCTCACGAATTGAAGTTGCACGTCAAGGGAGCCTTGAAGAACGGGCTCACAAAGGACGAGATAAAGGAGATACTGCTTCAGGTCGCCGTCTATTGCGGCATCCCCTCAGGTATCGATGCCTTCCGAAACGCGCGCGAGGCGTTCAAGGAAGTGGAGGCCGAATGACAAAAGAACTGATCGCAATATCGCATGCGCCGATCCTTTAGAGCGGCGCTTCAGTGCTCGCCCACGCGCCGAGGCGATCGAGAAATCGGCTTCCCGCTTGGCAACCGTGATCCATTCATCCGGCTGATGCGCCTGATCGAGCCGTCTTCCACCGAGGCGAAGCGGGCGCGATTGCCGATCGATGGCGCGCGCTCCTCTTTACGGTGTTGTGATCAACGGAGCCAAAGGCGCCAGCGAGGTTACCCCCGTGCGACGCGCTGGCGAGAGCCCGGCCGGTAGGCCAGCCGGGTGTGGCCGGCGCAATAGGGCAGGCCTTCGATCGGCGTGTTGCCGCAGAAACAGAAATCCTCGGCGCCCGGGGTGTTGATCGGCCAGCGGCATCTCGCCTCGCTCAATTCGAGCAACGAGCAGGTGCGTCCGTTGTGGATCGGCTCGTCGACGGCCGCAGGCTCAGGCTCTGCGTACAGCGCCCGCAGTAGCTGATATTGGAGCCTTGGTACCGTTCTCGAGCGGCCTTGTGCCTTCGCAGCGCTCTTTCGCTCCGTGCGTGGTGCATCGCCGCGCTTATCGCGCGTCAGATTGAGGCGGGAGAGTTTGCCGATCACCGCGTTGCGGCTCACCCCGATGTCGCAGGCAATTTGGCGGCAGGTCAGCCCGGCTTCAAAGCGGTTCTTCAGGAGTTCGATGCGTTCTGGGGTCCAGGTGGGTTCATTGGCGAGCATGTTGATGGTTCCAAGCTACGAGTGATTATTCCGAATTCTTCGGCCTCGCTGTCGTCCGAACCGCCGCGCCCCCAAGGCTTCCGTTCAAGGCTTCCATTCCAGGTTCCCATTCAGGGTTCCCTTCATGACGTCTTCCCATTGTCGCGGATCGCAAGCAGCCCATCCTTGATGGCGAGCCGAATGCCTTCCTCGATCAGGGTCCTTGCTACGCCGGGTACGCTGGTGCCGTGGGTGCCCTGTCTCACCAGTTTTTCGAGATAAGAGATGGTCGAGAGCGCCAACGTTACGGGAACACGGTCGGTTTCGGCTTTTTCTGTGGCCATATAAAAAGCTAGCCTTTAACGGGTGTACTTAAAAGTAACGATTTAGAGTCTATTAGGATTCATTTAGGAGTGAAACCAGGACTCGGCTTTTCTCTGTAATTTTGGTGAATCCTTGATTTCATTGGCAAATTTGTCCTCACGCGGACATCGTTGGAAGCTGAGGACGAAAACGAGGCGCTGATGCGCGACGCGGCCACAGTTTTGGCGTTGCGGACGGAGCTTGCCCCGTCGCCTTTTCAAGGCGGTTTTTCAGAAACGGGTGGGGGTGGACCGATCAGCAAACCGCGGGATGCGCGGACTTGCCGGCCATGACGCGGGGGCGCGCTGTTCGACGCGTTTGCGTGCAAGCTATCCGCTATTCGCGCCAAAATGTTCGTAATCGCTCGCGCTTGGCGCAGCTATCCTGGCTGTCCTGCATCGCCCAATTCCCTGATGTGTTTCGGGTAACGGGATACGATAATAAAAAGTAACCAGGGCCATCGACCCGAACAACGCGCGTACTGAAGTTCTCGCCCCGCAGCGCGACCGCAGGTGAAACAAGCATGTATCCAGTTTCGAAGTCGCGTTCCCAACAGCTCTACGATCGTGCTTTGGCGAGCCTGCCTGGCGGCAACAGCCGCACCACCGTATTCATGAAGCCGTATCCGATCTATGCCGCGCGCGGGGAGGGTTGCCGGGTCTGGGATGTCGATGGCAATGAATATATCGACTGTATCAATAATTTTACCTCGCTGATCCATGGCCACGCGCACCCGTCGCTGGTGGAAGCGGCCACGCAACAGCTTGCGCTTGGATCGGCGTTCGGCCTGCCGACCGAGTCCGAGATCGATCTTGCGGAACTGTTGGCGTCGCGATTGCCCTCGGTGGAGCAGGTGCGGTTCGCAAATTCGGGCACCGAGGCTGTGATGATGGCGCTGAAGGCAGCGCGCGCCTTTACCGGCCGTCCGAAAATCGCCAAATGCGAGGGCGCCTATCATGGCTCCTACGACTACGCCGAAGTGAGCCTCGATCCGACGCCCGAGGCGTGGGGCCGCAATGCTCCGGTTTCGGTCGCCTACGCCAAGGGCACGCCGGAAAATGTGTTGTCCGATGTCGTGACCATCCCCTTCAACGATGCGGAAGCTGCCGTCAGCCTGATCCGCGAGCACGGCCCCGAGCTTGCCTGCGTGCTGGTCGATCCGATGCCGAACCGAGCCGGCCTTGCGCCGGCCGACAAGACCTATCTCGAAGCGCTGCGCCAGATCACCCGCGAGGTCGGGGCGCTGTTGATCTTCGATGAGGTCATCACGTTCCGCCTGGGCTATCGCGGCGCGCAAGGGTTGTGGAATATCGATCCTGATCTGACGACGCTGGGAAAGATCATCGGCGGCGGCTTTCCGGTGGGCGCGATCGCGGGCCACAAGCAATTCATGGCGGTGTTCGATCCCAGATCCGGCAAGCCGGCGCTGCCGCACGGTGGGACCTTTTCCGCCAATCCCGTGACCATGCGCGCGGGCCTGGCTGGGATGCAATTACTCGACGAGCCGGCATTCGCACGTCTCGACGCCATCGGGGAGGCGGTCCGCACCGGTATCGACCAGGCCTTCCGCCGCAGCGGCGTACCGGGCGGCACCGTCGGGCTTGGTTCGCTGCTGAAAATCCATTTTGCCGATCGTCCGATCCGCGACTATCGATCGGCCTATCTGACCGAACAGGAGGCACAGCGCCAGGTCGCCTTTAATCGCGGGCTTCTCAATCGGGGCGTGCTGGCCGCGGGCTATGGATTGATGGCATTGTCAACGCCAATGACCGATGCCGATGTCGACGCGATCGTCGCGGCGGCATCGGGCGCGCTGGCGGAAGTAGCAACCTCGGTCTGACCAACGTCACTTCATCAACGCCAACTTTTTGCCAGCAGGAACGTATGTCCCCCAAGATCGATCCCATCACGCGATCCGTCGTTCAGCATCGTCTGAGCTCGATCGTGAAGGAAATGGGCGAAGCCATGCTTCGCACCTCCTATTCGCAGATCCTCAATTCCAGCCGCGATTTCTCGCTCGGCATCTGCGACACCAGCGGACGCCTGATCGCGCAGGCCGATCACATCCCGGTTCATGTCGGCGCGCTGCCCTGGGCGACGCTGGCCGTCGAGGAACGATTCAAGGAGGTCCGGCCGGGTGACGTCATTCTTCTCAACGATCCCTATCATGGCGGCAGTCATTTGCCGGACCTGACCGCGTTCGTGCCGATCTTCGATGGCGAGCGGCGGTTGCTCTGGACCATCGTTCGCGCGCACCAGAGCGACATCGGCGGCGCCACGCATGGCGGCTATAATCCCGCCGCGACCGAGATCTGGCAGGAGGGACTGCGTGTTCCCCCGATCAAGCTCTACGAAGCGGGACGGCTGCGCGACGATCTGCTCGATCTGCTGGCGTTGAACATTCGCAACCCCAGAGAGTTTCGCGGCGACCTCGCGGCGATGGTTGGGGCGGCGCATCTGGGCGAGCGCCGGCTGTCGCGACTGTTCGCGGAATTCGGCGCGCCTGTTGTCGAGGCAGCGGTCGAGACGATTCTTGACGCCGCCGAAGCGCAGACGCGGGCGGTGGTCTCGACATGGAAAGACGGCGTGTTCCACGGCGAGGCGTTTCTCGATGACGACGGTCATGGCCGTAGCGATATCAGGATCGCCGCAAAGGTCACGAAGACGGGCAGCGATATCGAGGTCGACCTGTCGGACTCCGATCCGCAGTCGACGAGTTTTGTCAATTCCTCGCATGCCAATATGCAGGCGGCGGTGGTGATGGCGTTCGCCTATCTGATCGACGCCGAGATTCCCAAAAATGCCGGCGCATTGCGGCCGCTCAAGGTAGTTGCCAAGCAAGGCACCATCGTCTGGGCCGATCCGGGACGTCCGGTGACGCTCTGCACCAGCCATCCCTCGAACGAGATCGTGGAGGCCATCATCAAGGCGATGTCGGCGTCGTGTCCGGACCGCGCCATGGCGGGATGGAGCCGGCGCTTCCGGATTGCAATCCAGGGAGAAGATCCGCGCAACGGTCGGAATTTCATCTGGCACATGTTCCAGGCCCGCCCCGGGGGCGGCGCCTCGTCGGGAGGCGACGGCTGGTCATCGATCGGCGAATGGCACACGGTCGGCGGCATCAAGTTCGGCAGCATCGAAGTCGCCGAGGTGCGGTTTCCCTTGCACTTCCGTCACCATGAATTTCGTTCCGGCTCCGGTGGAGATGGGCAGTTTCGCGGCGGTCTCGGCGTCGCGCTCGATCTGGTGTTGGAGACGGCGAAACCAGCGCGTGCGAATACCGCGGGCGATGGCGTGCGCTACGGCCCGTGCGGAATGCTCGGCGGCGAAGACGGCGTGCCGCACGATTACCGCTTGATCTCGGCGGACCGCCCGCCGCGGGTGTTGCGCACCAAGGAAGTCGGCATCGAGATTCGCCCTAACGATTGCCTCGAAGTCCGTTCGTCCGGCGGCGGCGGCTGGGGACCGCCGGCGCGGCGATCGCCGCAGGCCCGTCAGCGCGACCGTGAACAGGGCCTCACGCAAGACGCCGCTGCGACGAAGCGGGATTCCCGATGATGTTCACGATCGGGATCGACGTCGGCGGGACCTATACGGATCTGGTGGCCATCGATGAAAACGGGAAAACCGTTTTTGCGAAGTCACCTTCTACACCATCCGATCAATCGGTCGGCGTCATGGCCGGGCTGGAACAACTCGCGCGACGATTGCAGATGACCCGCGCGGAGATGCTGGGCCTGACCGACCGCGTGGTTCATGGAACCACGGTTGCGACCAACGCCTTGCTGGAGCGAAAGGGCGCTCATGTCGCGCTGCTCACCACCGAGGGCCATCGCGACGTGATCGAAATGCGCGAAGGTCTCAAAGGCGACCGCTACGATTTGCGCTCGCCGCCGCCTGAACCGCTGGTACCGCGCGAGCGGCGTTTTGGCGTGAAGGAACGGCTCAAGGCCAATGGCGACATCTCAACGCCGCTCGACGACCGCTCGCTCGGCGACGCCGTCGCCGCGATCCGCCGCTCCGGCGCCACGTCGGCCGCGGTTTGCTTTCTGCATTCCTATCTCAACCCGGTGCATGAAATCGCCGCCGTGGAGCGCCTGACCCGCGAGCTGCCAGGCATCAGCATTTCCAGGTCGAGCGATGTGCTGCCGCAGATCAAGGAATATGAGCGGGTCTCGACCACGATCGTGAACGCCTATGTCGGGCCGCTGGTGCGGCACTATCTGACCAGTCTGGAGCAGCGTCTGGCGGAGGCAGGCTTCAAGGGCAGCCTGTTCGTCATCCTGTCGCATGGCGGCATGGCGCCAGTCGAGGAAGCCTCGCGCCTTGCCGCGGGTACGGTGCTGTCGGGACCGGCCGGCGGCGTTTCAGGCGCGCGGCGATGCGCCGATTTGCTCGGCATTCCCGATCTGGTGCCGTTCGACATGGGCGGTACCAGCACCGACATCTCGCTGATTTCGGAGGGCCGCGCGTCGCTGTCCGCGGACGGAATGCTCGCGGGGCAACGCATTGGCTTGCGCAGCCTCGACATCGCCAGCATCGCGGCCGGCGGCGGGTCCATCGCCAGTATCGATGCCGGCGGCACGCTTCGCGTCGGTCCGGAAAGCGCGGGCTCGGTGCCGGGACCGGCCTGCTATGGCAATGGCGGCGCCGCCGCAACCGTCACCGACGCCAATGTCGTGCTCGGCTATCTCGACGCCGCCGCTTTCATGGGCGGACAGCGCCCGCTCGATTCGACGGCCGCGGCAGCGGCGGTCGACCAGGTCGCTGCGTCGCTGGGTCTGTCGCGGCTGCAAGCCGCCGCCGGCATCTACCGGATGATCAATCTGAAGATGGCCGATGGCATCAGGCTGATGACGTTACGGCGCGGCGTCGATCCCCGGCGGTTTGCGCTGTTGAGTTTTGGCGGCGCGGCGGGCTTGCATGCCGCCGAGGTCGCTAGCGATCTGCGCTACGAAGTGAGCCGGACGCATTACGGCGCGGGCGCGCGCATTTCGGCGGGCGAGGTGCGTGCGCTGTTTGCTCAACTGGAGCAACAGGCGGCCGGCCGGCTTCGCGCCTGGTTCGATGGCCCCATGACCATCGAACGCTCGGCGGAAATGCGCTACGGCGAGCAGATATTCGAGATTGATGTAGGTCTCGATGACCTCGACTGGCATGCGGCCTCGCTGGTGGACCAAATCGAAGACCGCTTTCACCGCCGTCACGAAGAGCTTTACACCTATGCCTCGCGCGATCAGGAGGTGGTGTTCGTCAACGCGCGCGTCGCTGCGGTCGGCGAAGTGTCACGGCGCGGGGAAAAGGAGAAATCAGCGCCGTCCGCCGCGGCCTGCATGCCGCGCGCGACGCGGCAGGCCTTTTTCGGCAGTTGGTGCGAGGTTCCGGTTTTTTCGCTCGATGACTTGCAGCCAGGCCATTCCATCATAGGTCCGGGAATCATTGAGGCCGAGACCACGACGGTCGTCATCGCCGCAGGCGACCGGGTAACCGTCAACGCGCTCGGCTGGCTCGATATTGCGCTGGGATAATGGGAGCAATGCTTTGCCGTTCTGGACTTGCGAACAATGCGGTGCCCAGTTTCCCGAAAGCGGTGAGCCGCCGCTGTCGTGCCTTGTCTGCGAGGACGAGCGGCAGTTCGTGAACTGGAAA
>WNFC01012136.1_pt1 | contig 13470 bp, 14 predicted proteins | sample 5400541 | NCBI WGS metagenome assembly WNFC01 (sample SAMN13153342, study PRJNA577476) | soil metagenome | isolation source: 120 cm saprolite under Douglas fir tree site 2 hole 2 replicate 1 | place: USA:California | collected 2015-04-18
AGGAAGACGCCGTTGTCGTTGTCGTCATCGTCGAAGAAGCCGCTCACCCACACCGGGTCTGGAGGACTGGAGTAGGCCAACGGCGTCAGCGCGACGAGGACGACCAGCAGCACGAACGCTAGCTGACGGCCCGAGGCACGACACGTCATACGTATAGAGGAGATACCGCGATACTCTCGGGGTGTCAAGCGCCAACATGGACTCCACCAATGTCGTTCTAGCCGCGAACGTGTCGCGGGCGTCGTCCGGGCCGATCTTTTTCATCCGGCAGTATCGACGGGGCGCTTGACGCCTCGGACCAGCACCCCGCGCGACTCCAAGAGCGTCAGAAAATCCGCGGACCCCCCGCCATGCGCGCTCGCTGGTCTGCCAGGTACCGGGTAGATGTTGAGGACGTCCAGCGCCTGCCCACCTTCCCTGCGGCCTGGACGCTGTCTATCCTCGCGGCCGGCCGAGACTCTCGCCCTGGCCTCCCTGCTGCCCGACGTAACCGCGGCCGCTCGTGTCGACGCCGGCCTGCAGGCCGCCTTCGCCCGTGTAGTACTGGGCGAGGGTATTGCCGCCGGCCCCGAGACCGCCGCCGACGTCCTGGGTAGGGTTTGGATTTTGTCCCGCGGGCAGGCCACCGCCCGTTCCGGTCTGACTGATGTCGTTGCCGCCGAGGGGACCCGCCATGATCGTCTACTACTTGGCCGCCGAGCGTTGGGCCGGCGCCTGCTCAAGAATCCCTACCGAATTGGTGCGCTGTAAGTGGCCGTGAGATAGGCCCGCGGAAACTAACCGCTCCGCTGTTCTGGAACCAGTTGTTTTCTGAGCAGTGCCCGACTCTGGCTGCAGGAAGCCCCTTAGCGGCACGTCACGTGCGCGGCCGTGACTTGGTGGTAGTAGGTGAGCCGCCCGAGCCGATTAACCATCTCGAAAGTGCCTTCGACGGTCGCCTGCATCCCGTCCCGGCACGGCGAGCGCCCGAATGAAATCACGCGCACAGCGGCTGGTCCGTCGCTCAAGCGGAACTTGAAATACGGAGCTCCGTCCGGAGAGACCTTTTCGCGCAACTTCTCAACCGTGCCCTGAAGCGTTACCGTCTGCCCGTCGAATCGATCAGGATTCGCTTGGAGTTCGCTCGGGGACATCGGCGCCGGGCCCGCGTTGACCGCGACGACAGGGGCGAGGACCGCTGCGAGGGCGACATACAGGTTGATGAACACTCCGCGTTTCATTCGATGGAGTCGCCCTGCTCCGTGGGCATGGCGTGGAGGTGCCTGAGACTCATGGCGTGCAGACTGCGCGCGATCGGGTTCGGTTTGGTGTTTTGCCCGTTGTCCCAGATAGGTCAGTGTTCCCTCCTCCAGCAGGCCACCAGGCCCTGGGCAACTTGATCGAGTGTCGGACCTCCAGAGTTCGGAGGATGTCACCGGCCAGCGCGCGGGCCCAGCCCAATTCGGGGTGGCGCTGCCGGTGTCGCGGGTGATCAGTTCCGGTAATGCGCCCACGAAGTGAGCGGCCAGCCCGTTCCCCGCGGGGGCGTCCGGATCGCCCCCGGCCTGCCCGACGGCCCTGGATGCGCATCCCCGGCCAACAAGTTGCATTCGCCGATGGACGAACTCGCCCCCCTTGGTGGGGGTGTCGGTACCGTTCAGCTACAGGACGAGCGGACTAGGCAGAGGCGCTGGTGGGAGGAGCGCGAGGGTGCCTGGCCGAGAAGATGGGACACCGGGCCACACGTTCGTAGAGTGGTGGGGGCGCGTGCACGCACGGGACCGAAGAGGGGGTGGACGTGAGAGCGGCCGGTTCGACGGCATTGAGATGCGTCTGAATATGGACAATGGCATCGTCTTCGTCGCTGTCGTAGTAGCCGCCGAGCCACAACTGGTCAGGGGTATCGATGTAGGCCACGGGAGTCAGGGTGACCAATACGATCGCGAGCAGCACACCGAGGCACATGCGAACGCGCATCTCAAGGGTTGTAGCGCCGATCGTCCCGCTATGTCAACCAGCGGAGCGCGAGGCTACCGGGGCGTCGTCCTCAAAAGTTGACTGGGCGAGGCAATCAGCGTATCAGGGACTCTGAGATGCGCTCCCGCGTGACGCTTATTCTCCTGCTCATGGGTGCGATGGTCGCGCTCACCATGCTGGCCTACGCCGAGACGCCTGACCCGGTGTGGCTCGACGGGTTCTACGACGCGGACGCGGATGACGTATTCGTCTACGTCCAGACCCATCTCAACGCGGTCGAGCCGCCCATTCTGGCGGTTGCGCCCGTCTCAGTCCCGTGCCGTCACGCACCCCTAGAGCTCTACGAATGCGTGGCCCTCGGGTCGATCCCCTCGACGCGGCATCCTCGCGCTCCCCCCGCCCTGTAGCCTGCTGCATCCCGCGTAGCACCTAGACGAGCGCCCGCAAGCGAGGAGTGGTTCATCCGCGCAGCGGCGGAGCCCCTCGCGGTCTGTTTGAGCGGGTGGCTGCGCGGTCCGATTCTCATCGGCCAGAGGGAGATCTCTGGGCGGGCGGACGGACTAGGGCTGTCCGACCAGATTCAACCGCGACGAGGCAGCGACGGCATGAGCAAGGCAGCGCTGAGAGAACTAAGCGCCCTACTGCGCGCGGCGGTCACGCGTGCCGGGGGAATCGGGAGCGCCATCACGACGGACGAGTTCGCCGCCCAGCTGAGCACCCGAGTCTGGCTCTTCGTTGGGGCAACGCCGGAACTCATTGAGCGCGGCCGCGCAGTTCGGCAGCGGGACCAGCAACAGGTCACGTGGGCGCGCGATCTCGTGCGGGCAATGCTTCAACATGCTCAGACCGCCGATCGCGTCGCGCGGGGCTTGGTCGACCTGCTGGACCACGAAATCCGGACCTATCATGAGGAGCGCGAGGCCCGTCGCCGATGACCCCGAGCGCGCTCGTCCGGATCCTGATCGTCGACGACGACCCAGACGTGCGCGAAGTTATCGAGCTGACCCTCGGAGGACAAGGCTACGAGGTGACCAGTGTGGGTTGTGGCCAGGCGGCGCTCGCTCAACTCGCCCGCGAGACCTTCGACCTGATCGTGTGTGACTTGGGGATGCCGGAGGTTGACGGCATCGCCCTGTACGGGGCGTTGCAGCGGCGGCCTGCTCCCCGTCCCGTCGTGCTCTTCCTCTCCGGCTTTCACGACAATGCCCGATACGAGACATTCCTCCAGGAGACGGGGGCTCCACGGTTGGTCAAGCCCTTTGAGATCGCCGTCCTGCGCGGGACAGTGCGCCGACTGCTCGGCCGTGCCTGAGAGTGAGCGGGCGCTGTACCAAGGCGCTTTCATTCTCACGAAAGCTTCTCCAGCATGACGCGGCGAAGGCGCGGACGCTGATGCCAGACCTGTGCGGGGACGTTCGCTCGTCGCGTCCTCAGGCACGTGCGGGCGGGCCACAGTGAGAATCGTGTTAGTTGATTGGGGATGCCATTCCGCTGCCTACGATAACCTCGATGCCGGGAAGACCGAGAGGAACCTATGAGAGAACCACAGCAGTCAACTACTGTCTCGGAGATTGACCTTGCTCGCTTGTTCTACTCCAAGGCGGATTTGCCTGCATTAGCCGACCAGATTGAGCGGGCGATACAGACGCGTTTCACGATCAAGCGAGAGGTCAGTAACCCGGCGTGGGTCGAACTAGTGCGCGCGTTCGCTACGTATCAGTGTCTCTATGAGGCTGTACTCACCGGAGAGGCGATAGTCGCGATGGAACCCGAGACATGTCGTCTCGTGGTGTTCCCCCATCAGACCCGCGGCGGGAGCGGCTGACGCCTACCATTGGGCCGTCCGGCACGCGTTGGTCGCGCCGGGTCTCACGCGCGAGGTCGGGTCCAATGAGCACGACGGTCATCGGCGAGGTGGCGGCCGTTCAGCGCGCTCCAGAACGCGTTCGCCCAGGCTGCCGGGCACGGGCACGTCGCGATGACCGTCGCCGTGTCGAAGTGGTCCCATCCGGCCGAGCGGGATGTTGATCGTTTCCGGAACCTACCCGTCAGGCGGGCTAAAAGCATCTAGTTCCAGTTCGATCGCGCGTCGGCTCGACGAGAGGGGACGGATCTGGTTCACCGCGAGAGTCGGGCCGGCGGAGAATCCAAACAGCCACCGGAAGGCGCTGCCCATCACCCTACGTCAAGCGTGGGTGGTCACAGAACTCCGGCTGCCAGTGCCCGACCTACCTCGCGGGTTCCACTCATAGCATCGGACCTCAACGTCACCGTCCGGGGTTCGATAGCGCGGCTGGCCTCCGTTGATCGTCCTTCCGCATATCAAACAGGTGGGCAATTCGAGTTCGCGAAGAATGACCTCGTCCGGCATCACTTCCTCGGCACACACGTCCGGCAACAGCACGGCACGCACTCGAAACGTGGTAGGGGAGAGCCAGATGCCAGAGGGTAGGACGCCCGGTGCGTCAACCAGAAGCCCGGTGGTAGGCGGGTAGAAGCGTAGCACGGCTCGGTCACGCGAGGTGGGGCAGACTGAGTGTTCAGTAAACAATTAAATAATAAGGGAGCAGGGATAGAATCAAACTACCGTGAAGCGGCTTCACTGGCCTGCTGGAGTCGTGACGGGGCGGAGCCTGACTGCCAGGTTCACGCTCGGCATCGTCCTGCTCATCCTACTGAGCGTCGGCCTCATGGCAGGCCTCGCGGTCTGGCGCAGCGCGGAGGCGCTCCGTGAGCGCGCGCTGGTCACCAACCAGACTGTCGCGCTCGGGGTTTCCTACGCGGTAGAGCAATCTGTCGCTGATGCGGTCGCGATTATGCGGGAGGCGGCCGAGCGCCCAAAGCTGCGCCAGGAGATCACCAGCGGGAACTGGCCCGAGGCCACGACGGTCCTCGAGAACGTAGCCCGCCACTTCCGGCAGTTCGACTATGTCTTCGTCCAGGATGCCCAGGGCATCATTCGAGCCCGGGTGCCTCACGCCGAGACCGTGGGCGAAGATTTCTCCTCCCGCGATTTCTTCCGTGAAGCGGTGCAGACGCGACAGCCGTACCTCTCGGGCGTCTACGTCTCGAAGGCCGCCCAGCGGCCGGTCGTCGCGATTGCCGTGCCCGTCCTCCGCGCCGATGGGCGCGTGGCGGGGGTATTGGTCGGGGCGCTGTCCCTGCAGACGATGAGCCGTCTCGTGTCGGTTGCGGTGCGGAACGACGGACGCGCCATCTATCTGGTCGATGGCCAGGGCCGGCTCATCGCGGATTCCCGAATTGCGGTGGAGTCCCTTCGCGACATGCGGGCCGAGCCAGTGGTCCAAGCGGTGCTGTCGGGACGCGCGGGCACGATGGTCTTCCGCGGGCCCAGCCGCGGCGAGGAGATGCTTGGCGCGTATGTGCCGATCCGGCCGTTCGGCTGGGGGATTGTCGTCACCCGGCCAACGGCCGCGGCCCAGGCCCCCGCGGCACGCCTCGGTGTCGTGCTGGCCTGGATCGCCATCGGGTGCACCGCGGGCGCCATCGCGGTCGGTGTAGGGTTCGCCCGCCGTCTCATACGCCCCCTGGTGCGCTTGGCGGAGGCGAGCAAGAGGATCGCGGCCGGCGAGCTGTCGACCCGGGTCGCGGTGAGTGGCCCGGACGAAGTGGCGACGCTGGCGCGCGCCTTCAACCAAATGGCCGACGCGGTGGCGCAGTCCCACCACACCCTGGCCCAGCGGGCCGCCGACGTCGAGGCGATGAATCGCAAGCTCCTCGAGGAGGCGGCCGTGCGGCAGCAGGCGGAGGCCGCGACCCGGCAGCAGGCCGAGCGCCTCGCCATCCTTCACGAGATCGACCGCGGGCTTCTCGCCGCGGAGACGCCGGCGGCGATCGCCGAGGGGACCCTCGGGCGGGTGCGTGAGCTGCTCGGGGTCCCCCGCGTCATCGTGAACCTGTTCGACCTCGGCGCGGGCGAGGCGGAGTGGCTGGCGGCGGCTGGGCGCCGGCGCATCCATGTCACGCCCGGCGTCCGGTTCCCGCTCGCGTTGATGGGTGACGTGGACGGCCTGCGGCGCGGGGAGCCCCAAATGATCGACGTCGATGCCCTCCCCCACGGCCCGGAGGTCGCGGCGCTGCTCGCCTCGGGTGTCCACGTGTACATGGTCGTGCCGATGATCGCGCGGGGGGAGCTCATCGGCGGGCTGAGCTTTGGCGGAGCCCGGGGACAGTTGCCGTTCCCAGCGGAGCAGCTCAGCATCGCCCACGAAGTCGCGGCCCAAATGGCCCTCGCGATCGCCGACGCGCGGCTCGTGGACGCCCTCCGCCAGAATGAGGAGCGCATCCGTGTCATCATCGAGACCTCGCTCGAGGCCGTCATCACCATGGACGCCTCCGGCGCGATCACCGGCTGGAACCCCCAGGCCGAGCGGGTGTTCGGATGGGCGCGATCGGACGCCCTGGGCCGCAGCCTGGCGGAGACGATCGTGCCGGAACGAAATCGCGCAGCGCACCGGCGCGGCCTCCAACACTTTCTGGCCACCGGGACTGGCCCGATCCTCAATACACGGATCGAGGTGACGGCGCTCCACCGAGACGGCCGAGAGTTCCCGGTGGAGCTGACGATATCAGCGGCACAACTGGGGCCCACGGTGCTCTTCAGCGGCTTCGTCCGAGACCTGACGGACGTCAAGCGGGCTGAGCGCCGCCAGGCGGTCCAGTTTGCGGTGGCTCGTGTGCTGGCCGAGCCGACGTCACTCGCGGAGAAGGTGCCATCACTCCTCGAGGCGATCAGCACGAGCATCGGCTGGGAACTGGCCGAGCTGTGGAACGTTGACGCCGAGGGGCAGGTCCTGCGGTGGGCTGGCGCTTGGCACATCTCAGGACTGGAGGTCGGCGAGTTCGAGGCGATCAGCCGGGAGATGACCCTGGCGCCCGGGGCCGACGTGCCCGGGTGCGCGTGGTCGACCGGCGAACCGGTGTGGCTGACGGACGCCCTGGCGGCGATGCACCCCGCTCGGGCCTCCGCGTTGGAGCCACTCGGTCTACGAGCCGCCCTCGGATGTCCGGTCCGTGGCACGACCGGTGTGATCGCAGTGCTCACGTTCTTCAGTCGGAGCCCGAGGCCCCGTGATGATGACCTGGACGCCGTGATGGATGACGTCAGCGGCCGCATCGGGCAGCTGATCGAGCGCCAGCGAGCCCTGGAGGCGCTCGAGCAAGCCGAGGGGCACGTGCGCCAGCTGCAACGGCTCGAAGCCGTGGGACGCCTGGCCGGCGGGGTGGCCCATGACTTCAACAACCTCCTGACCGTCATCATGGGCCGCGGGGACATCCTCCTGGGACGCCTCCCAGCCGACCACCCCCATCGACGGGACATCGCGCTGATCAAGAAGACCGCCGAGCGGGCCGCCGCGTTGACGAAACAGCTGTTGGCGTTCAGCCGGAAACAGATTCTCGCGCCCAAGGTCCTCGACCTCAACACGGTCGTGGCCGGCATGGTGACGATGCTCCAGCGGTTGATTGGGGAGGATATCGAGCTCCTCTTCCTGCCAGGCTCCGAGCTGGGCCGGGTGAAGGCCGACCCCGGCCAACTCGAGCAAGTGATCGCCAATCTGGCCGTCAACGCGCGTGACGCCATGCCGAATGGGGGCCGCCTGACCCTGGAGACGGCCGCCGTGGACCTCAGCGAGCACTACGCCAGACAGCACGTCGGGGTTCAGGCCGGCTCCTACGTCATGCTGGGGGTGAGCGACACGGGCATTGGGATGGACCGGGAGACACAAGCGCGCATCTTCGAGCCGTTCTTCACGACGAAGGAACCGGGGAAGGGCACCGGACTTGGGTTGGCCACCGTGTACGGCATCGTCAAGCAGAGTGGCGGGAACATCTGGGTGTACAGCGAGCCCGGCAAGGGCACGACGTTCAAGGTCTACTTGCCCCAGGTCCACGACGCCGAAGACAGTGCGGAGCCGGAACAGATCCGAGCCGGCCGCGGGACCGAAACGATTCTCATCGTGGAAGACGAAGACGAGGTGCGCGCGCTCGCTTGCGAGGTCCTCGCAAGTTACGGGTATGAAGTCCTTCAAGCGCGGACGCCGGCCGAGGCCCTGCTGATCGCGGAGCGGCACACGGGGCCCATTCCTCTGCTCCTGACCGATGTGATCATGCCCGGGATGAGCGGCCGAACCCTCGCGGAGCGCTTGGCTCCGCTGCGACCGGAGATAAACGTGCTCTATATGTCCGGCTATACCGACGAGGCCATTGTTCATCACGGGACATTGGATGCGGGCACGCCCTTTATCCAGAAACCCTTTACACCCGATGCCCTCGCCGCTGGTGTCCGGCGGCTATTGGATGCGCATTAGATGAGATGACGGGAACGGGCCAGGTCCGCACCCTGAGACGCTAGGAACTTCGACGCACCCTATCAAGGAGCCCGCGTCCAGGATTGGAAGTTCTCTGCCCTCCGCGAGCCATTACTTGGATCGTCAACAGCCGGAGCCGGCGAGTCGAACCCCGAGGAGCAAGCGAGTAGGGTTGAGCGTAAGCGGGGTCACTATGCTCGGACTGTGCGCTTCGCCCCGCGCCCCCCAAGGGCAGTTGAGGCAGGTGCCCGGCGGGCCCCGTCGTTGCTGGCGGGATGACCGGCTAGGTTAGGGCGACGTGACAGCGAAGAGCCGCCAATCGCCGGGTACCCCCTTCAGCACGTGGCTCCCGCGATCGTCGAACCGGATGCCGGAGCCCGCCACGAGGTCCCTGACGGTTCCCGACACCAGGACCTCCTGCGGCCGAGCCGCCGCAGCGACTCGGGCGCCGGTATGCACGGCGATGCCGCTGACCTTGGATCCCGCGACCTCGCATTCCCCGGTGTGGAGCCCCGCCCGCACCTCCAGGCCGACCTGACGGACTGCGTCGCGGATGGCGCAGGCACACCGGAAGCAGTCGCACTGCCGCGACGGCGAGCGGGGCTGGGAGCCGAAGCAGAAGCCCTAGCCCGTGCCACGACGCGGGTGTACGGTCGCACTAAGCAGCTCCTCCCCTTACAGAATCCCCGGCCAGGAGGCGCGACCCCTTGGAATCGACGCCCATGACGACATTAGGCTGGAAGGGGCCGGTGATTGAGTGATCCATCGGCCTGTGCCCGGACGGTGGATGGCCTTGTACGGCATCGAAGCTGTGCTCTTCCTGGTGGTGTTTCATTTCTCCCTGCTCGTTGCTCAAGCATCCGGGCCTTGGTATCTGCTCGTCCCTCCGGCGGACTACAGCACGGCGACCCATCGCTACACGAGCCTTGCCGATGCGCCGCTGGGCCGGTGGTACCACGACGGGGAGTACGGTTCGGAGCGGGAGTGTCAGGACGCGAGAGGAGCCAAGGGGGGTGAAGCGAAACGGCTGAGCACGACGGTCCTCGACGCGGACAACTACTACCACGCGCAAGCGTGGGCGTTCCAGCACGGCCGCTGTGTCTCGCGTAACGACGTACTAAAGCTTCGGTGAAGAAGGGCGAGCGCGGGTGGGAGCCATCGCAGATCGGCGGGAGTCTCTCGCGCCGAGAGACCCCTTGACTCCGTACGTGATTTTGTCGATCCTCCGGCGTGTCGGCTCAGGGTCAGTGGGCTGCCAAGTCAGGGGCAGCCATCCACTCAACGGCCGCTCCAGGAGGAACTTCTATGAGGATGAGTCAGGGGCAGCCATCCACTCAACGGCCGCTCCAGGAGGAACTTCTATGAGGATGGCAACGCTGCTATCGCTAGTTGCTGTGACTGTATTACTGGTCGCCTCTCTCCCCGCTGGGGCCCAGCAGCCGGTGGCGCCGCCACCGCCACAGATCCCCTACGGCGCTCCGATCAGCCTCGAACAGGCCAAGAAGGTGCTCGCCGGCGCCGAGGCGGAAGCGAAGAAAAACAATTGGAGCATGGTGATCGCGGTCCTTGATTCGGGCGGCCACCTCGTCATGCTTGAGCGCATGGACGGCACGCAACTCGGAAGCATCGATGCCGCCAAGGACAAGGCGTATTCGGCTGTTCTCTACCGCCGTCCTACCAAGGTGTTCCAAGATCTGGTCGGACAGGGTGGGCCTAATCTTCGGCTGCTCAGACTCGCGGGCGCCAGCCCGCTGGAAGGCGGGATCCCGCTCATCGTGGACGGGAAGATCGTTGGCGCCGTCGGCGTATCCGGCGCTGCCTCCGAGCAGGATGCGCAGGTCGCTAAGGCGGGGGCGGAGTCATTGAAGTAGCTGCGCGGTTCCTTCCGGGCAAAGGGTGAGGGCGGCACGAGAAAACTGCGCGTGATCGGGCGACGCGCTGGCCGCCCCGCCCCGTTCCTCCTAGACGATGCGGCCATGTGGGGGCTCCAGTGGATCGACGTGCATTCCTCGGCGCCCTAGCGGGCGGCCTCCTCGCCGCGCCGCTCGCCGCCAAGGCGCAGCCGGTAGGGAAGGTCCACCACGTAGGCTATCTGAGCGCGAGCGCGCGGGAAACCTCCGAGCGCCTGCGACACAGGGATATCGCGTCGAGAAGGATGACGCGGGCGCTCCGCAGGTGCGCTAGAATGCCCGGCACCACCCCATCTCCGGAGGACGGGCCCGGTTCCCCAGACAGAGGAAGGACGTCATGAGCTACCGCGTCAGTTTCCTGGCTGGACTGGTCGCGTCGCTGACTCTCGTCGCATCCGTGTGGGCGGACGCCGATCCAGCCAACCGCGGCGGAGATCCCGAGAAGCTCGGGCGGGTGCATTTCAAGACCTCCTGCTCGCCGGAGGCGCAGCGGCAGTTCGAACGGGCGCTGGCGATGCTGCACTCGTTCTTCTTCCCTGAGACGGTGAAGACCTTCACGGCGATCCCGGCCACCGACCCGAGCTGCGCCATCGCCTACTGGGGCATCGCCATCAGCCAGCGCCCGAACCCGCTGGTAGGCCCGTTCGACGCCGCCACGCTGAAGCGCGGCCTCGACGCCATCGAGAAGGGTGAAGCCATCGGGCCCAAGACTCAGCGCGAGCGCGACTGGCTGGCCGCCCTCAAGGAGTTCTACAAGGACTACGACAAGGTCGACCAGGACACGCGCACGCGGAACTACGAGAAGGCGATGGAGCAACTCGCCGCCAAGTACCCGGACGACGTCGAGGCGAAGATCTTCCACGCTCTCGCCCTGAACGAGACGTTCGACCACAAGTCCATGGAACCGCTCCTGAAGGCCATCGCGATCCTGGAGCCGATCGACAAGAAGTACCCGGATCACCCGGGCGTCACGCACTACCTAATCCACAGCTACGATTTCCCGGCCATCGCCCAACGCGGCGTCCCCGCCGCTAACAAGTACGCGAAGATCGCGCCATCGGCGCCCCACGCCCAGCACATGCCCTCACACATCTACTCGATGGTCGGCATGTGGCAAGAGTCCGTGATGTCGAACTGGCGCTCGGTCGCGGTGGCGAACGACTATGTGGCCAAGGCCAAGCTCGACGGCACGCTCGGCGGCGTGCCCCACGCGTACGACTTCATGGCCTACGCCTACCTGCAGCTCGGCCAGGACCTGAAGGCCCGGAACCTGATCCAGGACACCATGGCGATGAAGAAGATCATCGGGGTACCCCTGGCCGGAGCGACGGCGCGCGCGGCGGTGCCGGCCCGTTACATGCTCGAACGCCAAGACTGGCCGGGCGCCGCACAACTGCAACCGCTCGGCACCGGCTACCCGATGGCCGAGGCGATCACGTACTTCGCGCGGGCCATGGGCGCCGCGCGCAGCGGGGACACCGCGGCGGCCCAGGCGGACATCGAAAAGCTGAAGGAGCAGCGGGCGGCGCTGGAGAAGGCGGGCCAGGGGTACTGGGCCGGCCAGGTTGAGATCCAAATCCTCGGCGCCCAGGCCTGGACGGCTGAGGGCCAGGGCAACAGGTCCGACGCCCTCAAGTTCATGCGCGCGGCCGCGGACCTCGAAGACGCCAGCGAGAAACACGTGGCCATGGAGAACCGGCTCTACCCGATGCGGGAGCTACTCGCCGACATGTTGCTGGCGCAGGGCGAGGCGGCAGGCGCCCTGAAGGAATACGAGACCTCGCTCAAGAACGCGCCGATGCGGCTGCGCGGGTTCTACGGGGCAGCCAAGGCCGCCGAGGCCGCCGGAGACGCGAAGAAGGCGCGCGAGTATTTCGAAAAGCTCGCCCGGCTCACGCGGTATGCGGACGGCGATCGGCCCGAACTACGCGAGGCGAAGCAGCGGCTGGCCAGCAAGTAGGCGACGTGATCGGCGTCAAGATCGCCGTCGGCCTGCTTGGTCTCGGCCTCGCCCTGTTGCCGGGCACGACCCGCGCCGACCCGACCGACGAGGCGCCGAAGGAGGGACAGCTCGACCCGGAGTACGCGGCGGGGAAAGCGGCCATCGCGGCCAAGGACTGGAATGCCGCGATCCGGTCGCTTTCTTCGGCCGCCCTCCGTGACACCCGCAACGCCAACATCGAGAACTATCTCGGCTACGCCTACCGCCAGAGCGGCCAACTCCAGCTGGCTTTCACGCATTATCAGCGCGCGCTGCAGCTCGATCCCCGCCATCGCGGTGCCCACGAGTACATCGGTGAAGCGTACCTCATGGCCAACAACCTGACCAAAGCCGAAGAGCATCTCGCCGCCCTGCAGCGGATCTGCCTCATCCCCTGCGAGGAGTACGAGGACCCTAAGAAGGCCGTCTCCGACTATCGGGCGCGCGCGCCAAAGTGAGGCGAGCCGCCGTGCACGATCTCCTGGCCCGGCCTGGACGGCTGGACCCGGACGTTTGGCTCCCCGCCATCCGACGTCCCGGGAGCTGCGGAATCGAGAGCGCTGAACTCGCGTCGGCGAAGCTTGCCGCGCTCGGCGACGACGCGCAGTGCCTCGCGCGCACCCGGGCCGACGAACCAATCCCTGGGTAAAGTCTGGGTAAACGAAAGGGGTTAGCGGGTGCTGCGTCCGCTAACCCCTCGTCGTCAATGGTTGCGGGGGCCCGCAACCACCGAAATCGACTCGCTGGCCGGTCATGACCGCAGATCCTGGCTAGAGGTGATGGTGGCCGAGAACGTGGTCGTGGCGGTGGGAACCGAGGGCGCGGGCGTAGCGGCGGGTCATCTCGGGCATGATGGACTCGCCTTCCGGCGCGCGGGCCAAGCCGAAGACGGTGCGGGAAAACTCGAGCCTCTTCTGCACCGCCCAGATGCGCTCGTGCTCGTTGGGCGGGAGAATCTGCGCCGGATCGCCTACTGCCACCCAGTCGATCGGCACCGTGGCTCCGGCCGGCACGGCCGTATTCACGTGCACGACACGTTGATCCGCACTTCGGAGCGGGCGCCGAGACGCGCCCCATTGAAGACGCAGGCGCCGGTGGCAACGAAGACCGAATCTTCCACAGTGCAGCCCGAGAGATGCGCGTGGGGGCCGACCAAGACATGGTCGGCGAGGCGGACCGGATGTCGGGCAGTGCCGCGCAGCACGGCCTGTTCCATGATGATGCAGTGCCCGCCGATGGTGACGGGGCCACCTTCGGCGACGAGCACCGCGCCGAACAGCACGCGGCTCTCGGC
>WNFC01005886.1_pt1 | contig 13469 bp, 9 predicted proteins | sample 5400541 | NCBI WGS metagenome assembly WNFC01 (sample SAMN13153342, study PRJNA577476) | soil metagenome | isolation source: 120 cm saprolite under Douglas fir tree site 2 hole 2 replicate 1 | place: USA:California | collected 2015-04-18
ACGTCGATCGTAGTCGACAATCAGCCGCTCAAGACCGAGCATTTCCAGCAGTGGGCCACCCATAGGAAGTCGGACCCAAAGGCTTGCGCTTTCGAAGCGAAGCTCTCGGGTCTCAAGCTCGATCCGCCGCTGGGAGCGAGCGTGGTTTCCAAGTTTGCCGCCGACATTCCGTTCACTGTCTGTGACCGGCCACGGCGCGACGGAAAGCGAGAGCACATCGAGGGCACGGCGACCCTCGTGCCCTCGGACGCGCAGGGCCCTACCAAGCCTGTTCGCGTGCGTGCGCAGATCGCAAAGTTCAATCGCGATGCGTACGAGATCGCTCCCAGCTTCACCGAGGGCTGGCTGGCGCGGGTGCAGTCGCTGAGCACTGTCGTCGCGCACGAGGGACGAATCGAGCTGTCCCTCTTCGCCATCGCGAACCGCTAGGTTGCTCTCTCGCCGCGGCATCTGGGGAAGAACGGCACGTATACGATGCACTGCCGGGCCAAGTCGTCGATTAGGGCGTCGTCGTGGCGTTGGACACCCGCCAAACCTCACACCACAAATTCTGTAACCCATCCACCGAGCCTACGTACTTGGCTCAGACCATATGGTCTGTTTTCACCCAACAGGAGATAGCGATGAAAGAGATGGAGTTTCCAATGCACACACATCAACAGGCGCAAATAGGCAAAATATCCAAACGGGTAACGTTGGTACTGGCCTCCGCAACGGCAATCACGCTCTTCGCAACCGCGGCATCTGCGGCAGATAGAGACAGACAAGAGCAAGGGGAGGACAGAGCCATCCGAGCCGGGAATGGTCCCGGACCCGCAGCGAACGGGCCTGGTCCCGGATGCAACGTGATACCACCCGTGGCCTCGATAGGAACGAGAGTCGACATTTCAGAGTTTCCCCCGCCCGATTCGCTCACGGATCCGGAGTTGGCAGGGCCGGTCCAACTGCTGCGCTCGGGTAAGTTCGACATACCGATCGAGAGCCTGACGGGCGTGAATGTCCCCAGCGGCAACCCCAGAGGAACGGTCACCCTGCCGCTCTTCAAGGGCGCCGTGAAGACACCGTCCGGCCTGAAGCCCGCGTGGTACATCGTCCTCGATGCAGGCGACCAAGCGGAGGCGGACCGCCTTGGCGTGAACTTCTCCAAGAAACTGCCGAACGCCGGCGATGCCGCACGCCCCGCCACGCGTCGCGCGGACGGGACCTTTCTCTTCGAGTCCGGCCTCGTCGACTTCAGCCCAAACCGGGTGGTCGTGCCCGGCCCCGAGAATCGAGCGTTCCCACCGACGGTCGCCCAGCCGGGCTCGGTCGGCGATGAGAACTACAGCCCGCTGGTAAGGGTCGATGACATCGTCTACGACGCGCCCATCGTCGCCGCCGCGGTGGAAGATGCGGCTATCAACTTCCCAGGCGGAAAGCCGGACTACGGCCTCGTACATGATCAGGTGATCGCCATTGATCCGGCAAATCGGACAGTCACGCTCTCCCTGATCAACGGCTATAGCTTTGGCAAGCCGGTTTTCTACATCTCGACCGACTCGAGCGATCCCACCGTCTCCGCCATCGAGGCGAACACCTTTGCTCCACGTATGAGCAGAGTCGAGGTCGGGATCGACGACATCGCTCGAAGCGCTGTCGAGCGGATCTTCATCGCGACGAACGGCGCATCAAGAGGTGGCTGCAACAATCCGCAGCGTCAGGGCCTGTCCGCTGCGCTTTTGGACGGACATCGTCCGAACAACACGTTTGGTGGCATTCCCACGATCGCCAGCGATTACAGCCCAGTCTGGGACGCCAACCTCTATGAGTGGACCGATGAGGCCATCGAAAATGGCTATCGCGGTCTGCTGACCGAGGAGTTCCGCATTCTGAAACTGGCGCGAGACGGATACATCACCGGGCCGAACGGAGCGCCGTTCGGCAGCGCTGGCCCGGTAATCGTGTGCGGCGTCGCCGCCCGCCTTAACTAAACGAGCGTGGCGCGTTTGCGGCGCGGGAGGCTTGGCTTCCCGCGCCGCATCGTTTGCGAGCGACGTGGCTCTGGCCAGGGACTTCGTTCTGTGCCCTTGCCCCAGCTGAAATGCGACATCCCCATCCAGATTCCCGGATTCGGAGTATTTTAAACACGTCTCTTTTCGCTCTCGATGGGGAGGAAGAACCCATGACTGGCTCAAGAAAATCAGTGCCAGGTGCCGTTCTCGGTTTACTGTGGGTCGCGGCTTGTGGTGCAGGTGCGTCGTCCCCTGCGCCGGGCACTTTGCCGGATCAAGTCTCGTCCGGTCTCACCCTCGCGCCGAGCAGTGCCGTCATGAGGCCGAAGGCGGGCTCCGTTTCAGGAAACGGTCCGCTGACCATCGTCAACATCGACGGTGCGCACCACCAACTCGCTAGCAATCCGGATCTTCAGCCGCTGAGCTGCCCCGAGCTGAACAGCCTGGTCTACGCGCCTGGAAATCAATTCATGGTAGCCATTGCGAATCCAAATAAGACGTGCGGATTCATCGACGTTTTGATCCTACTCACCCGAGCTTCGAGGGAACGATCACGGTGATCACCTCCGATCGCAGCCCGTCGGCCGATGGAAACGGACAGCTCACTACCGCGTAGGTCTTTCCTTACAACCACAGCGATACTGAAAGTTGTTATCGGTTCGCACATGTCGCGATGAGCGAGCCACTGTGGATCGATCGCGATGTCCGCCGCCCCTCACCATCCAAAACGTCGCGGTCGGGTTACCTAAGAAACAAATACACGCTGTCACTCACTTACTTCGGAGGAACCCATGAAATCGCTCACAAACAAATTGGCATTGTCTGCATTGGTGGTTGTGTCTTTTGTCCGAGTCGCGCAAGCCGCTCAGGTCATCGCTTTCGAGGCCCCACTCAACGATTGGAACCAGGGAGTCTCGGCAAATTTCGCGGCGAACCGCGAGCTGGGTCGTGCCTGGATTGATGTGCGACTAGATCCGACCAATCCGCTCGGTGAAGAGCTGTCGGCGCCCGAGGTGATCTCGAAAGCGGTCGAAGGCCTTTACTACGACTCGGCACGGAAGCAGGTGCTTTATCGCACCGGCACCGAAACCGTCGTTTGCGCCGAGGACGCCACCTTTCTTTGGAGCACTTATTTGAAGAATACGGGACTGTGTCCGCTGAGCTCGGGCATCGAGCAGCGCAAGATGGACGATGGCTTCAACATTCGCGCGCAAACCATGGCCAAGGTCGTTTTCGAGGCTCAGTCCTCCTCTGGTCCTCAGCATGCCGCAGGCTCCAAATAGCTGAGACGCGAAACGACGGTAGGCCAATGACGCGCGACCGATTGATGTCCAACACCCACCTCTTCACTTCCAGCCAAATCCAGAGGGCGCGTATCGGTGTACTGACAGAAAGAGCACTTGAATTTCCTCAACCACCCAAGAAGACCAATGAATCAGCTGCTTGACAGCAATCGGGGCGAATAACTTTCAGTCCGGAGATCCATGCTCGTGTCCGCGAAGACAGGCCCAGAAGGAAGCGATGAAGAGCTGCTTTTGGCTCTGGCAGCCGGAGATGACCGCGCCCTTGGTCTTCTTTACCGCCGATATGTTCCGACGGTCTTCAAGATAGCGACCGAATCATTGGGCAGAGACGCAGCGGAAGACATCGTGCAGGAAGTCTTTGCCTCCGTGTGGAAAAACGCGGCGACCTTCGACCCCGCGCGCGGCCCGGGTCGTCCCTGGATTGTCCAGATTGCCCGTTCGCGCGTCCTCAACGAATTACGACGCCGAAGCCGCAAGCCCGAATCCGGTGAAGAGGGCGATGCCTTGGCGCTGCAAGAGCTGCCAGACGGGGCGAGTCCACCCGACCAGGCGGTCTGGGAAGAGTATCGGCGATCTGCGATTCAGAAGGCGATTGGCAGTCTGGCGCCTCCCCAGCGCCAGGCGTTGAGCCTCGCGTTTTTCGAGGAGCTGACGCACGAGCAGGTCGCCGATACCCTTAAAGTTCCCCTGGGAACCACGAAGACCCGCATCCGCTCGGGAATCCAGCAACTACGCATTGCGCTCGCGGCGATGGCTGCGGTCCTGGTCGCGTTCGTGACGGCGCGGTTTGGGCTCGAGTATGTCGCGGGGCAAGCGCGACAGGCGCGCACCGAGGCGGCGCTCCGGATGGTGACCGCCAGCGACATCCAGGTGTTGAGGCTGGTCGCCACACTCAAGGCGCCCCCCGCGGCGCACGGAAATTACCGAACCCGGCCGGGAGCCTCGAACGCAGTTCTGACCTTCTCCGACTTGCCTCCCCCGCCGAGTGGAAAGACCTATCAAGCCTGGACTCAACGCGAGGGCAAGTGGATTTCGCTCGGCCATGGCGTGCCGGATGCCAGCGGACACGGGCTTATCGTCTACGAAGAACGCGCGCCTCTCGCTCCGCCTCAAGAGCTCCAGCTCACTTTGGAACCCGAAGGCGGCAGCGCATCGCCCACCGGCCCTCCGCTGATCTCCTGGCCTGGGCGCTGACCGTAGCATCCAGGGGTGGACAGCAATCCACCGGGACGAGCATCGCTCGTCCCGACTCAAAGCGTAGCTGCAATTGGCCAAACCGAAAACGAAGTAAGAACAAACAAAAGGGAAGAAACAATGAAACCGTTTGGGATATTGCTGTTGTCTGGTGTGCTGGCTTTTAGCCTGATTGTTGCTGCTGCCAACTGTGCTTACGCCGCAGCGGGTGACCTGGATCCGAGCTTTGGCGCGGGTGGGCAAGTAGAGACGAACTTCGGCCGCACTGTTATCCCATCGGCCGCCCTCTTGCAGCCCGACGGCAACACTGTTGTCGCGGCGGGATTCATCGGCACGTCAATCGCCGCCGAGGCAATGGCCCTGGTGCGCTATCTCGCCGACGGCAGTCTCGATCTCAGCTTCGGCAACGGCGGAGTAAGCGAGTTTGCAGCGTTCACCGACTTCACCAATATGCCCAATGCGCTGGCATTACAGTCGGACGGCAAGATCCTCGTCGCAGGAGAAACGCGCAATGCAATGGGTGGAATCGACGAATTCGTGCTAGCCCGCTTCAATCCTGACGGAACCTTGGATAACAGTTTTGGCAATGCTGGCGTGGTGGCGACGAGCTTCGGGTCCATCCGTAGTTCGGCAGATGCCATCTTGCTGCAGCCCGATGGACAGATTCTGGTCAGCGGGGTTCTAGTCCTGGGGGGCGCGAGAACGCCGCTGAGGACGGTATTGGCGCGGTACAATCCGGATGGCAGCATGGATACGTCATTTGGAGACGGCGGTACGGTGGTCGTCATTGCAATCGGTGACGCCAACCAGCTCGCACTCGATTCGGATGGTCGAATCCTCGCTATCCACGCTGTACTTTTCGGTAACCGGCAAGCGGTACAGTTCAATCCAGATGGAAGCGTCAACTCTCCAACAGCCGTTGGAACAATCATCGCCACTTCGAATGGGAGCGGAATCCAGGGGGATGCCAATTTCGTTGTCGTTGGGTCACAAGCGACCGTTGGAAGGCGAGGCGATTTCGAGGTAGTGGTAGATCGTTTCACCCCAAACAATACACCCGATCCAGCCTTCAACAGGGCCGTGTTTGATTTTGGCGCCGAGAGTGACACCGTCGACCAGGCGCGAGCGGTCGCCATCCAAAGCAACGGGCAGATTATCGTCGGCGGGGGCTCGAACAACGGGAGCACTCGTTTCGGCAGCATTTTTGGTCTGGCGCGATTGAATCCGGACGGGAGCCTGGACGGCAGCTTCGGCAATGGCGGCACCGTGACGACCGAGTTCCAGGGAGCTGATAGCGTCCTCGCAGTCCTGATACAACGGGACGGCAACATCATTGCCGTGGGCTCGGTGAGAGACGGCAGCGGTCGGTACGATATCGCTCTGGCACGCTATCTGGGACAATAGCCCCGAGGAGATGCTGGTGACGTGCGCTAGGTTTGAGATTCGACCGCGCCCAGGTCGCCAGCCTCGTTATCGCAGCTCACCGCACGGGCTGTCTTTTTTTGGTTCCCCATCCAGCCTTGTGTCTCCGGTGTACCTGCTAGTCGAGGGTCGGCAGAAAAGCCATGACCCTCTCACTCTTCTCAAGAGGGCAAATGGACTGGAAATCGCAGAATCGGCGTGAGTTCTTGCAGTTGATGGGAATGGGTGTCGGCGGCGTCGTCTTTGCATCGGGGCTGGGCGGATTCGCGTCCTCCCGGGCGAAGACCGAGAGCGCCGACGATTTCTACTTTCTCCAGCTTTCAGACACCCATTGGGGTTTCAAAGGTCCGCCCAATCCCCAGGCGGATGTGACGCTGAAGAATACTGTCGAATTGGTGAATTCACTCCAGCGGCGGCCCGACTTCATCGTTTTCACCGGAGACCTGACGCATACCACGGATGACGACGATGAGCGTCGAAAGCGAATGGCCGAGTTCAAGCAGATCGTCAGCGGGCTCAAGGTCAAGGACCTCCGTCTTATGGCGGGCGAACATGACGCTTCGCTCGACGCGGGGAAGGCGTACCAGGAGTTTTTCGGCCAACTCCACTACACCTTCGACCACAAGGGAATCCACTTCATTGTCCTGGACAACGTGTCCGATCCGGGCGCGTCGATCGGCGAGGCTCAGCTCGCCTGGCTTCGCTCGGATTTGCAGAGGTTCGACGTGGAACAGCCCATCGTCGTGCTCACGCATCGACCCTTGTTTCCTTTGTACCCGTCGTGGGACTGGTCAACCAAGGATGGAGACGCTGCGATCGCGTTGCTGCAGAATTATCGCAACGTCACCGTCTTCTACGGCCACATCCACCAGGAACACCACCAGATGACCGGCCGGATCGCGCACCACTCGGCGCGGTCGCTGATTTTTCCGCTGCCGGCGCCGGGATCTGTGCCGAAGCGCGCGCCGCTGCCCTGGGATCCCGCGCATCCCAATCAGGGGCTGGGCTACCGCGGCGTGGACGCGCAAGCTCGCCGGGACTACCGAATTGACGAGTATCCAATTGGCTAGAAGACATGTCCGGACAAATCGTGGTGACGAACTGAGCCCAGAGAATGGATGACGTCCTCTCGCTCCACAGTCTCTTCTCCATGTTCCGACTCGTAGCAATATCGAGTAGCCTGGGCGCCAGCAAAGGACGGCGCTGAATGGTTCAGAGGGCTCTGGCCGCCATCGCGCAGGCACTGCGCGGAATCGCCGCGGCCGTCCGGGCCCGCGCAAAAATGGTCCTCGCGGTGACGGCGGCTGTCTCGATCTTCAACCTGGGCGCGCCGGTCATCATCCTCTCCATCGTGCGCCGGCCCGTGGACTTCTTCAGCTTCAATCCGTGGCTCCGTCGCCTGCCCGAATACCTCGCGTCGGAAGAGCCCCTGGCGAAGAAGCTGTCGTTCCTTTCCAATATGGCCATCGCCTGGATGAGCGCAGACAACGAGAGCGAGGGCATCGAGTGGGGGTTCGTCGTCGACGTTCCGACGCTCTTCCGCATCCTTCTCACCTCGCTGGTGTTCGGAGCGTATTTCGCGCTCTGGTCATACCGGAGGCGCGAGGGAGAGGCATGCGGAGTCGGCTTCAAGGCGGCGCATCCCGCGGGCGTTATGGGCGCGGTGACCAGCGTCTTCGGCCTCACCACCGGCCCTTGCACGCTGGCCGGCTGCGGTGTTCCCGTCCTGCCGGTGGTCGGACTTGCGTTCACCGGCCTTTCCAGCGGCACACTCACGCTTTTCGCCACGCTGTCGCGAATCAGCATCGCGGTCGTTCTCTCCCTGATGAGTATTGCGGTCGTCTGGCTCGGCTGGCGCGCCGGATCGACGCCCGACGGCGCGCCGCGCCCTTCCTGAGGTGGATCCGTCGCTCTCGAAGATCAGCGCAACGAACGACATCGGCCGGTGGCGCCACGCGGTTCGTGGAGTGTTCAGTTGGATGCGCGCTTGGAGGATGCGGATTACCTTTTTTCCCGGGATTCGGTTCCAGGAAATTGGCGCGGGCCGCTACCCCCTACGCCCAATCGTTGCGAAATCGCTTGACTTGAGGCATCGGAGCGTTGCGATCCTGCGATCGCTCGTTGAAGAGGGATAGCGTGGTGTTTAGACGGGGCAATGGCGTCGGGCCAGGTGGCGACTGGGCAGTGCGCGGTTCAGCGCCTTTGCTGTCGAGCGGTGACGTGTGGAAGGGGATCCGGCTCGAGCAGCGACGCATTGAGTCGCGCGACAACCCGGAGCGTAGCCTCACCCGACACTCCGTCGGGCTCCTTCTGAGCGGCGCGACCCTTCTCGATGTTTCGTGGGCTGGTCAACCACGTACGAGATGGCGGCTCACCCCGGGCTGCGTCAATATTGTGCCCCCCGAGATTCCGTTCTCTGCTCGATCCCGAGGAGCGGCCGAAAAGATTCACGTCGAAATCGAGCCTGATTTCTTCAGCTCGATAGCCAGCCATTGTGCTTTACCAACGCGTCTTCAGCTTCGGCCAACCTTCGGCGCTGAAGACCCTTTCATTTCGCAACTGCTCTTAGCTCTCAGAGATGAAGTGCGAGCCGGGAATCCGTGCGGCAGACTCTACGGAGAGAGCTTGGGAGCGGCGCTGGTCGCGCAGTTGGTCCGAAGGCATTCCGTTTGCGACCAGGCTCTTCGCGAGCATCGCGGTGGCCTTCCGATGAATCGACTGCGATACGTCACCGAGTACATCGAAGACAATCTCGAGGCGGATCTCTCGCTTGTGGACCTTGCCAACATTCTTCGAATGAACGTGTTTCACTTCGCCCGCTCGTTCAAGCAGAGCACCGGCCTGCCACCGCATCAATACGTCCTCAGGAAACGCATCGAGCGCGCAAAGTCCCTGTTGGTCGAGCGGGGATCGTCCATCGCAGAAGTTGCTTTGCGATGCGGATTCGGCAGTCAAAGCAATTTCACGACGGCGTTCCGCCGGCTGACAAGTGTTACGCCGAGCGTTTACCGGAATGCGCCTGAGTGAAGTGCGCTCGCCCTTTCTGCCAATAATTCGCAAAAGCGCGCAAGAATTTGAAAGACGAAGCGCGACCCGTGCGCCTACGACTTCGCGATCGAGCGGGCGGAAGAGGGCGGGCTGGACGCCCGAAAGCGTTCTCTGTCTCGCTCCACCAAGCAAGGAGAAAAGCGATGGAGAAGATTTCGAGGAGAAGTGCACTGCTCTGCGCGGCAGCCATGCTCGCGACCGCCGCTCTCACCCCGACGCGCGCTTCTGCCCAACAGTCGTGCGAGAGCCTCACGACGCTCAATTTGCCAAATACAACCATCACCTCGGCGACGTCCCTTCCCGCGGGGACGTTCGTCCCACCGCCCCCGTATCAGCCAATTCCCAACCTGCCCGCCTTCTGCCGAGTGGTGGGAGTCGCGACACCGACGAGTGACTCGGTGATCAACTTCGAGGTCTGGCTGCCGACCACCATCTGGAATGGAAAGTTCAACGGCGGTGGCAATGGCGGCTACGGAGGAAGCTTCACCAGCCCCTACGGGTGGATGGCGGGCGGCTTGCGCCGCGGCTACACCGCGGCCGGCACCGACATGGGCCACGATGCAACCGTGACGCCCGGAGGAAGCTTTGCGCTCGGACACCCCGAAAAGGTGGCCGATTGGGGGCATCGAGCGAACCACGTCACTGCCGAGACGGGCAAGGCAGTTCTCCAAGCGTTCTACGGCACAGGTCCGCAGCTCTCGTACTTCACCGGGTGCTCGGACGGCGGACACGAAGGTCTGATGGAGGCGCAGCGATACCCCGGCGACTACGACGCCATCCTCGCAGGCGCTTCCGCCGATTTATGGACGCACCAGTCTGCGGCGTGGGTTTGGGAGGCGCGGGCAGCCCTTGATGACCCCGCCAGCTACATCCCGGCCAGCAAGCTGCCCATGATCAGCCAGGGCGCGGTGGCTGCCTGCGACGGCATCGACGGCATTGTCGACGGCCTCATCGACGACCCGAGACGCTGCGACTTCGACCCAGCGAGCCTGCAGTGTCCCGGTCCCGACAACCCCACGTGTCTCACCGCGGAGCAAGTAGATGCGGTGAGGAAGATATACGCCGGCCCCAGGAACCCGCGTACTGCCGAGCAAATCTACCCCGGCCTGGAGCCGGGCAGCGAATTCGGGTGGGCGACATTGATCACGGGTCCGGAGACATTTCTCGGCGGCGATTTCTTCAAGTACATGGCGTTCGAGAATCCGAGCTGGGACTTCCACACCCTCGACTTCGACCAGGACATCGCCTTCGCCGACGCCAGGATGGCGTCGATCATCGACTCGACCAATCCCGACCTCAGCCAGTTCAAGGCGCGCGGCGGTAAGCTGCTCATGTATCACGGCTGGGCCGACCCGCTCGTCAACCCGCCGAACAGCATCGACTACTACCAGAACGTGGTGGCCGCCGAGGGCGGCGACCCGGGCGCGACGCAGCAGTACCTCCGCCTCTTCATGGAACCCGGCATGGCGCACTGCAACGGAGGGCCGGGCCTGAACACCTTCGACGCGCTTACCGCGCTTGAGCAGTGGGTGGAGCAGGGAATCGCGCCGGAGCGGATCATCGCGTCGCACAGCGTCGGGCTGAGCTCCCCCGACACCGCCGAAACGCCGGGCACCGGGGCCTTCACGCGACCGCTGTGTCCCTACCCGCTGGTGGCGCGCTACACCGGGCAGGGCAGTCCCGACGACGCAGGCAATTTCGTCTGCGGGGAGGCGCAGTCGTGCGAGAGCCTCACCGGTCTCAATCTGCCGGATGCGACGATTACCTCGGCCAACTTCGTCCCCGCCGGGCAGTTCGTTCCGCCGACCGGGATGCCCTTCGCCGTGCCCGCCTTCTGCCGCGCCGTGGGAGTGGCGACGCCGACGAGTGACTCGGTGATCAACTTCGAGGTGTGGCTGCCGGCTGCGGGCTGGAATGGAAAGTTCAACGGCATTGGCAATGGCGGCTATGGAGGAGCCATCCCCTATGGCTCGATGGGACCCCCGCTGTTCCGCGGCTACGTCACGGCCGGCACAGATATGGGCCACGATGCCACCGTGACGCCCGGCGGAACCTGGGCGTTTCGACATCCAGAAAAGATCATTGATTGGGGGCGTCGAGCGATCCACGTCACGGCCGAGGCAGGCAAGGCCGTCCTCGGGGCGTTCTACGGCACAGGTCCCCGACTCTCATACTTCACCGGCTGCTCGGACGGCGGCCATGAGGCGTTCATGGAAGCGCAGCGCTACCCGGGCGACTACCATGGCATTGTTGCCGGCGCGCCGGCCAATTTCTGGACGCATCAGTCCGCGGCCTGGGTCTGGGAAGAGGAGCGATCGGCACTCGATGACCCCGACAGCTTGATCCCCCCGAGCAAGCTCCCGATGATTACCGAGGCCGCGGTGGCCGCTTGCGACGCCCTCGACGGCGTGGTGGACGGCCTGATTGATGACCCACGACGCTGCGACTTCGATCCGGGGGGCCTCCAGTGCCCCGGGCCCGATGCTCCGACGTGTCTCACCGCCGCGCAGGTGCAAGCGGTGAGGGAGATCTACGCCGGTCCACGAAACCCGCGCACCGGAAGACAAATCTACCCGGGCCTGGAGCGGGGCGGCGAGTTCGGCTGGCCGGGGGACCGCGGAGAGCTCGGGCGCGATTTCTACAAATACATGGTGTTCGAGGATCCGAGCTGGGACTTCCACACCCTCGACTTTGACGAGGACATTGCGCTCGCCGACAGCAGGATGGCGCCGGTGATCGATTCGACCAACCCAGACCTCAGCCAATTCAAAGCACGCGGCGGCAAGCTGATCGTGTATCACGGCTGGGACGACCCGCGCGTCAACCCGAGGAATAGCATCAACTATCTCGGAGAGGTCGCAGCAGCGATGCACCACCATCATGGGCACGAGGACTCCGAACAAGAGACCGAGAATTTCCTTCGCCTCTTCATGGTGCCTGGGATGGGGCATTGCGGTGGCGGGCCTGGTCCCAACACCTTCGATATGCTCACCGCGCTCGAGCAATGGGTGGAGCAGGGAGTCGCTCCGGCGCGCATCATCGCGTCGGGCGGCGAGGTACCTGGGCGGACGCGCCCCCTCTGTCCCTTCCCGCAGGTCGCGCGCTACACCGGGCAAGGGAGCATCGACGAAGCCGCGAACTTCGTCTGTGCGGAGGGACACCACGGGCACGATGACGACTGACCCATTGCCCAGTGCAGGCATTGCTGGCCGTGGCGGCCGATTTCTTCGGCGGCCGCCACGCCTCGCTCTTCCTGCCAATGATTTGCCGCGGGCCACATCTGCTGCCCCGACACCGCTCGCTTCAAACGTCACAGCAACTCAGGAGATAAATCATGAAACGAATAGATGCGTCTGTGCTGCTCCTTGGCGCGCTGCTGCTCGTCGAACGCAGTGAGGCCAATGAGCGACACCCTGTCGGAATCACTCGGATCGACATCGCCCAGACCACGCCCGTCCCGGGCACGTACGGCGACCTAGGGATTGCCTACGAGCTGCTCAACGGTGTGGCTTATGGCGAGTTGGATCCGCACTCGCCGCAAAACGCGGGCATCGTCAACATTGATAGAGCGCCGATGAACCGACGCCATCACGTCGAGTACAACGTGGAGATCGCGATCATGCGACCTGCCGTCGCCGGCACCGGCAATCACAAACTGATCTACTCCGTTGTGAATCGCGGCAACGGCGTTCCCGTTCCCGGCGCGGCCCCCGACCCGCAAGACTCAGGAACCGGGTTCTGGATGTCCCAGGGATACACCATCCTCTGGAGCGGCTGGCAGGGCGAGCTGTGGCCCGGCAGCCTGGCGACGTTGAAAGGCCATTTCCCTACCGCCACCAACCGCGGCCAGCCAATCGTCGGGCTCAGCCGCGAGGAGTACATGCCAGACACGGGCGGCAACGGCGGATTTCCTTTTTCGGACGACGGCGCCACGTTCACCGGGAATCTAACGTATCCGACCGCATCGCTCGATCCCGGCACTGCCACCCTGACGGTGCGCGAGCGCGAAACCGATGAGCGTCAAATGCTTCCGCAGTCCAGCTTCACGTTCGTCGACGACCACACGGTCACCGTCACCAAGGCCGAGGGCTTCGACCAGGGAGCGCTCTACGAGCTCGTCTACACGGCGAAGGATCCGATCGTGAACGGCATCGGGTTTGCGGCGACGCGAGACCTCGTTTCCTTCATGCGCTCTGGCGAACGAGGATCACACGATCACTTGCGCCGGGGATTTCGCGCCGCGCTTGGCTATGGTGTTTCGCAGAGCGGTCGGTTTCTGAAGGACCTTGTGTATCAGGGGTTCAATACAGACGTCTCCCACCGCCAGGTCTTCGACGGCATCCTTCCCGTCATTCCCGGCTCGCGAAAGACGTCGCTCAACGTGCAGTTCTCGCAGGCGGGGCGCTTCTCGCGCCAACACGAGGACCACACCTTCCCCGGCGACCAGTTCCCCTTCACCTACGCCACGACGTTCGACCCCATCAGCGACCGCACCGACGGCGTCCTGGTT
>WNFC01005887.1_pt1 | contig 13469 bp, 17 predicted proteins | sample 5400541 | NCBI WGS metagenome assembly WNFC01 (sample SAMN13153342, study PRJNA577476) | soil metagenome | isolation source: 120 cm saprolite under Douglas fir tree site 2 hole 2 replicate 1 | place: USA:California | collected 2015-04-18
GAAGGTCGTGAGCGGGAGTCAGCGTATTGCTATGCAAGGGAAAAAACCTACTGGGGTTTCCGAAGAGACTACCCGGATTGCAGTCCCAGTAACGTCTGGAAAACTCATCGAGGATTCGGTCCACTTGCTGGGTCTCCGCCTTGAGAAACAGCTTAGCGCACAAACGCCTACGATGAATTAATTATAATGACGTCGATAACAGGTGCCAAGGTCGCACCTGAAGGCAAGGTCAAGCCTTAATCCGGAGAAATCAAAGTTGTCCATGTAGTGCCGCAGCGCAGCCTTGTTAACCCGGCCACTGTATAAACGCATCAGCGAGGACCATCATATCAGGAAGGTCGAAGCCTACATTCCGCCCAGCCATTCCGCAATCCTCTCCTTTGCCAAAAATTCCTCGTCTTCCTCCCAAGCACGCCTCGCACATCCCTTACCACGGGCCTCGAGTTCTTCGGGGTCCGTAGGACCCAAATTATCGGACAATAACCGGCGAAATGGTTGACTCGTACTAGAAAGATCTTGCTGTGACAGCGCAGAAGGTGGTGAAGAGACGCCATTGGCATTAGCTGGAAGTAACGATGGTTCTGAGCTGAACGCCGTGGGCCGGGGACGCGCCAATAGCCGGTCACGCGCTTCTAATGACGCCTGCACACTTGATGCGCTGCGCGGGCCCAATGGGCGAGTACCCGCGCCGGGGAAAGGACGCTGGGGATGCGTGAATGAACGCGAAGTAGCCCCGGCAAGCGGAGGCGAGCGCCCTGACACAATCACCTCTGGCGGATCCACGCTTCCCTGACGGATGCTCGCTTCATCGGTGTCTGGTGCATAGGCAACGATGGTCGGATTCGGTTTCATGATAGGGGGAGGGGACGACGTGGCCTGTCGGGTGTCGGGTTTCGAGACGGAGACGGTCGGTTCCGCACTCCGCATGCGCCGCCTGGCGGGCCGTCGAGCTGACGTCGACGGTAAGCGAAGGTCGAGCGTGTCTGTCGGCGTAAAGGTATCCTGATCGAAGTCGGAGAGGATGCCACGGATAGTTGAGCCCCAGCCCATTGATTCCTCACTGCGCTTCTCGGGCGCAGGAGGTGGTAAAGGGGCCAAAGAAGAACTCGTGGGTTTCTTGAGGTCAACTTCACTAACAGACATGCTTCGTCGTTTGCCGTGCCCCAACGTCCTGATCGGAAGCATGGTGGCATCATGACCACGCACGGTCTTGCCAGGGGACGGTGGCCGGGGTTGTAGCCCTGAAGAATATCGACGCTGGATGAATATGGATGATTAGCAGGGAGGAAACATGACGCTCTTACCAGTTTCTGTTGCATCCGTTAGAAGTGGAGGAAGTGGCTTCGACATGTCTGATGCAGTGATAATGGGGGCTAGTCGGGGAGATGTCGGGAGAGCCCCTAAGGCTGGAGATGGGGCGGGGGAAAAAGGTAACGGAGGCATCGGAGGGGTTGTTTTTACCATTCGTCTCGATGGCGCCGACGCATCGGTCTTCTACAGGAAGATGCGTTACGTTGGGGAAAAGGAAAACGGGAATGACGCAACCACATACTGAGCGTTCACGGGTCATATTTTGACCGAGCATCCTGCCTAAAAACGCACTCGTCTTTTGCCTAACCGAGGACTTTGAATTCTAGGTTGCTGTCAGCACCTCCAAAGGCAAAATACACCTTAACACTTGCCTTGATACTCCCGTTGTCACGGCCCGTGCTTGTGGGCACGGAGTCGGCGCTGCCAGACGGACCGGCGGTCGGTCGGCATTTCTGAAGCTTGCCCTTCGGCATGCTCGATGGAGTGATGGTTGAGGGGGCAGTTTGTCCTGAGGAGGAGGTAGAGGACCTGTGGCGGGGTCGGGAAGAGGGGTCTGACGGCGCGTGGGGACCTGCAGGTAATGGCGGTGTAGGTTCGAGGCGCCTGTCCTTGCTACCAACAAATTGAGATGGTAATATGGTTGCTCGTTGTTTCGCCTTGCGGACGAGTGTAGCGAGGTCTGGACTACTCGCAGTTCCCTGGGATCTGTACATGGAGCGTCGCTTCGTTTGATAATCGGCGTCTTCGGCGTCATAAAACAGGTCGTTTGAGGACGAAGAAGCGGACGTTGAGACGGAAGTGGAGGCGGTAGGACGGGAAGTTGGGGAAGCAAGTGAGGACTTGATGGTAGATGTGGCCGCTTGCTGAATCATGCTCTGTGGTCGGGTCGAGGTGGGCGGAGACAAAGGGGCACCATCACTCGAAAGAAATTTCAATGACGGCGTCAAATCTTCCCCCAGGCTGTCAAAATCAACCCCTTCCTTGATAACCACCGTCCCCCCAGCTTGCAACGCCTGTTCAAAGTTCATGTCGACATGAGAGGTGCGCCTTGTGTTGCTATTGCCTCGGTTCCCTACGCGCTCATTACGTGACGCGTTCGGAGTCGGCTGAAGCCCGCCCGGAAACGACGATGGTGGCGCAGTAGAGCGCGGTGAGGTCGTCAGGCTATGAGACATTGATGCACGTCCCTCCAGAGGGTTTAATGAGAAGGAAGGAAGAGCGCCGAGGTCGTCGTCAACGTCGAGCAACGCGTAGCAATGTGTAGGCACCTTCTTCTCTACAGTATTTAGTGCTGGCACTTGCCGATTTTTTTATTTGAATTTACAAGAACAGTATCTAACACAGGACTACTGCCATCAATATCATGCCGGTTGTTAAGTTTCGACCTGCGGAGGAGATCTTTCGTGCTGATCAACCACCGAGTTTTGCCCGCCATCATCGCTGGCGCCTCTTTCCGCATGTCCCCCTGTCTCGTCATCTGATGAGAGAACGTCTCCTTCCGGTTTATGGATGTGGCCACTCGAGCGCTCCTCAGGTGCGCCAGACACGAACGACTCGCTCAGCGAGCTCACGGTGGATACCGCCATCTCGAGGACTGCCTCGACACGTCTCCGCAGTATCTCGCTGCTGCTATCGACCGTCTGTGCGCGGTTGACGTCAGCGGGAAACAGAATATGAAATGGGAGAAGCGTGCCATAGAAAGCAGATTGATTCGAGCCTCTGCATCGTCTAGCTGGATCAAAAACGATGGCTCGCTGTTGGATGTCAGCTCCTCTGGTTCGGTCTCTGCATCCTCGTCCGGCATGTGGTATTCAACCTCGCCAAAATGGGCTTCAAGGAACATCCCCAGCCGCTGGATGCGTATCATCGGGTTATGCGTGTAATCGTGGTCGGAATGCGGATGATGCTCGTGCTCGTGTCGATGTGGTGTTCCAGCCGTCACTAGGTTCCAAGATCAAGTTATGAGCTATGCATCTTCACGCGCAGTCTATTCCAGAATATCATACCTTTTACTGATGCCGGGCTCTTGTCTATCTCCGTGATGACGGCGAGTGTTGAATCGGCAATCATATCGTTCGCAGCGCTCGAATCCCATTCTAGCGTAAGTTCGTTTTCGGCAGTCTGCTTCACGTCCACTGCACCCATTACCTGATGCAACAACCCTCGGCAGGTCAATTCCGCGTTGATAGGGCCAATGCAAAGGAACATACCCGTATTGTTGGGATCCCATCCTGATCTTGTCCCTCCTCGATATGGCCGTACATGCCCTCCAAGTGCCACCGCACGAGACCCCATCCAACGCCGAGCGTGATTTTCTGGCGTTGCGTCACAACGCACGTCGAAAGTCCAGCAAAGTCCCGCAAGTCGCGAGGATCCAACAACGTATACGAGTAGTCTTTCGACACGAGCAAGCCCGAGAGAACGTCATTTGTCTGGGGTGCTTTTGCGGCCAGGCCGCCAATCACTTTCGCCACTCGTTCAGGGCGGAAAGTGAGATCCAACGTCTCGAGGTTGCGGGGAGCGTGGATTTTGATATCCTCGTCCCTGTTCTTATATTTGGCTTGTAACGCAGCCCTGAGGCGACCCATAGCCGTTTGTTCGCCATGCACAAGGACCTAGGATACCCGTAAAGGGGGTGAAGTGAGAAAAAGTTAGAAGAACGCACGATGTGAGGAGCCTTGATTAAATCAATGAACTCTGAATTTTGAGAGTAGTCGACGTGTGCGCTGAAAGAGATGTAGTCAACGGAAATCTTGCGCGGGATGGTGTTGCCCTTCATCCCGGTTATCTCTTCTGGTTCATTCATGATTTCCTATTTGCGAGAATTGATCAGCAAAGGCCTCCAGCGCACCCGTTATAAAGTATGCGAAAGACTCAGGAATCACACGCAAAGGGAGAATAACATCCATTGCTTTGTAAATACACACACAAGGAAGATACCTCTGCATCCTCGAAACTCCAGGCTACCAAGAATTCCCGAAGTGAAGGGTGACTCACCCGTGCTGGCGTGCCTTCAACGGAGTAACCAGTGACAATGAGGCCATTCCGAGGGTCAGGAGCCCAGAGTTCAAAGAGCTCTCTACTTGTGCCCGATTGCAACATCCCGGGACTAGCAAGAACGACACAGGGAGGTCCCTCAGCTATTTTGCGCTCCCAGCCGCGGGCTTGAGGTACGTTGGAGATGTGCCTGAGTACAGCTTGAACAAGGTGGGATAAGACGAGGAATATGGAAGAACCTACTTGAAGACAAACGGATTGTCCCTCCTTGCAAACCTTGATCGGATGTTGGAGTTCATAGTATGAATATATGTTTGATACACAGCCATACACTTGCGTGCGAGGCTCGACGCGTAGTAGATGGGGACATGGTGCAGATCAGGGTGCTTCTTCCAGTACTCATCCAGGATGAGTAAAAGCTCTTGTGCACGGCCCAACGCAAATGTTGGAAGTAACACATGTCCACCCCGGCGAATGACTGAGTGCACTAGGTTGGTAAAGCGCAACTCTTTTTCCTCACGACCCTCGAGACTTTGCACACCGTACGTGCTCTCGATGATAAGCACGTCCGGACGTATGGGAGGCACCTCAGCCTTTACGAGATGGCGATCCTCCTCACGAGAGTAGTCGCCTGTGTAGAGAACTTTGAGGCCGGCTATGTCAATCAGGAACATGCACGCTCCAAGAACGTGCCCTGCGTGATATGGCGTAAAAGTCACCCCAGGGCAGGGTGTGATTAGCTGGTGGACAGAGACGGGAATTATGGAAGAAATCGACATGGATAAATCAAGAGGTGAGATGAGGGCGTCGGTTGATGAATTGCTGAAAGGGACATAAGAAACTGGGAAGAGGGGTAAATTAGAGGCACACCTCATCCGAACGAAGTCCTGCATCATAAACTTGTGAAGCGCTTTCGTTGGGTGAGTCATGTAAACTCTGCCTTTTCCTTCTCTGAAATTGGTCTATACGAATTGAGGCGTTGAGCGGACGTCAGCAAGTGCGATCGCCCACACCTTTTCAGTGATATATGTCAAGGCTGCCGCATGATCTAGATGGAAGCTAACTGAATGTTGAAGGCATTGTTCTCAACTCAGAGGACGAAAGGAGGCGCACTGGGTAATAAGTATTGCATCTACCGTGCTCCAGTCTAGTTCATCAATGAAGGGTAGAGACGCCATTCCAGTATGGGCGGGGTGTACACCAGCATCCAAAACAATAGTAATATCGCGGTATTGAAGCACGCAGCACGACCTTCCGACTTCTTGGCCTGCGCCTAAAAGAGTGATGCTTAGCGTTGGCACATCCGCCATGGTGGTTGCGGTTCAAAGGGAAAGAACGACGCGTTTGCATCAGCTGCGCGTCTGGGCTTCTCAAGTGCTCACTAGCGCTCACTCACTCAAAATAGTGTTCCCACGGGTTGTACATCCCTGTTCCACAAGGATAATTCATATCTCTACTCTCAAGAATACAACCGTTCTATTGAATCAGGATACAACCAAGTTGTAGCAATCACTCTTACGAGCATCAGTGGTGTAGCGGTAACATTGGGTCTTCCCATGGCCTAGCTCCGGGTTCGACTCCCGGCTGATGCAGTAAATTTTTTCTGGATAATTCTGTCCTTCGGGGATTGGTACATCATCATCATACACAACATTAATATTCACACCATGAGGTGAGGTCGGTGGGGGAAAGCGGTTTCGTCCCTAGCGTCTCGTTGAACATTTATTAAAAAAGTACAAGTTCGATGTATCCATTGATCATGAGTCGTCTGTCCACCAGCACACCATTGGCAAGCCTTCTCAATATGACGGCTTTTCGAAGTGGGAGAGAAAGTAAAGTATCTCTCAGAATTTACATTCCTGGGGGAACACGAGAGGACTGTGATTTGTCATGAATTGACCAACTCCCCATAAACTCATATGTTCAGTTTCGTGCGTCTCCAGTGACGGCGTTTGGCGTTGTACTACATTCCCGGTCAATATCAGCTTCAGAGACACTTTTACGCTGCCAAGAGAACGCCAAACAACGCACTTGGATCTTTGTGTCAGTTTTTAGGCGGAACCATTGAGGGATGGGACTGCGTTCGAACATGAGAACAGAGCGACCCGCAAAGTAGTAGGGTAAAGGCTAACCGGTTCTGGCGTGAAGCTTTGGCCAGGATGCGCTTTGTGCGGAATGTTTTTTGAGAAGGCTGGTCGAACGGGGGGTGAGCACTGCCAGAAACCAGGAACAGCAACCATGCGCTTGTACGCACCATTTCTGAGACTTGACTGAGAGACGTGGTTGAGCTCGCGCAGCGCGACGATGGCTTGCAAAATAGAGTTACGCGATGGGAAGGAACTGTACAGCTGAGTCGCTGACAAATTATGTGCTTGCCCTCACCCAAAAGCGGAAATAAAGCACCACGGTGTATGGCTTTCGTGTTCGAGTTGGAGAAACGGCAACCGTCGTCGTGTCCACTTCACCACACCAATCACTATCACAGAAAGCTCAGAGAGAACAGTCCATAGATGCAAGTCTTACAGTTGTTGTCCCTTCTCGTCTTTGGATTGCTCGCGTCTGCGCAGCAGTCCCCACCAAAGGAACTGGAAATCAAGACGACGTATACGCCTTCGGACTGCTCGGTCAAAGCTCACAAGGGCGACGCGATCAAGGTCCATTACGTGCGTCCCAGGCTTCCGCACGCCTGGCTTACAGGTGTATCGTAAACCCAAAGCCCTAAAAATGTCTCCTCCTGCAGACCGGAAAGCTATTTTCCAATGGCAACAGGTTTGACTCGAGGTGCGAGTTGCGAGTTGCCTCTTCGCTTTGTTCGCTGCGCTAACCAGTGCGCACACATATGATAGCGTCGACCGCGGCCAGCCTCTACCTTTGACTCGTACGGCTCGTCTCTCTGTGCCCTAACTCGTCTCTTTAATGCTCTTTTCTCCGTCTAGTCGGTGTTGGACAAGTTATCAAAGGTTGGGATGAGGGCCTTGTTGGGATGTGCGTCGGTGAAAAGCGCACCCTTACCATTCCTTCTGACATGGCTTACGGTTTGTAATCCGTCCTTTCATTTTACCCTTTGCACTGTTGACGTCTGTAATTCAGGAGAGCGCGGATTCGGGTCCGTGATTCCTGCCAACTCGGCGTTGGTCTTCGATGTTGAGCTCGTCGACTTGACCTCCAAGTCCACTCACGAAGAACTATGATAATCTCGCTATGTGTTTCGTGATGTTGTCCGTTGTCTTGCTCGCATCTCAATAAATGTTATCTACTGGTTCATGAGCCATATTTCTTCTGCATACGAGTTCCACGCAAAGCGTCCTGAGAGGACATTGTATTCGCAGCAATGAGAACCTGGCATACAAATGGCAAAACTGGCCGTGAACCCCAAAAAAGTCTATGATGAGGCTTTGGCGCCTTCTGTTCCTTTGAGCCGATCTGTCAATAGATCTTGGAACTCCTCCCTCAAAATAGCTTCGCGTCTCTGTTTCTCCTCTTGCTGCAACTTCAATATTCCCCGTTTTTCCTCGGCACTGATGACCTGGTTCTCCTTGCGCATGCGTACCGCATTCATGCGACGGTGCCGGGAGCCGCTCATCACATACCCCACTGACTCGAACTTGCCGATTTCGTTTGAGGTAAGACCGATTTCTCCACGTCGCGGGATGCGCACATCCGTACCATCCTGTAAGAAAGCGGCCATGGCGCTGCCTTCTCCGCGCAGGAGAGCTCCGCCATAGGCGCGTTCATCGAGTTTCTTCGTTACCGAGGGCGCTAGGACCGGCTGTGGGCCAACTTCCTCATCAGACGTGTCTCCGTCGATAGCCTTCTTGTGAACAGTTCGGGTGGCAGATGGTGACGGAATGATCGGGGTCGGAAGAGTAGTGGGAACGGCGGGGACAAATGAGCCGGAGGGTGCGGGTTTTTCTACCCATTCGTCTTCATCGCTTGACTGTGCGCGCCGTGGGCTTCGCGTAGGAGACCGAGTTTTGCGAAGCTCGCGGCTTGTTGACCGACTGTGTTTCCTCCTGCTATCACGATGGCGCTCACGGGCTTCGTCATCCGAGTTCTTGCGTGAGCTTCGATGACGCCGTTCTCTCCTGTCCCTTTCCTTCCGCGCTCGCTTTCGTTCTTTTCTTTCACGACGCCTCCGGTCCTCTTCACTATCAGTTGACGAGGCGGAGACAGACGCAGAACGTTCTCGTTTATGCTTTTTGCGTGATTCTCGGTGTTGCTCTTGTGACCTACGAGGGCCAGGTAAACAACGATGAACATCGAGGAGAGTGGACAATACGCACAAGTCTCGAGTGGGCGTACGTGGGGACGGTGGCCAGATACTGAAAGTGCTATTGACACGCTGTTGCCGACGCCTTACAAACTATGAGGGTCTCTGACAGGCTATACACGATGCCCACTTACCGTTCGAAATAGTCACCCCCTCCATCAAACCGACCATCCCTTCGGTACATGTTTTCTTGCTGACGCCAGGGAGCGTCGTTCTCAGGTGGGATATCTGGCCGTCTGGAGCTGTCGTCGTGGGATGGTGGTGGTGGGGGAGAATGTCGTCGAGTGTAGTCATCGTATTGGGGACTTGCACGCCCAAGAGGAGACCTAGATGATGAACGTGGAGACCGGACGGAAGGGCGATCATGTCGCTGAGCCCGGCCTCCCCTTGAGCCACGGTCCTCAACACTTTCATCTCTCCGGTCGTTGTGACGATCTCCATTGCTGCGGTGGCGGCTTTGACGACGACCTCGGTCACGGCTTTCGTCGCGATCACTGCTACGCCCACGGTCACGTCGTCGTCCGTTGCTATATTCTTCGTCCCCGTTACGCCTTGGATAGCGGTCGAGGGACCGGTCACGCTCTCTGTTGGCACTTGATGTTTGCGGATGTGGCGGGGAGGAGAGACGATTACCAGAGGGGCGAGAAGAGGCTGAGTCTTTGGGCACGAGGGCCATACGGGAAGGATGGACGAAAGCCATGAGCGATGAGGTGAGCAAGGTGGAGGAGTGGTCGGTTGACTGGTAAGGACGTGTGTGGCGTTGTTTACTGTGCTCTAACATACATACATACACTACATTCTGCCTCGCGGGGTATAACCACATCAAACATTGGCTATGTCAATCATATCTTCTCGCAAAAGCCTTCTTCGCTCGTCCCATCTCCTAAGATACTTCCCTATCCTCCCTCCAAACAATGTACATCCTTCCCAAAGGTCCGACGGGTGCTGGTCTTTCCGCTGATTCCAGGGCTTTACGTCAACTAGATGACCTCGCTCCAAGCACACCAAAACCATTCCGAAACTGTACGCGTCCGCAAGTCGGGCATCGTGACATTCTCCTCGCAAGATTTCCGGAGCTGAGAAAGGCCGCGTACCCGGAAATATTTGCTCCAATTGTTGGTCAGCTCGGTTGGCATTCAGGTGAGCCCAAGGGTCAACTGGTTCGCCGTCTGGTGGCGCAAGCACCGAATTGGCGGACACGGACCGGCCAAAGTCGATCATCTTCAATATTGGCTCCCCAAACCTCTCAATTACTTGTACATTGAGTAGCGAGAGGTCACCATGGGAAAGCTCGTAAGCGTGCAGATGGGTGAGTACGTCGAGTAGTTGGTTGTGGAAATCACATAAGCGGGTACGCGGCAGCGGTGCGTACTGTTTAAGATAGTCGTAAAGCGTCCCTCCCTCCAGGAATTCGAGAACCATGCCGACGCCGTCAAGACAGCCTAGGAAGATGGGGATGTTTCGATGAGGTGCCACGTCGGTGTAGACACGCAGCTCGGCAAGGAACTGAGTGGTGACATCTAGGGCATTGCTTTGCATTTCGTCGTTGATCTCTAGCTGCACGAACTCCGGTTTTTTCACTATGCACTTGAAAAGCTCAGACGCAGAGCCCTGGGCGAAGGGCGTTAGTGATACCGTGGGATTGGGTGGGGCCGAATAGATAGCAGGTGTGGGGAACGAGAAGATAGTGGCGGGATTTCTTGGCGCATTATAGACAGGGGAACTTGGAATGGTTGGCGGGGGTAGTGGTGGATGGGAATGAGGAGCGTAGTCATTGAGAATAGGCTCAGCGATTTGTGGGAAGGGTTGTGTGGCATTCAACTTGTTCTCCTCCTCATCGAGCTCTACTGAATAGGAGTATTAGTGTGATATCGATTCCATGTCTGATGGCATGCGCACCCATCCACCAGTTCTTCTTAGACGTCAAAGTAATGCGTTTGACCGCGACCGAACCGACCGATGAGACAGCCCTCATGGGCGCGAATGGGAGGGGCAAACTGGACATGGGCCCTGTCGCTAATCTGCTAAATGAATGAAGAGGTCGGCTGTGATCCGTGTTGAGCATTTTTCGATGGGCCTCACACTGAACCTGCGCCATCAATCTCCACAGTAAGCCAACGTTTTTTGTACACCAGACGGAGCCGCGGCACAGGAGTGGCACCATAACCGTAACCTTATCTCTGGGTTACCCGCGCTCTCATGTCGCTCATCATCACAATATTTGCCCTTGTCTTCATCACAGAGCTCGTCTCATGGGTCGGAAAGTCGGTTCTCTTGCATTTTGTACTTGTCCTCCCCGCCTACACGAATCTCTCCGACGATCTGACCCGACCTCCCCACTAGGCATGGACAACATATCGGCGACTCCTCAACCGCAATGCCCTGAAACGTCAGCGAGAGCTCAAGTCAGAGCTCCTATCGAAAAAGGCAGAACTCCTGCAGACCAGTGCTCAGGATCAATTTGCCAAATGGGCCAAACTTCGTCGGAGCGTCGATAAAGGCCTAGCGGATCTGGAAAAGCTCAGTTGCGTATATGCTGTCGTGTGTCTTCCCTCCCGTGTCACTGACCCTTGATTCTCACATAGATTCTGAGCTCGGCGCCTCAAAGTCGTCGTTCGCACTTAAATTCGGCACTACCCTATGGATGTTGACTACCGGCCTTCAGTTTGCGATCGGGTGGTGGTATAGCCGATCCGCCGTCTTTTACCTACCTGTGGCCTGGTTAGGACCATTCACATGGTGGTTATCGTTACCATTTGCACCAGCAGGTGAGCCTGGCCAGTCTTTAATAATTGTGGCACCATCAAACACCCGGTTTGTCAGGTTCTGTCAGTTGTGGTGTTTGGCAGATGGCCTGTCGACGTGTCATCAAAGTATTCGAGCGTGTGGGGAAAGAATTCATGAGTCAGCTTCCCTGGAAGCTTTTACGTGCTGTCGTTGACCACTGGTTAGATTCCGACCAAGAGCAAGGTTCGACGGATCAAAGCCGTAAGGAAGACAGCACAGACACCTCTAAGAACCAGTCAACGCCGCAAGAGAAACCATAACGGGTTACATGCTACGGTTTGCGCGCCTCTGCATGCCACTGCCACCTTCTATGGAATATACTACGCCATACTACTGCAGGTTTGTTCTATCGTACCAAATCTTTTCTAGTATATACAGTGCTTTCAATACTAGTTCGGTTTAACACTACCCGTGATGGGTGCGCGTCCTCAAATAACTATCGTAGTCCCTGGGTAATTTTCCATTGATGCTTACTATACTTTCGAGGAATAGCTCGCCTTGGAGACCGTCATTTATGCCAGCACCTTACGCGATTCAGGATGACCCTTGCGTGTACAAAGTCAAAATGTCTCGGACGCCTAGAAACTTAAAACTGCTCTATCGGCCTCAAACACTGTCCGGCCCCAAGGGGAACCGCCAGGATTCGGAAAAGAGCTCCTGCAAGGTCTGGTCGTCTTCTAACTTTCTCCTATAATCGGTACGTCCTACTGTATAATATACAAATAGCGGAATTGCTCCGGCAATGCAATAACCTGTAACAGAACCGTAGAATGCATATATTAGCTCGGCCGAGTCGGAGTCAATGGACAAAGCACATGGCCCATCCCTTTGACGTTGATTATCACATGACACATGCAGTGGGTTAGCGGGCAAGCGGGATTACCGTGCGGATCATGGGATGGATGGCATCGAGGAGCAGCGCGACCGCCTTGGATCGTATAGCATAGGTGCGTCTAGCACTATACTACGATAGGGGCGCAACATCCCACGAGAAAAGAAAACTGTCAGAACAAAACTGACGGGCCGGGATGCGCTCAGAGGTACATGTGATAGTTGTGCATTTGCATGACGTCGCTGCTAAGCGGAAAGAGCGGAGAGCCGCTAAAACTATAAATGCCATCAGGTCTAGCATGGGACGGGACTACTTGTGCGAGCCCCTGTCTCCCTCTACACACAACACAACCATGGCTGCCGGCTTGGAGATCCACGCCAAAGTTGCTGTTGCTCCCGAGGCGCAAGCGGAGATTCTGACAGAGGGTGCTCTTCGATTCCTGGCTGCCCTTCACCGAACATTCGATGCAACCCGCCAGCATCTTCTCTCTGCCCGCGAGGCTTCCCAAGCCCGCTTTGATGCAGGCGCACCTTTTGACTTCCCTCCGGAGACCGCCCACATCCGTGCCGAGCCTTCCTGGCATTGCGCCCCTCCCTCTCCTGGTTTAGAGGACAGACGTGTCGAAATTACCGGTCCGACGGATAGGAAGATGGTCATCAACGCATTGAACAGCGGTGCTAAGACATTCATGGCCGATTTCGAGGGTACGGACGTACCCACTTCCTTTCTAGCACATAATGACTAACGATGCTTCATTCATCTAGATGCTTCCTCGCCGACGTTCAAGGCAATGATTGAGGGCCAGGTCAACCTTCGCGATGCTATTCGCCGACAGATTGACTTTGTGTCAAATGGCAAGCAATACAAGCTCTCGCCAAACCCTGCTGTTCTCATCGTGCGGCCCCGAGGTTGGCACCTCGATGAGCCACGCGTGACCGTTGACAAAACACCAATTTCTGGTTCCCTGTTTGACTTTGGACTCTTTTTCTATCATAATGCGGATGAACTAGTCAAGCGGGGCTCCGGTCCTTACTTCTACCTTCCTAAGATGGAACACTATCTCGAGGCCCGCCTATGGAACGATGTTTTCCTCTTCGCTCAATCTTACATCGGCATGCCGCACAACACCATCAGGGCAACGGTTCTGATCGAAACCCTGCCTGCTGCTTTCCAGATGGAGGAGATTCTCTTTGAGCTAAGGAACCACTCATCTGGTCTCAACTGTGGCAGGTAAATCCGTTCATCTCACTTCCTGATTGACACGAAGCTCAT
>WNFC01005888.1_pt1 | contig 13469 bp, 14 predicted proteins | sample 5400541 | NCBI WGS metagenome assembly WNFC01 (sample SAMN13153342, study PRJNA577476) | soil metagenome | isolation source: 120 cm saprolite under Douglas fir tree site 2 hole 2 replicate 1 | place: USA:California | collected 2015-04-18
TGGACGGCCGGCCGGTGGCGCCGGTCATGGGCGACTACCCGATCCGCGACGTCGGCACCCTGCGCATGCGCACCATGCCGAACTTCTGGAACCACTCGAGCAGCGATCATTCGGTGTCCACCCGGCTCGCGCCCGCCGGCCCCCAGAAGACGCGCGTCCAGGTCTCCTGGCTCGTGGACGCGGACGCCGTGGAAGGCAAGGACTACGAGCTGGCCACCCTGCTGCCCTTCTGGGAGCTCACGAGCGAGCAGGACTGGGACCTCTGCGAGAATAACCAGGCGGGCGTGAACTCGTCGGCGTTCACGCCGGGGCCGTACTCCACCAAGCGGGAGTACAACGTCATCCGCTACACGGACTGGTACCTGCGCCAGATCGCTACACCGTAGCGTCCTCCGCGAGTGGCCGCGCGAGCGTTTCGCCGCGCTGGTGGCTCTCGCGGTCGCGATCAACCAGTGCAAGGGGTGTTCCACCGGCCTCGAGGATTGAACTTGGCGTAGGAGCGGCACATGACAGGACTGAAACGCGACTTCTAGTCCCCCGCTAGTCTCCGAGGCCCTCCTCCAACGCTGTTCAAGTCGCGGGCCAGCCGAAGGCGCGGCGCATCAGCGCTGCCCACATCCAGTAGCGTGGTGAGCCTGCGCGTCCGCGCCCCGCCTCGGCCGCTGCCGCGCCCGCGTTTGCCGCCTGCGTATCCTCCCGGCGGGAGTAGCCGACGACCTCAGGCCGCCAGCGCGCGTGCGGAGCCAGCACGCCGTGATAGAGCGTCAGGTTGATCTCCGGCCGGGGCGTCAAAGCGGCCAGCTTTTCCAGGAACTCCACGGGCGCGAACAGCAGGTGCGTTGTCCCATCGCTCCAGCACAGCCGCGGGCGAGATGGTCTCAGAGCTCCTGACAACCGGCGCAACCAGCCTCGACATCTCCGACCTGCGCCTCAGCCGCTTCTAGACCTCGGGCGTCATAATGTGCTACCATGTGCTACATGCGGTACCGTAGGGGAGAGATCGGCGTCCGCGAGCTGAGGCAGAACCTGAGCGTCTATCTCCGGCGCGTCAAGGCTGGCGAGACCCTGGAGGTCAAGGAGCGAGGGCATCGGGTCGCCGTGCTCGCACCGGCAGGCGCGAAGGCGTCGGCGCTCGAGCGACTCGTTGCAGCGGGACGGGCGACGCCGGCCGCCGGAGATCTACTCGATCTCGGCGCGCCCCTCGGGCGTCGGCCGTCGAGGCGGGCCAGTCGCGCCCTCGCCAAGCTCCGCGATGAGTCCCGGTGACACTCGTCTACCTGGATTCGTCGGCTCTGGTCAAGCTCGTTGTGACTGAACCGGAGTCTTCGGCCCTCGCGGATTTTCTGAGGGGCCGGCCCGAGCGCGTGTCGAGCGCCGTGGCACTCACAGAGGTGCCGCGCGCCCTGCGACGGGCCGGATTCGGCGCGAGCGAGCGGCGCCGATCGCGCGAGGTGATGGCGCGGGTCGCACTGGTGGACGTGGATCGACGCATCCTCGCGGCCGCCGCAGCGCTGGACCCGCCAGCACTCCGGACACTCGACGCCATCCACCTCGTCACTGCCTTGGCCGTCCGCGAGGACCTCGCGGCGATCGTTACGTATGACAGGCGGCTCGCGGCCGCTGCCGAACGCGCGCACCTTGAGGTCAACGTCCCACGCTGACCTGCCGACCCTCGCCCCGGCCGTTTTTAGCCTCCCGAGCGTTTGCCCGCCCGCCCTGAGTGTGTCAGAGTGAGCGCGTCATGAGGCTCAGAGCGCCCGATCGCGTCACCACCTATGGCGTCCACGCCTTTGCAGCAGCAACACTGAGCTAATGGCAAACCCGCCCCCGGCTGATATCCTGCCGCCTGTGACTCAGGCCTCTGACATCGCGATCATCGGCGGCGGCATCGTCGGCCTCGCCACGGCGCTGTCGCTGTCGGACCGCTATCCCGCCGCGCGGCTCGTCATCCTCGACAAGGAGGCGACGATCGCGTCCCACCAGACGGGGCACAACAGCGGCGTCATCCACTCCGGCATCTACTACAAGCCCGGCTCGCTCAAGGCGAAGCTCTGTGTTGAAGGCGCGCGGCTCATGAAAGCCTTTTGCACCGAGCACGGGATCCACTGGGAGTCGTGCGGCAAGATCATCGTCGCGACCGACGAGGGCGAGCTCGGGCGTCTGCAGAACATCTACGAGCGCGGCCAGGCCAATGGACTGAGCGGGCTCAAGATGGTCGAGGGTCCGGACGTGAAAGCCTACGAGCCCAACTGCCGCGCCGTGCGCGCGCTGCACGTGCCCGAGACCGGCATCGTGGACTACATCCAGGTCGCGGGAAAGATGGGCGAGCTGCTCGAGAAGCGCGGCGTCGAGATCAGGACGAGCGTGGGGGTGCGGGCCATCCGGCGCTCGGGGCCAGGGCTGGTGCTCGAGACGGCGCGCGGCCCCGTGGAGAGCCGCGTCCTGATCAACTGCGCGGGGCTCTACTCCGACGAGGTCGCGCGGCTCATGGGGGTGCGGCCCGAGGTGCGCATCATTCCGTTCCGCGGCGAGTACTACATGCTCCGTCCCGAGCGCCGCTTCCTGGTCAAGAACCTGATCTATCCCGTGCCGGACCCGGAGTTCCCGTTCCTCGGCGTGCACTTCACGCGTACGGTCCACGGGGACATCGAGGCCGGGCCCAACGCGGTCCTGGCCTTTGCCCGCGAGGGCTACACGCTGGGCACCGTGCGTCCCGGCGAGACGCTACGGATGCTGGGGTACGCCGGCTTCTGGCACATGGCGCGGCGCTACTGGAAGATGGGGGCCTACGAGCTGTACCGCTCCGCGAGCAAAGCCGCCTTCGTGCGATCGCTTCAGAAGCTGGTGCCGGATATCCGGGAGAGCGACATCAAGCGGGGCGGGGCAGGCGTGCGCGCCCAGGCGGTGAGCCCGAATGGCTCGCTCGTGGACGATTTCCGGATCAGCGTGACCGAGGGCGCCGTGCACGTCGTCAATGCGCCCTCGCCGGCGGCCACGGCATCCCTGGCCATCGGCCGCCACATCGCCGGCCTCGCGGCCGACACGTTCCGTTTAAACGAGTAGCCCTCTCCCCTCAGGGGAGAGGGTCGCGGTTCGAGCCGAGACGCCCGCTTCGGGCGGTGAGGCGAGGGCTGAGAGGGTGAGGGGTGGTCTACTTGCCCTCCTCGTCCTTCTTGCCCTCCGCCTCCCGCGCCCGCTTCTCGGCTTCCCGCGCCCGCTCTTCAGCGGCCAGCATGCGCCCCGAGAGATCCTTGATGATCGCCATCGCCAGCGCCGGGTTGCTCCGCACCATGGCCTCGAGCCGGTTGGCAGGGATGAGGAGAAGCGTGACGGGTTCGGCCGCGATGGCCGTGGCGGAGCGGGGAGCGTTCCTGAACAGCGCCAGCTCTCCCAGCAGCTCGCCCTTGCCCTGCACGCGGAGGAGCGTGTCCTTCCCGCCCAGGTTCTTCCTGATCTCGACCTTGCCCTCGTGGACCAGGAACGCCTCGCTCTTGGCGTCGTCGCCTTCCTTGAAGATGGTGTCGCCCGCTTTGAACGTTCGGCTTGGCACCTCTCCACTCGGACGGCTCATGCGCTTCCCTCTTGGTATAGAATGACCAGCAGTGCGCCTATGATACGCCGATTCGCCTTCGCGCTGTTTCTGGGCCTGCTGATCGGGGCGGGCTGGGTGGTCCACGCCCATGCCCAGCAGGGGTTGACCGTCCAGGAAACCAACCTGCGCGCCAAGCCCGCGACCGTCCTCATCATCTCCGAGGTCTCGGCGGAGGTAACCCTCAATTGTGGCGGCGGCGTCCAGAGCATCACCCCGACCTCGTTCAAGGAGACCGGCACGGGCTGGTTCATTGATCCGACGGGCTGGGTCATCACCAACGGCCACGTCGTCCAGCCCGCCTATGAGACGCCGCGCTGGCTCGTCAATCAGATGGCCCAGCGCGCTGTGACGACGGCCTGCATGGAGGCCGCGATCAAGGCGGCGGGGCTCCAGCCAGGCGACAGGCCCGACCAGGAGGACGCGCTCAAGCGCCGTCTCCTCGACAAGGTCCTGCCCACGGTCAAGGTGACTGTGAAACCGGAGATCTCCGTCAAGCTGTCGAGCGGAGTGCGGCTCAAGGCCGAGGTCAAGAAGTACAGCCCGCCGGCGAGCACCGATCCCAACGTTCCGTCTGCCCGCGATCTGGCGCTGCTCAAGGTGCCCGACGGGAATTACCCCATGCTTCCGCTGTCCGACGCGACGATCCAGATCGGTGACCCGATCCGCATCCTGGGCTTTCCCGGGGTCGTCCTCTCCCACGAGCTCCTGAACCAGTCGGCGAGCGTCGACGCCTCAGTGACCACCGGCGCCATCTCTGGCTTGAAGCAGGACAAGGCCAACCACCCGTTCCTTCAGACCGACGCGTCCGCCGCCTGGGGCAATTCGGGCGGGCCCGCCATCAACGCCAAGGCAGAGCTGGTCGGTGTCCTCACCTTCGTGTCGCTCGCGCCCGGCGCCGAGGGCGCAATCGTCCAGGGCTTCAACTTCGCGATTCCGGTCCAGACGGTGAAGAACTTCGTTTCCGACACGCCTGTCAAGATCAACCAGCAAGGCAAATTCAACCAGGCGTGGTTCGCCGGGCTCCACGACTTCTTCACCGAAGACTGGAAGGACGCCAAGCGGAAGTTCGAAGAGGCGGACAAGATCCAGCCCGGGCTCCTGGACGTCAAGCGGATGCTCGACGAAGCGAGCGAGAAGGTGAAGAACCCGCCGCCCAGGCCCTTCCCGTGGTTCTGGGTCACCATCGGCGTGACCCTGCTCTCCGCCGGCGGCTACGGCGCGCAGGCCGGCATCCGCTGGCAGAAGAACCGCTACCGCGTGGGCCCGTCGGAGGTCATCAAGCTCCTCGAGGCGGGCAAGCAGCCCGTCATCGTGGACACGCGTCTGCAATCGGCGTATGACGCCAACCCGATCAAGATTCACGGGTCGATCAGGCTCTCCCCCGAGGACCTCAAGAGCGGTGCCGCGGCCAGCCTCGATCTCGACACCACGCGCCCGGTGGTCGCCTACTGCACCTGACAGGACGAGCACACGAGCGCCAGTGTGGCGCGCGACCTGAGGAAGCTGGGATTCAAGGACGTCAAGATCCTGAAGGGCGGGCTCGGGGCATGGACCAATGCCGGGCTGCCCATCGAGACCCGCAGCGACATCTCGCCGGTGGGGCAGGAGATGTATAAGGCCCTCCTCGGCGGCGGTTAACACGCAGGCCGCCGATAAGGGCCCATCTGCGACCCCTACGTTGTTACTTGTTGGGGCGCCCTCGACCGCAGGCTCAACGTACCAGGGGTACGCCTCGCCCGCGGCCTTCGGGCGCCGCCTCGCATCTGGACCCTTCTCGCCGCCCTGCTGCCGCGTGGCATCTGGACTCTTCCTAGCGCCCTGCTCTGCTCGGATCCTGGGGGTTGTCAGTCGTCGAATCTTTTTCGGAGGGTTGGGGGGGTTACGGGGCAGGCATCGGGTGGTTTGCTGAAGAGGCGGTAGCGGATGCGCGCGATTCCGTCGTAGCCGAGATCCCGGATCGCCCGGGGTATCAGCTCTAGGAGCCCTCCTGGCAGGCGCCACGACCCGCCGATCCGCTCCAGGATGTGGACCACCGCGGCGCTCCGTGTGAGGAGCCGGCCGTCCGGCGTGAGGACCACGATGCTGTCGGGCAAGCCCGCCCGCGCCGGCTCTGGCACGAGGCGGCGGAAGGTCTCGCCGCCGAGAGCGGCGAAGCGGAAACGCGAGCCATCGCGGTCGCGCTCGATCGCGAAGCGCACGGTGCGGTGGCAGAGCCCGCACGCGCCATCGTAGAAGACCATGGAGTGGGCGGCCATGCTCACCCCGTCTGGACGCGCTCGCCCAGGGCGCGGAGGGCCGCGCGCGTCTCGCGTACGAGGGTCTCCACGACCTCCGCGGCGCCCGGCAGATCGTGAACCATCCCGACGCTCTGCCCCGCGTGAATGGGTAAGTACTCGCGGTCCTGCTGCTTGGTCGCGGCGGCGTAGATGTCCTGCGCCGCGCTCGACTGAAGCAGGGCCGGCAGGACGGGCGCGCCCGAGGCCGCGTACCCCTCGGTGAACGCGCTCTTGAGCACGCGCGCGTAGAGCCCCGTGAAGGCGTCCGTCACCGTGGTCGCCTCGCTACCCTGTTCGAGGAGCGCCTTCTTGCAGAAGTCCGCGGCCGTGGAGTCACGCGTCGCCACGAAGCGGGTCCCGAGCAGCGCGCCCACCGCGCCCAGGGCGAGCGCCGCCGCGATGCCGCGGCCGTCGGCGATACCGCCCGCGGCGATGACGGGCAGGTCCACCGCGTCGACGATTTGAGGAATGAGCGCCATGCCGCCCACCTGGGCGGCCTCGCGCGAGGCCGGCTTGACCCACGTGGACCGGTGTCCCCCCGCCTCGCTGCCCTGGGCGACGACGGCGTCCACGCCAGAGGCAGCCACCGCGCGCGCGTCGTCCACCGTCGCCACCATGGCGATCACCTTGACGCCCCGCTCGCGGCAGCGAGCGGTCATTTCGCGTCCCGGGTTGCCGAGCCCGATGCTCCAGACCGGCACCCGCTCCTCCAGGATGACTTCGAAGGCCTCGTCGATGAGATCGGGCACGGGCGCCGGACGCGCCGTCGTGGTCGGGAGACCGAGCCTGGCGCGGAACGGATTGAGCGCTGCCTGGACGCGACGAACTGCCTCTTCTGGCAGCGTGGCCGGGTCCACGGGCGGGCGCACCTCGGTGTGGAGCCACAGGTTGACACCGAAAGGACGGTCGGTCAGCTCGCGCACCCGGCGGATACCCGCGCGAACCTGGTCTGCGGAGAGCCTGAGGGCGGCCAGGATGCCGAGTCCGCCGGCTCGCGAGACCTCGGCGACCAGCTCCGGACCGGCCACGCCTCCCATGCCGGACTGGAGGATGGGGTACTCGATGTTCAGCAGATCGCAGAGCGAGGTCCGCAGCCTGTCCATGGAGTCCCTCTCCTTCGAGCTTGGGGTCATGGACATGATTCTACAACGATGCCCTGGCGCGATTTCAGCCCGCCGTCCCTGGCCGTCAGGTAGGCTCGACGCGATGGCAGCGGCGACTCTCCGCACTGTGGCAAGCCCCGGGGCGACCCCCAAGCTGCGCCACGTCAGAGAACGGGCTCGACCAGCGGCGGCGGCGCTGTTCCTCCTGATCCTCCTCGCGTCCGCCGGCGACGCCTTCGCCGACGACGAGCGGCCCGGCGGGGCCTGGGTCGAGACCTGGCTGCAGAACCGGAAGCTCGTGCAGGAGTGGTTCGGGTTCCGTGACACGCTCGTCGGATGGGGTATCACGCCGAGCTTCCGCTACGCGACCGACCTGCAGGCCAATGTGCTCGGAGGGCAGCGGCGCGGCGAGGCCTATGCGGGCGAGATGTTCCTCGACGTCGACCTCGACCTGGGGAGGCTCGCAGGCCTCACCGGTCTCACGTTTCACGTCTCGGGTGACTGGTCCTCCGGCACCGATCTCTCCGCGGACATCGGCAACTTCTTCTCGGTGGCGCAGTACTTCGAGGGCCGCCGCACCCGGCTCTATACGATGTTCCTCCAGCAGTCCTTCTTCAACGGCCACCTCGACATGAAGGTCGGGCGGATCGCTACCGGCGACGACTTCCTCACGAGTCCGGCCAACGTCAGCCTGGTCAACTCCGCCCTGAACCCCATCCTCCTCGCCGTCCAGGCGAACGTGCCGAGCGTCACGGACGAGCCCCATGCGACCTGGGGCGGGCGCGTCATGATCTGGCCCACCGCCTCACTCTACGTGGCCGCGGGCGCCTACTACTCGGACATCACGCTCGATGAGCTCAGGACCGACGGCACCGAGTTCGGCATCGACAAGGAGCACGGCTACTTCGTCATCGGAGAGGTCGGCTACCTCTTGAACTACGAGAAGGGCGCCACTGGCCTGCCGGGTCGCTACCGGGCGGGCGGGTACTACGACTCGAACCGGTACACGTGGTTCCGCGATCCCGACCGCCAGGAGCAGGGGAACTACGGATTCTTCCTCCTCGGGGAGCAGATGGTGTATCGCGAGGGCGGCAGCGGGAGCGCGCAGGGCCTGACCCTCTTCGGCGCCTTCGTCTATGCCCCGCGGCAGCGTATCAATCAGCTGCCGTGGTTCGCATCCGCGGGCGTGAGCTACACCGGGCTCATTCCCGGAAGAGACAAGGACGCGGCGGCCTTCGCGCTCTACTACGGCGCCTTCAGCCAGGACCTGCCAGGCCAGACGTACGAGGTGGCGCTCGAATGGACGTATGCCATCGCCGTTGCCTCGGGGCTGACCGTCCAGCCGGACATCCAGTACATCATGAGGCCGTCAGGGCGATCGAGCATCGGCAATGCTCTCGTCGTAGGTGCGCAGCTCTCGATCCAGTTCTGACGGCGGCCACCATCGCCTGTCCGACCGCCGCCCGTGATCTGGCCTGAAAAGCGTCCGCCCGCTCGGATGACGCGAGCGGCCTTGACACTTGCGTCACCGGCGGGCTAGCGTCCCGCCGTGCGGCGAGATCGTTGGTTTCCGAAGCGCCGTGAGCGACGCGAACGGTCGGCGAGGACGGGGAGGGGCCATGAAGCACGCGAGCAACGGACACGCAGTGACCCGGCGTCAGGCGATCAAGCGGATGAGCGCGCTCGGCGCCGGCGCGGCGGCGGTGACGGCGGGAGGCCCGCGGGTGTTCGCCCAGCCGAAAGCTCCCATCACGCTCTCGTTCTGGACGTTCGACAACCCGCAGCAGCGCCCGTGGATCCACAAGCGCGTTAACCAGTACATGGAGAAGAATCCCAATGTGAAGGTGGACTTCCAGTGGTTCACCTTCGCCGACCTCGGCAAGAAGGTCTCGGTCGGCTACGCGACGGGGACGGCGCCGGACGGGTTCGTCACCGGCGATTGGCTCATGCCGACGTGGCTCGCCCGGAATCTGATCGCGCCGCTCGACGTGAAGCTGCTGGGCTACTCGTCGCTCGACGCCTTCCGCAAAGACCACGCCGACGCCTTCGTGGCGGGCGCGATCAAGGACGGCCAGGCCTACGGCTACCCGCTCTGGTTCTACGGCTTCTGCAACTACCTCAACACCAAGCAGTTCAAGGAGGTCGGCCTCGACCCCGTCAAGGATCAGCCCAAGACGTGGACGGAGCTGGGCGAGGTCGCCAAGCGCCTCACCATCAAGCAGGGGAACAAGTTCACCCGCCAGGGATTCAAGTTCGCCATGCACGCGGCGCAGTGGACGATGATCCAGTTCAATCCCATCGTCTCCCAGGTCGGCGGGCAGTGGTTCGACGCGAGCGGGCGGTGCACGATCAACAACGAGGCGGGGGTGAAGGCCATGACCATCCGCGCCTCCCTGGCGCGGCAGTACGGAGCCGAGGACCCCGCCGACTCCATCGCGACCTTTCCGCTCCCGCAGATGGACTGGCTGAAGGAGCGCTGCGCCATGTTCAGCTGTCACCCCATCCCGCCCGCGGCCATCAAGTCGCAGAACCCGGTGATGGAGTCGGAGGGCTACTTCCTGCCCGTGCAGATGGCGGGCGTCACGCCCGACAAGCGCTACACCACGTGCTACGGCTTCAACTTCGTGGTCAACGCGCGGGCGCCGAGGGCCAAGCAGGAGGCGTTGCACGACTTGTACCGGTTCGTCATGTCGGACCTCGTCGACTGCTGGGAGGCGACGGCGCCGTTCACGCTGGCCCGAAAGAGCGGCTGGACGGACGACCCGCGGGTGAAGAGCTTCCCCCACGTCCAGGAGATCATCAAGGCCAAGGACAACGGCGTCTTCTTCCCGCGTACCCCGATCTGGACGGAGCTGGCCGACGCCATGCACCGGGCCGTGCAGAAGGTCATGCTCAACAACGCCGACATCAAGACCGCCCTCGACGAGGCGGCGGCGGAGGTTGACAGGGCGACCGCAGAATTCAAGAAGTCCTGATCACCCTCGCGCGGGCCCGGTGATCAGCTACCGCTGGCGCATTCGGCTGTGGGGCATGGCGTTCGTCGCGCCCACCATCGCCTACTTCCTCGTCTTCAAGTACGGGCCCATGCTGTGGGCGATGGGTCTCAGCTTCACCTCCTACGACATGATGAAGCCGCCGCGGTGGGTCGGGCTCGAGAACTACGCGAGCATCGTCAGGGATCCCATTTTTCGCGCGGCGCTCCTGAACACCCTGGTCTACATCGCGGGTTCGACGGTCTTCATCACGCTCATGGCGCTCGGGCTCGCGCTGGCCATCAACACGCGGGGGCGGGGGCGGCGCGTGTGCATGAGCGGGATGTTCCTCACCAACATCATGCCGATCCTCGCCGTGTGCCTGGTCTGGCGGTTCCTCTTTCACCCCCACGGCCTCGTGAACCAGCTCCTGCGCCCCCTGGGGTTCGGGCGGATCGACTGGCTGACGGACTCGACGCTGGCCATGCCCGCCATCATCCTGGTCACGGTCTGGCGTTTCGCCCCCTACTTCATGGTGGTCTTCCTGGCCGGGCTCCTGGCCATCCCGCCCGAGTACTACGAGGCGGCGGAGATCGACGGCGCCGACGTGCTCCGCCGCTTCCGCCACCTCACGCTGCCCCTGCTGATGCCGGTGACGTTCTTCGTCGTGGTGGTGGCCGCGCTCCTCTCCGCGCGCATCTTCCTCATGCCCTACATCATCACGGGGGGCGGTCCCGGCAACGCGACGCGCGTCCTCTCCATGCTCATCTACGAGACCGGCTTCTCGTACATGAAGATGGGGCGAGCGGCGGCGATCTCCGTGGTCCTGTTCGCGATCGTGATGGTCTTGACGGTCGTCCAGATGAAGCTCTTCACGCGCGGCGAGGAGGACTACGCGTGAGGCGGCGGGCCGCCGTTTCCGCGGCGCTGGCCTGGACCGGCCTGCTTCCGCTCGCGGCGCTGACCTTTCTCTTCATGCTGCCCATCGTCTGGATGACGACCACGTCGTTCCAGGCCGGGGAGAAGATGTTCCAGCTCACGACGGAATGGATCCCCTCGGTGTGGCATCCCGAAAACTACCCCAACGCGCTCTCACGCTCGGCGTTCCCGCGCTTCTTCCTCAACAGCGCCATCGTGTCGGCCTCGGTGATGCTCGGCAACCTGATCTTCTGCACCCTGGCCGGGTACGGGCTCGCGAAGTATCGCTTCCGCGGCGACCGGCTCCTGCTCCTCGTCATCCTGTCGACGCTCATGTTGCCCCTCGAGGTGACGCTGGTGCCGACCTTCCTGGTGATCCACACCCTCGGGTGGGTCGACAGCTATCAGGGCCTCGCGGGCCCGCTCCTCATCGACGCCTTCGGCGTGTTTCTCATGCGCCAGTTCATGCTCAAGATCCCGTCGGACTACGTCGAGGCGGCGCGGATCGACGGGGCGGGGGAGCTGCGGATCCTCTGGTCGATCATCATGCCCCAGTGCCGGGCGGCCCTCGCCGTCCTCGCCCTGTTCTCGTTCCGTGACAGCTGGGACCAGTTCCTGTGGCCGCTGGTGGTCGTGTCGCGGGACGAGTTCCGCACCTATCCCCTCGGGCTCGTGCGCTTCGGCGACGACTACGGGAACCCGCCTACGGAGCAGATGGCGATCGCCGTCCTCGCCACCATTCCCATCTTTCTCTTGTTCCTCCTTCTCCAGCGCGCGCTGCGGAAGGGCTTCGACCTCTCTGCGTTGAAGGGCTGAGGAAGGACACCGCCAATGGAAAAGATTCGCATCGCCTGCGGCAATCGGGGCGTGGGCACCTCACCCCTGTTCGCCGCCGTCGAGGGCGGCTACATGAAGGACAACGGGCTCGACCCCGAATTGAAGTTTTACGAGGGGCACCCGCGGGCGCTGCCCGCCCTCGTGGCCGGCGAGGCGGAGTTCACCAACACCGTCTCGCCCGACGTGATCACCATCGACCTGCGTGATGACGCCGACGTCGTGATCGTCGCCTCCGCGGTGAGCCGGAGCGCCACCTACGTGACGGCGCGCCCCGGCCTCACCACGCGCGAGGAGCTGCGCGGAAAGCGCTGGGGCGTGCTCGCCCGAGGCGATGCCGACCACTGCACGATCGCCATGGCCTTCGAGCGCTGGGGCTGGGACCTCGACGCGGACGCCCGGATCGTCCCCGTGGGGGCGGGCGGGCCGAAGCTCGATCTGCTCCTCGACCCCGCCAAGGTCGACGTCGTCATCATGCATTCGCCCGAGCCCTTCCAGGCGGCCAAGCGCGGCTGGAATCTCGTGGAGGATCTGCGTCGGCTCGACGTGGCGTTCCAGAACAGTTGTGCCGCCACCACCCGGCGGTTCGCGAGATCACGGCCCGACGTCGTCCTTCGCTATGTGCGTGCCTACGCGCAGGGCGTGTACCGCTTCCGCGCCGACGGGAAGTTCGGCATCGAGGTTATCCGGAAGTACAGCGGCGAGACGGACCGCGAGATTCTCGAGGCCTCCTACCTCTACTTCTCCCAGCTCATGGCGGGCACGATGTACCCAACCCCCGAGGGCGTGACCGCCGCCGCGCGGATGCTCCACCGGCTCGGCGTCATCCCGCGCGTTCCCGCGCCCGGGGACTTCATCGACCAGGAGCCGGTGGCACAGCTTCACCGCGAGGGCTTCTTCCGCCGCCTCGCCGGCCTCGAGAGTCAATGACCGTGGTAAAGAGCAGGTCGCGCTCCTGCTGGGCAACAGGATAACCCGAGTGGTTCGTCACCGCGATGGCTCGGGACAGCGCGCGGGCCTCTTGCTCGAAGAAGCGATCGATGGCCAGGAGGTCCCCGTGGATCTCCGCGGCCCGGGCCCGCGCCCCGTCGTGCTCGATCAGCTCGAGGGACAGCGCCTCGAGGGCCGCGCGGGACTCGCCACGCAGCAGCCGGCGCCACCCATCGGCCGCCTCGCTGGGCAGGCGTCGGAATCCTGCCACGTGCGAGTGAGGCGCCGATCCGACGCGCCGGCATCGGTGCCGCGGCACCGGGTGGCCGACGAACTGCAGGAGCCGCATCAGCGAGAAGAATGCTTCGCTCGTCACTTCCCGTGACCGGAAGGCGCCGTGCAGATCGAAGCCGGGGAAGGCGCCAGGCGAGGTGGTCAGACAGAAGTACGTCTCGCGACCCTCGGCGTGGATTCCCACGAACGGGTAGAGAAACGGGAAGGCGCTCGTCACGTTCCGCGGTGGCCGCAGGGTCTGGATGAGGCGGATCTCGGTGAGGGCGGCCGCGAGGGCGGACTCGCAGACCTCCCACGTAATGCTCGTGGCGGCCTTCACCAGCGCCCGCCGCTTGCGCTCCCGCTTCTTCCGACCCGCCGTGCGGTATTGGCCGAGGCGGCGACGCAGGTTGGCGGCCTTGCCGACATAGAGCAGCGTGCCGGCCTCGTCGTACAGGCGGTAGACGCCGGGTTGGGTCGGCACCTCGGCCAGGAAATCGGGGCCGAACCTCTGATCGAAGAGGCGCACGGGCCCATCCTCTCAGGCGAGCCCATCGTCGCAAAGCTTTTC
>WNFC01006308.1_pt1 | contig 13469 bp, 13 predicted proteins | sample 5400541 | NCBI WGS metagenome assembly WNFC01 (sample SAMN13153342, study PRJNA577476) | soil metagenome | isolation source: 120 cm saprolite under Douglas fir tree site 2 hole 2 replicate 1 | place: USA:California | collected 2015-04-18
GGGGTCCCCGACGGCGTCGCGCAGCTGCTCCCAACCCTCCCCGTGACGCTGCAGGTTGCGGTGCTCAAGCTCGACCCGGGTGCGGCTGGGGCACTCGGACACGAATCGCACTTCGACCTCGCTGGTCTTCGATGGATCTGCCTCGATCTGCCACTGGGGGCTGACGTCCCAGCTGATCACGACCCGAGTGGGTGGCTCGTAGGCCAGCACTCGCGCCCAATGACACTCGCTCCCGTCGTACACGTGGCCACCCTCGCAGGGCTCGAACACCATCTCCGCGAGTTCTGCCTGAAGAATGTGGTGCTCGGGCGGCCACCAGCTTCCGATGTCTTTGGTGAAGACAGAGAACGCGCGCTCGATGGGGGCCTCGACGACGATCGAGGCCTGAGAGTCTCCACACTTGCAACGACATGAAGGCTCGCTGACGATTCAGCCGGGGGACGGCACTCTACGAGGCTCACCGCGTCGAGCCCAGCCGCCGTGCACAATGACCGGGATGACCGACATTGAAAATGATGACGAATGGACGGCGCTCCGCCGGCGCTCCGCGACCTCGTCGCCCTCCACACCGCCGACGACGCCGACGAGCTCCGCCGCCGGCTCGTCCTGTTCCCCGCCACGTCCGGGAACTCGGCGGACACCTTCGAACCCTGGTGTCTGCTGCACGCGGCCCACAAGCACGAGCCCGATGGAGCGGCGACCACAGCCCTGCTACTGCTGACCGACCGGCGCTGGCGCAATGCCACGGGACGGCTGATCCGCCGGATCGAGGAGTCAGAGCTCGTATCTCGCGATCATCTGGACCTGTTGGCCCAGACCTTCCTGGCGGCCGACGCGCAGATCTACTGGGAGGCCCCCGGCGACTGGTTCGGCGGGCCGGAGATCGTCATCGACCTCGAGCCAGGTACTGACGATGAGCCCGACGGCGCAGATCTGGCCGGGCACGCTGGTGATCGCCCGGTCGTCGTCGCTCGCGAGGTTCGGCCGCCGCTGCGGCGGTGGGCCGCAGGGCGCGTTGTCCGTGCCGAACCGGCCTCCTGGGCCGCGCTCGTCAAGCGCGCACGTGAGCTCGACGCACCGGGCGGGGCCGGGATCGTGCGCGGCATCCTCGACGGGATCGACAACCTGGCGCCAGCGGCTCGGGCAGCCGTCCTCAAGCTGGCCGCAGACTGGCCGCAACGCGACGTCCGAAAGGCTGCCGCCGAGATGACGGCCCGACGGAAGCCCACGGATGCCTCGCCGCGAACGGCGTCGGTGGAACGCTCCGAACCTGAGCCGACCCAGGCTCAGGAGCCGCTGTGTTCTGATCAGAGCCGGGCCGCCGAGGGCCAAGCACATCCAGCAGCCCTCTCCTCGATCCGTGCTGCTCAAACATGACGCGAGCGCGTGCCCGGAACAGGGGCCCGATAAGTTAACGGCATTGTGGGCAAGACGCGGCCTGGGACTCTTGCGGGGGTAGTAGGTAGAACCCCGCAACATCTCATTTCGACTCTCGAAAGACAGCCATACGTCCGAAGGGCGTGGGGCCGGCATCGTGTCAATTTTGTCGCGAAACTGACACTTTACATGTCTGCGGTGGTACCTTAGGATTCGGCCGAAGCGATCAACTCGTGAGGGGTTGGCGCTGAAGACGTAGGCCGCGGAGTGGCAGGTCGCCACAGGGTGACCGTTCTGGGCAGGAGCGCTCGAAATCTAACGCGTCGCCAAAGGAGTAAAGACCTCGATGGCAACCAGTGATACGGGTGGAGTGACGACCAGCGACTACCAGCGTGAGGTGGCCGAGTACTGGGACACCCACACGAACGACCCGGTCAACCTGGCGCTCGGCAAGATCGACGACATCTACCATCACCATTACGGGCTCGGCGACCCCGACCCGGCAGTGCTGCAAGCCCCGGACGGAACTCGAGACGAACAGATCATCGGGGAACTGCACCGCCTGGAGACCGCCCAAGCCGATGTCCTCCTCGGCCGCCTCGGCAGGGTAAGCGCCGCGGACCGTCTGCTGGACGCTGGCTCTGGGCGCGGCGGAACGAGCATCATGGCCAACGCACGCTTCGGTTGCCGGGTGGACGGCGTCAGCATTTCCGCCTATCAAGTCGACTTCGCCAACGAACAGGCCGCAAAACGCGGGCGTGGCGACCAGGTTCGGTTCCACCTCTGCAATATGCTCGATACCGGATTTCCCGACGGCGATTTTCGGGCCATTTGGACCAACGAGACCACGATGTACGTCGATCTGTTCGACCTCTACCGGGAGTTTGCTCGCCTGCTCGAAAAGGGCGGGCGCTACGTGAACATCACCGGCTGCTACAACGACGTCCTGGGCGCCAAGTCACCGTCGGTCGCCCGCATCGACGAGCACTATATTTGCAACGTCCACCCACGAAGCACCTACTTTAAGGCCCTGGCAGCGAACAACCTGGTTCCAATAGAGGTCCTTGACCTGACGCCTCAAACCATCCCGTATTGGGAACTCCGCAACCGGTCCTCCGTCCGCACCGGCATCGAGCAGTCGTTCCTGAGCGCCTATCGTGAGGAGAGCTTTCACTACCTGCTCATCGTCGCAGACCGGGCGTGACGGACGCGTGTTGACGATGTCGGTGCCGTCGGAGCCCGGTGTGCATGGTGAGCAGGCGCCCCTCAGTTGGGGCGAGGGGGGCTTCATCAACCGTTAGCGAAGGAGAGCCCGATGCCTGTGTTTTCCCGTGTGTCCGCTCCCACCGCCACCAGTGACCTGGCGGGCGTGGTGGTCGCCCTGCTCTCCAGCCAAAAACGCCCTGCCCCGAGAGATCTTCCTGGACCGGTTGGAGATCAGCCTCCCGGAGGCGAAGATCAGGTAGCCGAGTGGGGGGGCCGCCTCGTCACCGGTCCCATGGGCCTGGGGACGTCGGCGGCCCGGAGCCCTTGGGGCTACACCGCCGCGGGCCAAACAGTAGCCAATGGCCGTGGCGCGACCCCCCCCATGTTCGAGGGACCCACCGGATTGGGCACCTCCGCCCTGCGGGTTTCGGCCGCACGGCCCGCTGACGATGGATCAGCTACGGAGCTGTACTGTCCTCCGGCGTTCCGTGACGACGTTGCTCTTGGCGAGTTGGTCAACGACTGCCTGGTCGACTGGGCCGGGCAGGTCGGGATCTACCCCGGACAGCTCGACCGTGTGAGAGCGGCCAATTTCGGGCGTCTGATGATGCTCACCCATCCGGCCACGGATGACCCCGACCGCCTCCTGGCAGCAGCGAAGTGCGTCCTGGCGGAGTGGGCCACAGACGACCACTTCCTCGACGACGAATCCTTGGGCGCCGACGCGAGGGTGATCGGCTCACGTCTGGGAATCACCTATGCGGCCATAGACCCGGCCGATCTTCCGGCCCGGTACGCCCCCCAACTCGACAAGGCTCTGTCGGATGAACCCGTCGCGGTCGCCTACCGCTCGGCGTTCGACCACCTCGCCCGTTACGCCAGCGCGACGCAGGTCGCCCGGCTCCACCACGAACTCGCCGTCATGTTCTTGGCCTACAACCATGAGGCGGACTGGCGCAACTCAGGGCGAGTCCCGCCGGTCTGGGAGTATCTGACGCACCGGCATGAAAACAGCTTCTTACCGCCCATGGTCCTGGTCGATCCGATCGCCGGCTACGAGCTTCCCTCATTCGAGTTCGCCGATCGGCGGGTGCGCCGTGTCTTTTGCCTGGCCGGCAGCGCGAGCGTGATTCTGAACGATCTGTACTCGATGGCGACGGAATCGGATACGGACTTCGACCTGCCCAAGGTCATCGCCGCCGAGGAGAAGTGCTCTCCAAGGGAGGCGATCGAGCGCACCGTGCAGATCCATAACGAGCTGATGCACACCTACGAAGCGGAGGCGGCTGCCCTGAGCCAGTTGGGCTCGCTGGCGCTGCGGCGCTTCCTGACCGACATCTGGGCCTGGCTCGGCGGCAACCGCCAATGGCACAGCACCACCCCTCGCTACCAGGTCGCGAGCAACGCGTAAGCTCTGCCGAACCTGACGCCCGCGGGCCCCCTGGCGTCGCAGGAGATCACCACCAGATCGCTCGCATTCGCCCTGGGCCATCTCCCTGGTGGTGGACGGCGCTTCCGGGTGCCAGGAATTGCCGTCTGCCGGGACTCGGCTCTTCCGTTTGTGACTTGGGGCACAATCGGCAGCAGCGGGCCATCATGGTCCTGTGGTCTCCGCCTCCGGAGCAAACAACCCGAAGATTGACCTGCTCAGGATGCCTTGTGTTCCCCCATCAGCCCATGACCTTCTGAGCTCAGCGGCGCATTCAGGGTGAGAATCGACTCCGCAGCGGCCACTCCACCCCGTCCCCTTTTCTCTCTTTCCTCTTGCGGAGCAAGGCCCGTACCGTCCCGAGCCACCATTGCAGCCACGGCGACTCTCGATGGGACATCGAGCTTGGTCAAGATATTCGAGAGGTGCCTCTCGACGGTCTTCACGCTCAGGTACAACGTGTCGGCGATCTCGCGGTTTGTCCGCCCGTCGGCTACCAGCTGGGCGACCTCCCGTTCTCTCGGGGTGAGACAGCCAAAGCTCCGGGCCGCTGGCCGGGGAGCCACCCGGCGACCGAGCCGCCGCAGCTCCCGGATGGCCCCCTTCCGGTAGCCCTCCGCTCCGCAGGCCGCCAGCTCCTCCTCGGCTCGCTCGAGCTGTTCCATGCCCCCGGGACGATGACCCGCTTCGACGAGTGCCCGCCCGGCGACGATAAGGGAGCGAGCCGACTCGATCGGCGCTCCGGCTCCGCGTTCGAGCTCAGCGCCAGCAAGGGCGAGATGCGCCCCACCCTCCGCCTTGCCGGAAGCGAGGAGGACTTCGGCTCCGGCCCGGAGGGCTGCGCCGGTCGCTACCGGCAGACCCAGTCTCTGGGCGAGCGCCCGTGCAGCCTGCGCCCACCCGGCTGCGGCGTCCGGCCGACCGAGGGCGAGCTCAGCACGGGTGAGCATCTCGTAGGCGGGGCAACGGGAGTTGGCGGGAATCAGCCCCAGTTCAGGGCCGCCAAGGCCGGTGAGGAGCAGATCTCGGCACCGCTGCGCCTGGCCCGTCTCGAGCAGGGCCCCGGCGAGCCCCCCAGACCGCCGCGGCCTGAAGGATCCTTTCCTCCAGGGTTCGCGCAAGATCGAGGGCCTTTTCGCCTGACCACAGGGCCTTCGCAACGTCGCCGGCCCTGGTGGCCACCCAGGATTGCTCGAAGAGGGCGCAGGCCAGGTACTGGGCATTGCCGGAGAGCTGGGCCGCATCCAGGCAGGTTTCAGCCAGCTCCTGAGCCTCACGCAGTCGGCCACCGGCCGCGAGCGCGAGCTCCTGCCCGAGCATCATCGGTAGAACCAGGTAGCCCTGGCCTGTGGCTCGGGAGACCGCGATGCCTCGCTGAAAGTGCAGGATTGCGTCTCCGAATCGCTCCATGAAGTGCTCCGCCCACCCCAGGTAGAAGCTGGCCTCCAGGCGGGTAGCGAGCTCGGCGTCCTCGAGATCGTCGAGGAGCGATCTTGCTTCTTCAAGGTACGGCTCGGCCTCCTGAGCACGCCCGAGAGAGCAAGCGCCGTAGGCGACAAGGGCTGCCGCCGTGACCCTCAGCAGCTGGTCCCCGACGGCGCCAGCGATCACATGAGCCTCTCGTGCCCAACGACAAGTCTGCTCATAGTCGGGGATGTAGAGCCCGTTGACTGCGAGTTCGGCCTTCAGGGCGGCCGCCTCCCATCCGTCCGCGTCGGATAAGCGGCTGAGGCCCCGAAGCAACCTGGCTCGGGCCTCGGAGTGGCGGCCGAGAAGGTGCTCGATGGCGGCGCAGGAAGCAGTGAGGCGCACCCGCAGCGCTCCTCGCCCGCGCGCAAGCCGCAGTGCCTCCAGCAGCACGGCCCTCCCCTCCGTGAGCTGCCCCGAGGAGCACAACGCTCCGGCCAGGGGAACCTGCACCCCGAGCCTCTTGTGGTCCGCCTCCCGCCCCGATGGCAGGAGCCGCAGCGCCACGCGGTACCAGCGAGCGGCGATGGCGGGGGCTCCGGACGCGGCGATGTCAGCAGCATCGATCAAGGAAGCGAACGCCGCCTCATCCCCCGTCTTGGCCGAGCGATCCAGATGGTGGGCACGAAGCGCCGCCGGCGCGCCCCGGGCGGCAAGTTCGGCCGCCGCCCGGGCATGGGCTGCGATCCGCCAGCCTTCTCCGAGCGAGTAGTAGATGCCCCGGCGAACGATGGGATGGCGGAACCGGAACCGGCGAGGGATGTCAGTGGAACCGACCAGCCCGGCCTCCAGCAACTCGTCGAGGGCCGCCAGAACCTCCGGCTCCTCGACGTCAAGACCGCCGGCGGAGGCGGCGATCTCGACCTCGCAGGGGTCCCCGGCCACAGATGCCCCCCCGAGGAGGGCGCGGGCAGGCCCGGAGAGCTGTCGAAGCTCCTCGGCGAGGGCGCTCCTCACGGCCATGGGGATGGGGCCTTCCTCCAGGCTCCCGCACCCTGACGCCCACCCCCGGGGCCCTGTCCGATGGCCCTGGCCAGCTCCCCCAGGTAAAAGGGATTGCCGCCGCTCTCCCGGTAGATCTCGTCCCGGCTCGCTCGGTCGATACCGGGCCCGAGCAGCTCGTCTGCTTCCTCTTCTGTCAGGGGGCAGAGCTCGAGGCGCTCCGCCCTTCCCTCACGGGTGGCGGTGGAGAGGCTGGCCTCCAGTCGTGGGGACACCTGGGAGGGACGGAAAGCCACCGCCACGAGCACGGGAACTCCCGGAGGGTGTCGAAGCAAGTAGGAAAGGAGCTCCTCGGATGCCGGGTCCGCCCAGTGGATGTCGTCGAGGACAAACACGAGCGGCCGGGAGACGCTGAGCGCCTCCAGCACCACCCGCACTGCCCGATAGGTTCGGTAGCGCTCTTCCTGCAGTGGCACCCGGCACTCGCCAAGCTGGCGGGCGAGGGACGGAAACACGCATGCGAGCTCGGTCACGAGCTCCCCATGGGGGTCGAGCTCGGTCAGGTTCAGTGAAGCAAGATGATCATCGAGGGCATGTACGAACATGCCGAAGGGCAGGTCCCGCTCGAACTCAGTGGCTCGACCCCCCAGCACCAGGCAACCCCGCCGGTCTGCTCGAGCGCAGAGCTCAGCGAGAAGACGGGTCTTGCCCATCCCCGGTTCCCCGGCCACCTGCACGACGCGCGAGGCTGCGGCGCTGAGCGCGTCCAGCGCCTGGTGTAGTGCCGCCAGCTCCTCGTGACGCCCGACGAGCTCCGGAGCCGCCGCGCCGGTGGCCAGATGCCGTGCACCCATAGTCCGCCTTCCCCGCAGCTCCCGTTATGGATTGAACCTTGGACGCTTCCACGGTTCGTGTAAAGGGCGCTAGCACCACCAAACCGACATGGGGCTAGCCCCTCCTCCCTGCAGGAGTGGGTCGAGATGTGAGGATTCGGGTGTAGGTTCGCCCACTGCGAGATGGGCCCTCGAGTCGCTCGGCAGGCCATGACGCGATCAGCCGGGGCTCCGGGACCCCCGGTCAGAGGCAAAACACCTTCACCTCGACCTTGGAGAAATGGGGTGGCGGATGGGTGTTTTCCCCGATGCTGGCTGCGTCGCTCAAGCGCACCATTGGCTCATGACGAACGACCGTGCCTGCTCGATCCCGACTCAGCAACCGCCAATCCTGAAACGGAGTTGAGGAAGATCCCTGGCCGGGCCTTCGCCGTCGAGCAGTGGTGCCCGGCATCGAAGGACGGCACCACCTGACAGACGAGTGAGACGGAAAGTGAGGATGAGATGAACCCTGAAGTCCCCGGCGAGACGCTGGCATCGCCCGCCGATGATGTCACCCCGAGCAGCATTCCCGACGCCATTGCAGTCCCCCAGGGAAATGAGGTGTTCCTCGTGGGGCAGGGGTCGGGCACCCAGAACTACATCTGCCTGCCCTCGGCCACGGGCTTCGATTGGGTCCTCTTCACACCCCAGGCGACCTTGTTCAACGATGAGGACCGTCAAGTGGTCACCCACTTCTTCAGCCCGTCTCCACCCGACTCCGATCCTACGAAGCCGGCCCCCACCTGGCAGGCCAACGACAACAGCACGGTGTGGGCCGCGAAGGATGCCTCCGTCCCGAGCCCCACAGGCTCCATCGACTGGCTGCGGCTCAAGACGGTTGCAACCCAACCCGGAAGAACGGGCGGCGACAGGCTATCGGACACCACATACATCCTGCGGGTGAATACGAAGGGCGGAATCAAGCCGGGCGCACCCTGTACGACAGCCTCGAACGTTGAAGGCAAGAACTGCGTGCCCTATGAGGCCCAGTACATCTTCTACCGGGCTGTGGACGGCGAAGACGATTGACAGACGCGCGAATCATGGGAGCTGCCCTGAGGATCCACGGAGAGAAGCGGAGGCCAGCCGGCAGCTCATAGAACCGTGCTGCCAACCCAGGAAAGGGCGAGGAATGATAGACCACGCAACCGCAGAAGGTCCTATCGTCTCCTGAGAGCGAGCCAGGATACTCGGCCGACCAGGACCGGCCTCTCCTGCACCTCCCAGAAAAGTGATCCCTGGCCAGGATGTGCTCTCCGTTGTCCGGCCCCACTTTGGACGGACATCTGGTTTGACGACGAACCCCAGCGAGAACCTCACCGCCCAAGGCGACGACTGCCGGTTCGGCAGGGACGTCTCCCAGGTTGTTTGGATTGCCCAGGCTCTCATCCGGAGACCTGCGGGCTCCAGCCCCCCGGCACAGGGGGATCGCAATCACCTTGGCGCTCAACGCCCCACTTGCTGTTCTCGAAACTTCCTCCTGACTTCAATGTGAGGGCTGCAAGCGGCCCCCAACCGCCTGCACGCCGCAGGCATTGCTGGACGAGGGTGTCGAGCGCCTCGTTGAGCATGGCGAACTCGCCGACCCGCCCACAAAGTACGCCGAGAAATGAGGGTTCGGGATGCGGGTTCTCCCCGATGCGCCACACCTGGCCATGCCCCACTCTCTACTCCGGAAGATCGAGGAATTCAGACAGGAAGAAGTGCGAGGCTCCGCGTGGAACGGACTCGACGAGAGATACGAGAGGGCACGGACATGGACGAGAGCATGCTTACTGAAGGCGACGTTGCAATCCTGCGCTTTCTGGCGGCAGCCGAACTCATCGAGAGTGATCTGTGGCAGCAATACAACGAGCTGGGAGGAGCCGCAGGTGGAAATCCTGCCTACATGGCTGCGCTTCGAAATCTCGATGCTGACATGCCCCAGTACATCACCGACAACACCGATGATGAGTTGAGCCATGCGGCCTTCCTGAACGCCTATTTGAAGGGAAAAGGTGCGGAGCCGGTCAACCTGGACGCGTTTCGAACGCTGCCGAGCAGCACGGCGACCGGGGCCAAGCAGATCGGACGGCTCACCAACCTCCTCCGGCTCAATGTGGACACCAGTTGGTTTACTCGATACCGAAGCGAGGAGAACCCCGACTTCGGTGCGACCTTCCCTCAGGCAGTGAGCATCAGGGATCAGCCGGCCATTCCTCTGAACGACGTCGACACCCCACCAACCACCCCGCAACCGGTCCCCCCTGTGACCCCCCAGGCGCGTCGCATGCAGGCGATCGCCAACACGGCGGGCTTTCACTTCGGATTCATCGAGGTCGGTGGCTCGAGCCTCTACACCTCACTCAGTTTGAAGGCGACCAGCCTGGAGGTCCTTCGGATCGTGGTCAGTATCGGCGGGGTCGAGGTGGACCACTTCTCGCTGTGGCATGACAAGGCAGGGAATGCTGTGTCGCAGCCTCTGGCCGGTGTCACGGACCCCGAAACCGGAGTCACATTTCCGGATCTCAATGCCCCGCCTTTTGGCGGCGAGGACTTCCAGACCAACCTGGTCTTGCCCGAGCCCTGCGACTTCATTCAAGAGGAGGGTCTGCCGCCCTGTTCGGTCATCCGTCCTTCCCTCACGAAGAATGCGGGTGCGGTCGCGGCGATCAAGGCACTCACGGACGACCTGCTGTTCGAGGGTCAGTCGGAGGAGTTCTTTGAGACCGTCATGGCGCTGGCCCGTGCGGCTGATGCCGCCCAACGCGAGCTGCAGGACAACGAGAGCGATGGCTACCGGCAACCGGCCCATTCCGAGGTGAGAAACGCCTGAACGAATGATAGTCGACCTGAAAATTCGCCTGTTCAATGAGCGAGGAGGTGTCAACGATGGCAGTAAGTGACTACAGCGCAACGGTGACGTTGACGCGTGGCGGTATCGATACGATCACCACGGTGGAAGTCAAGCCGGACGGCACGGTCACGGAACGCACCCGGGTCATCCCACGCGGTCCGGGTCCCGAGCACGAGCTCACCGACGAGGAGAAGAGGAGCCTCACCCAAGCCCTTCAAGAGCAACTCGATGCCAACGGCGACACCTTCGACGCTCCGGCGATCGACGCAGTCATCGCACAGCTCGGGGGTCAGTCGCTATACGCCGGGAGTGACCAGCAGGGGGGCTCCTCCAGCGGGATGTGATCAAGGAGGAACTGCAGGCCCCGGCCGGGGTCGCCGTCGATCACTCCCGGGTCTTGACCTGCCCTTTGGCCCTCAGGAGCGGCTCGACACTCACCGTCTACCAGGACTGGGGGCCAAGGGGTGGGCGGTTCGCCCGACAGACAGACCGCAGGCGGCCGTCTCCACAACGCCGGCCACGTGGGAACCCGACCGGGGTCCTTCATGGGGCTAACGGCGGCATGCGACCCTCCAGCGCTTGTTTTGCCAAGCACGCCCTTCACGCACGGTGTGCGTCAGCGGGGGGTGGGAGCAAACTGAAGTCGCGGTGCACGGTCGCCAACGACTCGGGGCAAGCATCCCACGGAATCAGGCAAGCTCATTGCGCTTCTAGCGTGGCACCATGCTTGCCGGCGCGGAATATGTGATCGATCTGATCGACCGGTGGCCGCGTTAGCGGGGACGAATCTGCTGGCACGAGCCCGATAGGATGAATTGGTGAGCCACTTTCCTCGAGAGGTTCGATGACCCGACTGAATCAGTCCGTGGGCCGCGCCACCGCCCTTCTGGAGGGCGCGGACCTCGCGGCGGATGCCACGGTGCGCCAACTGCTGGAGGAGACCACGCAGCGCCGCAGCCTGGATCTGTCGGACCTGTCTCCGGCCGAGCAAGCCACCCTGATCGCCGACCGATCTCAAGAGCTTCAGCCCTCCGCCGACGCGCTGGCAGAGCGGATCATCGAGACGGAGACGAAAGGCCGCCCGTTCATCGCGAAGTTCGGCATCGACCCGACGGGGGCCGAGGTGCACCTGGGGCACGCGGTACCAATGCTCATCTTGAGCCGCTTCCAGCGTATGGGCCACCAGGTGGTGTTCATCGTCGGGGACATGACGGCCAAGATCGGTGATCCCTCAGGCCGTTCCGACGAGCGTCCCGCGCTGACCGATGAGGACATAGCTCGCAACCTCGCCACCTACCGCCAACAGGTCACTCCGTTCTTCGATTTCGGTCGTGCGCAGTTCCGCCACAACAGCGACTGGTTGCGCGAGATCACACTGTCTCGGATGATCGATGTCACTGCGCAGATCCCGGCGTCCATGCCGCTGCAACGCGACGACTTCCGCAAGCGGCTAGAGGCCGGTCAGGGCTTTTCGGTGGCAGAGTTGCTGTACTCGGTCGTCATGGCCCTGGACTCGGTCGAGACCAATTGCGACCTAGAGGTCGGCGGTATCGATCAGTTCCTCAACATGCAGATGTGCCGGAAGGTCATGGACATCTGCGGCCTGACTCCCGAGCTGGTGGTCGCGACCTCCCTGATCGAGGGCACGGACGGCACCGGGACCAAGATGAGCAAATCCAAGGGCAACTACGTACCGCTGACCGCTCCTGCTGGAGAGATTTTCGGCAAGATCATGTCGGTGGCCGACCGATTGGTGGAGCCCTACTTCCGGGCTTTGAGCGAGTGGCGCGACTCGGAACTTGCCGTCGTCAGCGAACGGCTCGCGGCCGGATCGCTTCACCCGATGGACCTGAAGAAGGTGCTGGCTGGAGAGGTTAGCGCCGCCATCCACGGGGTTGACGCCGCGATGAAGGCACGCGAAGAGTTCGTCGCGCACTTTTCCAATCGCACCTTCAGCGAGGTCGGGGGCCTCCCGACTATTGCGGATCTCAATCAGACTGTGACCGAGGTGGTGAAGTCCCTTGGCTTCGCCAAGAGCAACGGGGATGTTCGCCGTGTTGCCGAGCAGAACGGCCTGAGACTCGTGGTCGAGTCCGAGAGCGGCCAAGACCAGATCACTCTCGGCGTCGACGAGGCCCGCAAACTTCTCGCAGCTGTGGTCAAAGAGAAGCTGAACGGCCAGCCGGGCAACTTCTTCTACCTCAAGGTCGGCCGCAAGCTCGCCCGGATCGACACCACGCACTGACAGGCCGTGAACGCGGTTGTACTCGATCTGTTTGGCACCCTCGTCACGGCGCCCGCACCCTCTGACCGAACCCACGCGGCTTCCCGGCTTGCTAGCGTAATCGGCTGCGACCCCGGCAGGGTCGAGCACTACTTTCTTGCCACATGGCAAGTCAGGCACGACGGCAGCTTGCCTACCGTGTCGGAACTCGCCGGGCACCTGGTCCGGTTCGTCGATGGGCAAGCCAAATCGGTCGAGCCGGTTGCCGACGAGCTGCGTAGTCTCGGGTGTGCCCGGTTCGTGGCAGACGCCTCGGTAGTCCGCACGCTGATCTCCCTGCGGAGCAAGGGACTTCGGCTCGGCATCCTGAGCGACGCCAGCGCGGAGATTGCCGCCGCCTGGCCAACCAGCCTCCTCGCCCCGGTCATGGACGCCGCCGTCTTCAGTTGCCTCACAGGAGCCACGAAGCCAGACCAACGTCTCTTTGCGCACATCAGATGCGCGCTTGGGGTGCCCGCACACCAGATGCTGTACTGCGGCGATGGCGGTGGTGATGAACTGCGTGGCGCTCTCGACTCTGGCATGAGCGCCGTTGCTGTCTACCGCCGTGGCGCGGCCGACGCCCTCGCATTCGGAGCTGCGTCCTGGTTCGGCCCCGTGATCGAAGCCGTTGAACAACTGCCGGCTTACCTGGCTGAGCCGTGATGAAGGCGTGGGAAATGCGCTGCGGCGAGTTCGGCCTTTACGACGTGGACCCATCTCGCCCGCGAACCGATGAAGTGCTATTCCGCATCAGGTATGCGGGCATGCGGCAGTGACCTGCTGTTATGGGCAGCGCTCGATGACGAGGTAGCGGTGGGACGCGGCACCGGTCCTTGAGGATCGAGAGGCAAGGGCTGCGCGCGCTGGCGCCGTTGGGTGAGGATGAGGGAGTCCTGAACGCGAGGGATCCCTCCCCACTGAGTTCTCCGCTTCCGGGAGGGCAGACGGCACTTTTGGCGTCCATTGGAACCCGTTGCAGAACATGGTCGAGGGGCGGGTTTGTGAGGCACGTTGACTGATTCCCGGACGTCGCCACTGTGCGTGGTGGCTTCCCAACTTGAGCGACGACCC
>WNFC01012409.1_pt1 | contig 13467 bp, 17 predicted proteins | sample 5400541 | NCBI WGS metagenome assembly WNFC01 (sample SAMN13153342, study PRJNA577476) | soil metagenome | isolation source: 120 cm saprolite under Douglas fir tree site 2 hole 2 replicate 1 | place: USA:California | collected 2015-04-18
CTGGCTGTTCGACGCTGCAGCTCTCTTCGCTGCCCTCGCAGCAATAGGCCAGACGATCCCAGTCCGTGGAGTGGTCGTTGCCTACACGCTTGGCCAACTCGTCTCCGCGATCCCGATTCTTCCGGGCGGCGGCGGCACGGTCGAAGCGACCATGAGCGCCGGGCTCGTGCTCGCAGGCGGTACAGGAGCCGCAGTGATCGCCGCGGTGCTCCTCTACCGAATCGTCAGCGCCTGGGCCCTCGTCCCGCTCGGCTGGGGACTCTGGCGCACCATGCCCAACGCCCATCCTGCGCAGCTCGAACCAGCTGCAGGACCGGCCTGACCCTGTTACAGGCTCCCCGGGGCTCAGCGGCAGGGCCTCAGGGGGTGATTGGGCGAGCGCGTCGTGCGGGTGTTCGGGCGTTGACGCGAAAGCTCGGGGGCGCCGAGCGGACACGCGTGATCGTCTTGCTCGCGGCCGTGCTCGGGCTTGGCAGCGCTGACGCGACGACCGTCGGGGCCGCTGCGACGCCGCTGCGGCACGCACTTGGAATCAGCAACACCGACATCGGCCTGCTGGTCACGGTCACGTCGCTGGTCGCGGCACTTGCAAGCCTCCCATTCGGGGTCCTCGCTGACCGTGTGCGTCGTACCTGGATGCTCGGCGCTGCGATCGTTCTCTGGGGCATCGCGATGATCTGGAGCGCCACGGTTTCGAGCTTCGGCGACCTGCTCGTGACGCGTGTCGCGCTCGGCGCGGTCACAGCGGCAGCCGGCCCCGTGGTTGCCTCTCTTGTCGGCGACTACTTTGCGGCGGCGGAGCGGGGCCGCATTTACGGATACATCCTTGCGGGAGAGCTAGCAGGTGCAGGTGTCGGCTTCGCCGTAACCGGCGACATCGCGGCGCTGTCGTGGCGGGCGGCATTCGTCCTGCTTGCGCTGCCTGCCTTCGCGTTGGCGTGGCTGATCTTTCGCCTGCCGGAGCCGGCGCGCGGTGGCATGGCACCGCTCGCCGACACAAATGCCCCCCAGCTGGCCGTCGGCGTGGAGGACCAATCCGAGCAGGAGACCGACGCACAGCGTCTCGCCCGTGAGCGCGGCGTCGAACCCGATCCGGAGCTCGTACTCGCCGAGGATCCAGGCCGGCTCCGCTTCATTGCGGCGACGCGCTACATCCTGCGCATCCGGACGAATGCCATCCTCATCGTCGCCAGCGCCGGAGGGTACTTCTTTCTGTCCGGCGTTCAGACCTTCGGTGTCGAGTTCGTCACGCGTCAGTACGCGATCGACCAGGCGCTCGGGACGCTCGTGTTGCTCGTCGTCGGCATCGGCGGCGTGATCGGTGTTCTCGCCGGCGGGGCAATCGGCGACTTGCTCCTGCGTCGCGGCGTGTTCACCGGGCGGATCCTCGTCAGCGCGATCGCGGCTGCGAGCGCGGTCGTGCTCTTCGTGCCGGCAATCTTCACCCATCACGCCACGATGGCATTGCCGTACATCGTTTTCGCCGCGCTCGCCCTCTCCGCGCAGAATCCTCCGCTCGATGCTGCCAGGCTCGACATCATGGTGCCGCTTCTCTGGGGACGCGCCGAAGGTGTGCGCACGTTTCTCCGCACGCTTGCGCAGGCACTTGCGCCCGTCACGTTCGGCGGCGTGTCCGATTACGTCTTCGGCGGAGGTCGCTCCGGGCTGCAGTGGACCTTCCTCTTGATGCTCATACCGCTCGCGGGCAGCGCGTACTTCCTCTTCCGCGCGTTGGCGACGTACCCACGAGACGTTGCCACCGCCGCTGCTGCGGCTCGAGCATGAGTGGGCTCAACTTCACAACGGCGCTCGTCGAGCGCTTGACGCAGGGTCACGAGCCTCACGCGCAGCGGTGGCCGCTCCACCTTCCGCGCCGAGGAGAGACGGCCGGGCAGATCAGACCGCTATTGATGTTGTTGAGCCTGCCGACCCTCGGCCTCGCCCTCGCAATCTCTGTGCTCACGACGTACGGGCCGGTGATCCTGATCCATCTTGTCCATTCACCGGCCGCAGTAGGCGCGTTGATTGGCGCTGAAGGGGCACAAGGCCGCAACCAATGTCTACCGGGCGGAGCGGAACTTCGCCACCCAGCTCGTCAACCTCCGCGTCGGTTCCGGGGCCGTTCTCGAGTACCTGCCCGACGCCGTTGTACCGTTCCGCGGCTCCCGGTTCTTTCAACGGACATGCCTCACCGCGGATTCGGACGCCACGGCAATCGTGGGCGAGGTGCTTCTCCCCGGCCGCGTCGCCCGCGGCGAGCTCCACGCCTACGAGCACTACTGGGCCGAGACCGAGGCGCGCAGACCGGATGGCACACTGCTCTTCGCCGACCTGCTGCGCCTCAGCCCCACGCGGGGTGAGGGCCTCCGTTCGCTCGGCCTCCTCGGCGGCAGCGACGTCATCGCGACGCTCTACGTCGTGACCGAGCAAAAACCCGCGGACGAGCTCGTCGGGTTGCTCCGCGAGTCGCTGGCCGACAACGCCGTGCTCGCCGGAGTCAGCGAACTGCCGAATCGCTGCGGCGTATCCGTCCGGCTCCTCGGGCGCACGTCGAAGACCGTGCGTGCCGCCTTGACGAATTCCTGGCAGGCGGCCCGTCTGGCGCTTCTCGGCGCCCCGACTCCCGATCTGCGCAAGGGATGAGCGAGAGGCTGCGCCTGTTCGTCCTCGTAGGCGCCGTCGCCCTGCTCCACGCCCTTGGGTGGGGGTTGTACTTCTGGTACTCACGCCAGACGCCCGCGCTCGCCGGTCTCGGCACCCTCGCTTACACGCTCGGCTTGCGCCACGCCTTCGACGCCGACCACATCGCCGCGATCGACAACACGACGCGCAAGCTGCTGCAGGACGGCAGGCGTCCTCTCGGGGTCGGGTTCTTCTTCTCGCTCGGCCACTCGACGATCGTCTTCGCCCTCACGACCGGGCTCGCGGTCGCCGCCGGCCCCCTCGACGCGGCGGTCCCGACCCTCCAGCACGGCGGCAGCACGATCGGCGCCTCCGTCTCCGGCGTCTTCTTGCTCCTGATCGGGATCCTCAACCTGTTCGTGCTTACCGATATCGTGCGGGCGTGGCGCCAGATGAAGGCCGGGCGTCACGACAGCGAGGCGCTCGAGCGGCGCCTACTCGATCGCGGCGTGCTGAGCCGCCTCGTCCTCACGCGTATCGGCGACCGCATCGACACGAGCTGGAAGATGGCACCGCTCGGCGCTCTCTTCGGGCTCGGGCTCGACACCGCAACTGAGATCGCGTTGCTCGCACTTGCCGCCGGCGTCGCAACCGACCATGTCCCGCTGCCGGCGATCCTCGCCTTGCCGACGCTGTTCGCCGCCGGCATGTCGCTCCTGGACACCGCCGACGGCGTCGTCATGAGCCACGCCTACGGCTGGGCCTTCTCGAACCCGGTGCGGAAGATCTACTACAACATCACCGTCACGAGCCTCTCGGTCACGGTCGCGCTCGTGATCGGCTTGTTCGAGCTTCTGCAGGTGACCGTTGGGCTCCGGGTGCTCGACCTCGGCAAGATCGGCTATCTCGTCGTTGCGTTGTTCTTTGCCACCTGGGCGGTCTCGCTCGTCTACTGGAAGGCGGGGCGGGTGGAGGAACGTTGGACCGCGTGAACCGATCAAGGAGGCGATATGCCCATACCAATCGACCGTGACGAGCAGCGGCTTCGGCACGAAGAGCATGCTCAGCTGGTCGAGGTTCTGCCAGCAGACGAATTCGAGGACGAGCACCTTCCGGGTGCGATCAACATCCCGCTGAAGACGCTCGACCGCGAAACGACCGCGTCGCTCGACCCGCAGAGACCGTTGATCGTCTACTGCTACGACTACCAGTGAGACGTCAGCGCACGGGCCGCGTCGCGGCTCGAAAGCATCGGCTTCACCCGCGTCTACCACTATGCCCCCGGCAAAGCCGACTGGGGTTCGTTCGGGCTTCCGCTCGAAGGAGCGGCTGACAGCAGCACGCGCGTCGGAAGCATCGCCCGTGTGGACGCGCCGACGTGCCGCCCGGACGAGCTCGTCGCCGACGTCGCCCCACGCGCGGGAGACGAACGGCAGATCTGCGTTGTCACGAACGAAACCGACGTCGTCCTGGGTCTCTTCGGCCGACAGGCGCTACGCGCCGGTGAGCGCGTGAGTGCCGAAGACGCGATGTCGCTCGGGCCGAGCACGATCAGGCCGAGCGCACGGCGGGAGGCGGTTGCGAAGCGGATACGCGACCAGGAGCTCACCCGGATCGTGGTCACGCACTCCGACGGCGTCCTCGTCGGGGTGCTCCGACGCGAGGATCTCGCATAGACGATTAGGGGCTGGCGGGGAAGGGAGCGGCAACGCCGCCTAGCGCAGGGCACCTCGGTGAGTCCGATTACACACGGCCCGGCGGGTCAGCTGGAGAACTGAGTCGAGTCCGTAGAGTGAACGCGACAGCGTCGAGCAAGAAGGAGTGGAAAATGAGTGGAGCAGTCGAGAAGGCGATCCTTGCCGGAGGGTGCTTCTGGGGTATGCAGGATCTCTTCCGGCAGCAGCCCGGTGTGCTCTCGACGCGCGTCGGCTACGCGGGCGGCGATGTTGCGAACGCGACGTATCGCAATCACGGCACGCACGCGGAGTCGATCGAGATCCTCTTCGATCCGGAGCAGATGTCGTATCGCGAGCTGCTCGAGTTTTTCTTTCAGATCCACGACCCCACGACGCTGAACCGGCAGGGCAACGACATCGGGGCGAGCTATCGCTCGGCGATCTTCTACGTCGATGAGGAGCAGCACCGGGTCGCTGAGGAGACGATCGCCGACGTCGACGCCTCGGGTTTGTGGCCGGGGAAGGTCGTGACCGAGGTGGCGCCTGCGGGCGCCTTCTGGGAGGCGGAGCCGGAGCACCAGGACTACCTCGAGCGGTATCCGAACGGGTACACCTGCCACTATGTTCGCCGGAACTGGGTCCTGCCGCGGCGGACGGAAGCCGCTGCCGGCTAGCACGACTTCAGGGCAGTTGGCTGCATCAAGGAAGACGCCAGAACTCGCCCGTCAGGCCGAGCCGGTCGAGGATCGCCTGGTTCTGCTCGCGACTGTGCGGACGCCAGTCCGGTGCGAGGCGGTCGTCCCACCACGCGTGCGCGAGTTCGCTCAGCGTGGTCACGGGGATTGTTGCGCCGGGCTCGCGTGCGCCGAGCCAGTGCTCGATGCGCTCTTCCGACCGGAAGAGGTTCATCGTGCTTCAGGTGAAGACGATGTCCTCCCACCAGCGGGCGGCGGGAACGAGGCAGTGGAAGAGCAGGCTCTCGTCGTCGGGTCGCCGGCCGCGCACCGCGACCGAAATCGGCTCGCCGCGGTCGGGGCATGAGGTCTCGATCTCGCCGTTGACGCGGAGCGCGCCACAGATCCCGAACGCATCCCACGCGCAGTTCGCGTACCACCAACGGCCGGCGGCGTGGACGCGGTACGCGGTGGGGACGGCGGAGAACGGGTTCGCCATCCGGATCTCGGCCGTCGCCGCGTTGAGTACGAGCGCGTGCTGGTCGTGGAGGCGCCGCCAACCGGCGACGACCTCCTCGGGATCGCGGCCTGCCGCGACGGCGACCTCGGCCGCGGCCGGGACGCGGCCGAGTTCCACCACCCCGGCGTAGGTCAGGTTGCGAAGCTCGAGATCAACCGCGTCCACTGCGTCTGTCCGTTGGTAGGGCCCAATCGTACTAAGGCTCCGCCGCGGCAGCATCCGCGCGAAGGCTCGGGCGTTCGATGATGATGCCCGTGTGCCGCTCGCGTTGATGCTTGCGATCCTGAGCGATCAGCGTGAGTTCGGCGACGACTGGCTGCTCGAACGAAAGTTCGACGGCGAACGCTGCGTTGCGTGGAAGACCGGGCGCGAGGTACGGCTCGAGTCGCGCACCGGAACGAATCTCACCGAGACGTACCCGGAGGTGGGTGCTGCGGTCTCGGCCCAACGGGCCCGTCGGCTTCTCCTCGACGGCGAGATCGTCGCGTTCGACGATGAGCAGACCTCCTTCGGTCGCCTGCAGCAGCGACTCGGGGTTCGGGCGCCTTCGGCCGACCTCGTCTCCGCCTACCCCGTCGTTTACTGCGTGTTCGACCTGCTCGAGCTCGACGGTGAGGATCTCACAGGCCGACCGCTGCTCGAACGGCGCGCGCGCCTCGAGCGGGCCATTCGTCCGCGCGATGGCCTGCAGCTCAGCGAAGCGTTCCGCGGCGACTCGCAGCGCCGCTTCGCCGAGGCCTGCCGCTCCGGTTGGGAGGGGCTGATTGCGAAGCGCGCCGATGCGCCATACGCCCACGGCCGCTCAAGGGACTGGTTGAAGCTGAAGTGCGCGTGGGAGCAGGAGCTGGTGATCGGCGGGTACACCGATCCCCGCGGCAGCCGAATCGAATTCGGGGCGCTGCTCGTCGGCTACTACGAGGACGATCGGCTCCGCTACGCGGGGAAGGTCGGCACCGGATACACCGTCGCGACGCTGCGCGAGCTCGGCGCGCGGCTGCGCGCACTGGAGACGCTCGAGTCACCGTTCGTCGATGCCCGGCCGGTCCCGCCCGGAACACACTGGACGCGGCCCGACCTCGTTGCACAGATCGGGTTCGCCGAATGGACGAGCGAGGGCCGGCTACGTCAGCCGCGCTTCCTCGGGTTGCGCGACGACAAACGCACGGCCGATGTCGTTCGGGAGCGACCGGAATCCTGAGGCGCTTCCGCCGGCGGCGCGAAAGTTCGCATTTACGGCCTCTTTGCAGAGCCCTCTTCCGGACTCGAACCGGAGACCCCTGCGCGGATGGAGCTTCGGCTCGATTGCTTCCTAACAGCGCACGATGAGTGGCTGGACGGGAGCATCAGCTCTCGCTATCGGATCGCAGCGTTTAGCGCCTGGTCGACGAGCTCGATGGTGTCGTTGAGGAGCTCATCCTGTGGTGGCAGCGCGCCTAGCGTCTTCACTGCTTGCAGCGACTTGTAGATGAGCGCTAGCTCGTCAAACGTCAGCGTTAGCTCGCGTTTCCGGGCGACGGCGGTGCGTGCCGGTGGACTTGCGATTGACAGACGCGTGCGCACCGAGCCGTCGTGCGATACGTGTTCGGCGTTCATCACGCTGCGAGCGGAGCCTCCTGCTCCGCCTCGGTGACCGGTGTTTCGGTTGCGCCGCGGGTGTTCGTTGCGCGCAGCGCGCTGACCGCGGCCGCGAGGACGAAGATGCTTCCGATCAGCAGCCCTCGCTGGAAACCGGCGGTGAGCGCGTGCGAAGCCGGCACGCCTACGGCGAGCAGATGGTTCGTGCGGCTTGTCGACACAGCTGTGAGGATGGCGAGGCCGAGCGCGCCGCCGAGCTGCTGTGATGCGTTGAGCAGCGCAGCTGCGAGTCCGGCCTTGTCGGCCGGCACTCCGGCGTTCGCGGCGGTGGTGACGCCGACGAACACGGCGCCGCCGCCGAGCGCGAACACGAGCGTGCCCGGCAGCAGGTCGGCCAGGTACGAGCCGTCGACCGGGATGTGGGAGAGCCAGTAGAGGCCGCCGGCGGCGACGATCGCGCCGACGATCATCACCGGCCTCGTGCCAACCCGCGCGAGCAGCTGCGACGAGACCCCGGCGCTGACGGCGACCGCGACGCACAGCGGCAACCATGCGAGTCCCGCCTGGATCGGCGAGTAGCCGAGGACGGTCTGCATGTAGAGGGTGAGGAAGAAGAACAGTGCGAGAATGCCCGCAAAGGCGGCGAGCTGGGTCACGTTCGAGAAACCGAGCCCATTGATCCGGAAGATCGACAGCGGCGCGAGCGGCTCCCGCTGCCGCAGCTCGTTGAACACGAACAGGGCGAGCAGAACGACCGCTCCGGCCAGCTCGGTGATCGTCCGTGCGTTGCCCCAGCCGGCCGACGGCGCCTGCACGAGCGCGTAGACGAGCAGCAGCATCCCGCCCGAGACGAGCGCCGCGCCGACCCCGTCGAAGTCCGCGAGCCGGCGGCGACCTCGCTCGCCCTCGATCAATCGGAACACCGCCGGGAGCAGAAGAGCGCAGGCGATCGGGTTGACGAACATCACCCAGCGCCAGCCCGGGCCCTCGGTGAGCACGCCGCCGAGGACGACGCCGGCGGCCGAGGCGAGCCCGCCGGTGCCGCCCCAGGCGCCGAGCGCCGTATTCCGGTCCTTCCCCTCCCTGAACCTAGTGGTCAGGATCGAGAGCGCGGCGGGAAGCGTCAGCGCGGCGCCGAGTCCCTGCGCTAGCCGGGCGCCGACGAGCACGCCGGCGCTCTGCGCGAACCCGCCGACGAGGGAGGAGATCCCGATGAGCACGATGCCGCTCGCGAGGACGCGGCGGCGACCGAACAGGTCGGCGAGCCGCCCGCCGAGCAGCATGAAGCCGCCGTACGTGAGCAGGTAGCCGTTCGGGATCCACGTCAGCCCGTCCACGGAGAAGTGCAGCGCGTGGCGGATCGAGGGAAGGGCGACGTTGGTGATGGACGCGTCGACGAAGTCGAGGAACGCGATCCCGCACAGCAACAGCAGCGTGAGCTTGCCGCGGCGCGTCGCGAGAAAGGATGGTTCCGGGACTGCGGTGAGCATGATCCGTCTCCTTGCGATCGGTCGGTTAAGCGGTGACTTCTTGCTGCTGGTAGGCGAGGTCGGCTGCCGTCAGCCCTTCGAGAGCCATCCCGAGCTGGGTGCCTTCGTTTAGCCGCAGCAGCAGGCGCTGCCGCAGCGCGAGCGTCGTGTAGCGGAGGAACAGCTGCGGTTTCTTCGCGAGCTGCTCTGCGATCGCGAACGCGCGGTCGTAGACAGCGCCCTTGGGAACGACCTCGTTGACGAGCCCGAGCGTTTGCGCCTCCTTCGCCCTGAGCCGCTGCTGGGTGAGTGCGAAGTAGCGGGCGCGGTTGATGCCGAGCAGCTCCTCGTAGATGACGTGGATGCCGTCGCCGGGGACGACGCCGAAGGCGAGGGGCGGTTTGTCGGCGAAGATGGCGTCCTCGGAGGCGACGGTGATGTCGGCGAGCAGCACGTACTCGCTATGCACGGTCGCCGGACCGTTGACGGCGGCGATCATGGGCGCCTCGATCTCGAGCAGCCGCTGTAAGACGCGCCTGCCTTCCCAGTAGATCTTGTCCCATTCGCCGGGCTTGAAGATCTCGCCGAGCGATTCGCCGTCGATCTCGTCCATGAAGACGTCGCCGGTGCCCGTGAGGATGAGAACCTTGTTGCCGCGGTCGGCGCCGATCTCGGCGAGCGCCTTGGGCAGGTCACGGTGGGTCTTGCCCGTAAAGACGACCGGGCCGCCATCGGTGTGGAAGCGCACGGTCAGGATTCCCGAATCGCTGCGCTCCATGGCGATGTTCTCGTAGCTGCTGAAGTAGCTGGGGGTCATGCTGACTCCTTTGCGAGTGATTGATGGGCACCGGCGACGTCTTCGATGCGGCCGCCGTCAACACGAATGACGGCGCCACGTTCAGACGCGAGCCGGAGTTGGGAGGGAGGGATCAGGCCCGCTCGAGGGTGAGGTCGAGCTCGAGCTTGCTGCTCGATCCGCTCGGCGCGGAACTCGATCTGCGGGAAGTGCTCGACGTCGAGAAAGTCGCGGCTTCGGAGATGGTTGTCGCGGAGCTTGATGCCGGTGTCGATGCTCGTCGCCTGGATCGCCAGCCGCGGCGGCGTTTCCTCCTCAGCCTCGCTGCTTGGGCCCTGCGCCTCGAAGGTGAACTCGGCGAAGTGGCCGCGGACCGGGATCAAGCCCATCATCTTGCGCCCCGTGAATCCAAGACGGGAGCCATCCCGGACGGCGCGCCACCGGCCGGCGCCGAGAAACGCGCGAGGGATACGAACAGTCGCGGTCGTGGCCTGACCAGCCATTCGGGGTCCTCCTCTGCTGTTGCTCTTGAGTGATTCCTTGGCGGTGCTCATGAGACTGCTCCTTTCAACGGTGCTGACTTAACATCGATGACTTAACGCTGTAGACTTTACAGCGAAGAAATGATTTGTCAAGCACTTCCGCGTGCGCAACGCACCCCAGACGCCCCTCCATGACGCGAACGCCCCGCACCGGACGGCTACGAAGGCGCGTCGCTGCGCACGATCGCCACTCTCCGATCGGGCACTGCCGCCGGCCGGCGTGTCGGAAGGACGATTGGCTGCGCGACCGCGCGCCGTAGCAGGAGCGCGGCGATCGCAGCGGCGAGGATGTCGACGAGCACGCCCGCGAAGGCGTCGAAGAAGAAGTGGTTGCCGGTGGCGACGATCACGAGCACGACGAAGGCGGGGTAGGCGGCGCCTGATATGCGGGTGAGGAGGTGGCGTCCCTGGCGGAGAAGGGTGGCGCCGACGACGAGGGCGTAGCCGGCGTGCATGCTCGGCCGGCCGCGTAGGGGTTGTAGAGCGAGCTGACGAGCCCCCCGTTCAGCTTCACCGGCAGATGGCCGGAGACGGTGTCGACGATCCCGAGGCCGCTGAGCCGCGGCGGCGCGGTCGGGAAGACGAGGTAGCCGATCACTGCAAGGCCGCTGCCGAGCAGGAGTGTGGTGCGGACGAACGGGTAGGCGGCAGGGCGGCGCTGGTGCAGCCAGATCAGCAGCAGCCCGGTGACGGCGAGGTGGAGGGTGAGGTAGGCGAGGCCGAGCGTGGAGACGAGCACGGAGACGTGCTCGGCGCTCCGCTGCACGCTCGTCTCGACATAGAGGTGGAGCGAGCGCTCGATCGAGACGACGTCGTCGGCGTGCCGGATCGCCAGGCTGCGGCTGCCGGCGGCGAGGCCGCGGGTGGCCTCGTAGAGCGCGTATAGGCCGAGCACGAGCACGAGCTCCGTGCGCAGCGAGTGGCGTACGGCCAGCCAGTGGGTGACGCGCGCGAGGCTGATCTCGCGGCTCCCCCCTCTGTATTCGACGGTGCGCTCGCCGTGTTTTCGCGTGCCCATCGCATGCTCCTCCCGCTCACCCCCGGGCCGGGATCAGGCGCGCTCCGATGCCAGGCGCAGCGGCCGATGCCAGCCCAACTCGCACCGGTCGGGAGCAGGCCGATCGCGAGGCCACCGGCAGCCCAGGCCGCGAGGACGAGCAGCGGCGTGGCGGTATGGGCCCAGTCGAAGTAGACGACGTGGCGGAACGCGGTCAGCGCGGCTCCGGCCGGAAGCCAGGCCGAGATCGCGCCGTAGAAGCTCGGCTGCAGCTGCGGCGTTACCGCGCCGCCCGAGCTCGGGAACCCGAGCAGCAGCAGCAGCGCAACCGCGGTCACCAGTCCGGCGGGCCCGGCGAGACGGGTCAGGCCGTGCACGGTCGCGGCAACGGCGAGTGCGAGCAGCCCTGCGACGAACGCGACACCGGCAAACGCTCCGGTCAGCGCGCCGATCAGCACGTCGACGTTCAGTGCGATGACGATGCCGGCGAGCACGGCGTAGCCGCCGACGGCGGTCCAGCGCAGCCGGGAAGAGGCGCCGCGGGCGAGGGATGCGAGAAGCGCCCCGAAGGCAAGGCTGGGAATTAGCGTGCCGAGGACGGCAAACACCGATGAGAGACCCAGCCGGTCGTGCGCGGGCAGCGGCGCAACGTCGCTGACCGCCAAGGGCGTGTTCGTGCGCGCCGCGAGCGCGTGGAAGCTCTCCGTCACCAGCTGCGTCGATCCCGACGCCGCGGCGACGAGCAAGCGGTCACCGCTCGCGCCGGGGATGAAGACGGCACGGACATCCGCGTGCACAACCGCATGACGGCCGACCGCCTCGTCGGCGTAGCCGCGCACGTGGAAGCCGCCCGGCGCCTGCGCGTCGAGCACCCGCTGTATCCGGCTCGCCCTCGCTGCACCGCCGACAAAGCCGATCCCGAGCCCGTGCGGGCGCGGGGCATGGAAGGCCTCGACGAAGATCGCGCTGAAGGCGAACAGCGCGACCAGAGCAGCGGCGACAGGTCGCGCGACCTCGCCTACGGGCGAGCGCGGATGCGCGACCGTTCGGGTTGGCTTCAGAGCAGCTTCCATTCGTATTCCTCCTCAACTGTGATGACTTACCATTGATGACTTTACAGCGAGGAAATGATTTCCCAAGTACTTCCGTGTGCGCAACGCACCCCAGACGCCCCTCCATGACGCGAACGTCCCGCACCGCGCGACGCTCCCGGCGAGAGCGGCACACGGGACGCCCTGTGGGTGCCGAGAATTCCGTTCGGGACTTTCGTCCGAGCGTGGTCCACGGCCCTGCTCGGATCGCGCTGACAACACTGATGGGTCGCGGCGCGCATGGGTGATGCGCTCGCCGAGAGACGTGTGAGCGTCGGATTCGAGGAGCGGCTAGCTACGCAACGAGTTTGTATTCGTGCAGCACCCCGCCCAACTGGTCGCGACGGCGGAGGAGATCAAGCGGCAACAACTCGCTCGTCGCCGGTTCATCGATCGGCGGTGGCTTGGCGAGGCCGGCGGCCGCTGACCGTGCACCGGCGCTTTGATCACGCGTATGCCTTCGGAGCGGAAGACCTCATCGAAGTCACGCGTGAAATTGCTGCGCGTCGCGTCAGCTCTCGACTCGCGTGCATCGACCGGCGTCGCCTCCGAGCCGTCCCTAGAGCGTCCCGACGAGGTAGCGCTGGAGTGTGGGGGCGACCCGGGGGATGAGCTGCTCGGCTGGTGTCGAGGCGATCGGTTCGAAGCGCAGAAGGTAGCGGGTCAGTGCGAGGCCGGAGAGCTGGGCGGTGACGAGGTCGCTGCGCAGTTCGGGTTGGTCGGAGCCGAGCTCGGCGAGCAGCGGGCCGAGCAGGCGCGCGCATACGAACTCATGGAGCAGCGTGGCGGCGCGCGGCTCGGTCGTGGCGGCGCGGAGCAGGGTGAGCAGCGGGTTGCGTTGGCGCTCGTCGTCCCAGACACGGAGGAAGAGCTCGCTGAGCGCTTCGCCGACGTGGTCGGGGCCGCGGGCGAGCAGGCGCGGTAGCGCCTCGTCGGGGTCGAACGGCGAGTCGACCGCTGCGGCGAGCAGGTCGGCCTTGCTGCCGAAGAAGTGCGCGACGAGGGCGGCGTCGACGCCGGCGGCGGCGGCGATCGCGCGCAGCGAGGCGCCCTCGTAGCCGCGTTCGGCGAACAGGCGCCGCGCCGCCTCGAGGAGCGCGTCGTATGTGTCGCTCTCGCCGGGACGCCGCCCGGTGCGGGGCGTCCGCGTCCTGGGGCGGCGTCTGGGTTGCTCGACAGCCATGGATCCAGCTTACCGGAGATTTCAACACCGTAAAGTCTTCACCGATAAGTCAGCACTTCCTGGGGGATGAACGAGAACTTGGCCAATGGCTCCGCAAAAGAGGGAACCGACGTCGTAGTAGGCATGGCTTGCGCCGGCTTGCTTTGCTCTTCTCGCCCAGGCTGTACGTAGCGGCCTAGAATCCGGCGTCCACAAAAGCAAGAGGAGGCGAGATGGCGGTTGGAGTGCTGACGGCAGCGCCGGAGTTCACGAAGCAGGTCTACGACGACGTCACCGAGAAGATGTTCGGGCACCCCGCCCCGATGCGGGAAGACGAGTCGCC
>WNFC01036392.1_pt1 | contig 13466 bp, 13 predicted proteins | sample 5400541 | NCBI WGS metagenome assembly WNFC01 (sample SAMN13153342, study PRJNA577476) | soil metagenome | isolation source: 120 cm saprolite under Douglas fir tree site 2 hole 2 replicate 1 | place: USA:California | collected 2015-04-18
ATGGGGGTGAATGCGCGGAGGAAGAACGTCGAGCCTGATCGATGTCACTTCAGAGCCAGGTAATGTAGGCGGGGAGCCAGAGCCGGGAGGCGCAGACGCATCCGTTTTCACGCTTCCACCGCCAGCTGAGCCAGAACCCGAACGACTGGGGACGGTATCAGGTGCGTGAGGCGTTAACGGTGCATCTAGGGGTTCCCCTCCGCCTTCTCTGTGCTTCGCAGCCGTTTTCGATTGTCGATGAGATGTTCCATATGCGGCATGTGTTCGATCAGCGTCGCTGGCTATTTCAGTTGACCGGAGGTTGGATGAGGGTGAAGAAGCCTCAGCCCTGGGAGCGCTCTCCACGACGACCACCCGTGCGGTGCCGGCCGAAAGCCTGGTAGCCGTTGCCTCGACCGAACCGACGCCTGCAGACCTGAAGTGCAATTCGGCACCACCGGATGACTGCCCTGCTGGAATCACAATTTGCACTATCTCGGCAGAGAAACTCGTCTTGATCGTCACCAGGGTTGGCTCCGGTGCCGGAACCTCGATGTTGAAAGCGTTCCTAAGCTTCACATCGACTCGCATACTTTGACCACTTCCAATTTGCGCCTGCGAGGTGGTCACGTCCAGGGCAACCGGGATTGTCGCTGTTTGTGCAACGACGCGGAAAGGCACAAAGCTGCTCGCGGCAAGCAAACAAATCGACAAAAATGTTCGGTACGCGCGTAGGCGTGCAGAACAACAAAGTGGGAAGGGACTCCTCCGAGATACGATATGAATGACTGACCCCACGTAGGTCATAGAAATTCTCTTCGTTCCAAGCTTCTGGATCGTTGCTTCACGTGTCCAGGTCAACCCATTTGCCATCCTCAAAGACCTCGATACGGGTGATCGGGTGGATTTCCCATGGCGTCGCACGCTGGGTTCCCACCGCGCTCACGTGATCTGGGTCGAACATCAGCCATCCGCTGATTCGAACCTCGGTTGCGGTGTCGACGAAGGGCTTAAGGTTCGTGACCGACCAGTTGGCGTGAACAGCTTTCCCCCCGACTTGCTGCGTATTCCGGCCCATGCCGATCACCGATTCCGGAGCATGCCGATCACCGATTCCGGTCCATGCCGATCACGATTCCGGAGCATGCCGATCACGATTCCGGAGCATGCCGATCACGGTTCCGGAGCATGCCGATCACGGTTCCGGTCTGATCGATCAGACCGGAACAGTGCTGTAGCAGTGACCGGCTAAAGCCGGATTTTTGACGACGCTGGACAGACGGTTGACCACGCCCTCCCCACAGGAGGTGGACGTTGTCGACAGAAAGGCTGTCCATGCGGAAGCTGAGAGAGGTGTTGCGATTGAGCCTGGATCTGGGCTTGGGCCCGCGGGCGATTTCGCGTAGCTGCGAGCTGTCGCCGAGCACGGTGAGCGGCTACGTGGGGCGAGCCAAGGTCGCCAAGCTGGTCTGGCCGCTGTCTGCGGAGCTGGACGACGACACCGCGCTGGAGCGGCTGCTGTTTCCCGACGAGGGACGGCCGCGAGCGGGCCGGCCAGAGCCGGACTGGGCGCGAATCCACCTCGAGCTGCGCAAGAAGCACGTGACGAAGGCGCTGCTCTGGGAGGAGTACAAATCGGAGCAGCCGGACGGACTGCAGTACAGCCAGTTCTGCCAAAGATACGCCCGCTGGGCGGCGACCGTGACGGTGACGATGCGCCAGACGCACCGCGCCGGGGAGAAGATGTTCATCGACTTCAGCGGAGACGGCATCGACATTGTCGATCCGCTCACCGGTGAGTGCACTTTAGCGAAGCTCTTCATCGCGGTGCTCGGCGCGAGCAACCTCACCTATGTCGAGCCGGTGCTTTCGGAGGACCTGCTGACCTGGACGGGCAGTCACGTCCGGGCTCTGGAATTTTTCGGCGGTGTCGCCGACATCTGGGTGCCCGATAACTTGAAGAGCGGCGTGAAGAGCCCGGACCGGTACGAGCCGGACTTAAACCCCACCTATGCCGAGCTCGCCCGTCACTACGGAGCGGCAGTCATTCCCGCCAGGGTGCGCAAGCCGAAAGACAAGGCGAAGGTCGAGCAGGCAGTGCTCCTCGCCGAGAGATGGATTTTGGCCGCGCTGCGCAACCGTACCTTCTTTTCGCCGGAGGAGCTTCGCGATGCAGTGAAGCCCTTGAATGAGAAGCTGAACAGTCGGCCGATGAAGAAGCTGAAGAAGTCCCGCCGGCAAGTCTTCGAGGAGCTGGAGCGCTCCTCGCTCAAGCCGCTGCCGGCGCGGCCCTACGAGTTTGCCCGCTGGAGCAGGCCAAAGCTCTACATCGACTACCACGTCGAGTTTGACGAGCACTTCTACAGCGCCCCGTACCAATTGGTGGGCGAGCAACTGGACTTGCGCGGTACCGAAACCAGCATCACGTCGCACGGGCGCAGCTACGACAAGCAGGAGAAGTACGTCACCAAGCCAGAGCACATGCCGAAGGCGCACCAGGCGCAGGCACAGTGGACGCCGGCGCGGCTGGTGAGCTGGGCCAAGAAGACCGGCCCGGCCACCGCGAAGCTGGTGGAAGAGATCATGCAGCGTCGCGCCCACCCGCAGCAAGCCTTCAAGGCTTGTCTGGGCCTGCTCCATCTCAACCGGCACTACGAGGACGAGCGCATCGAAGCTGCTTGCGCCAGGGCACTTCGGATGCGGGCCTGCTCCTACAAAAGCGTGGCAGCGATTCTCAAAAACAACCTGGACCGCGAAACCATCGAGGCCGAAGTCAAGCAAGCGTCTCTGCCGCTCCACGGAAACGTCCGCGGCTCCGGCTACTACCACTGACCGATCTACTTTCCGGCCGCTGCGACGGGAGAAGCAATGTCACTCAAAACAAACACCCAACATCGTCGCTCGCCGCGGAAAACGTGTTTCAAAGCATTGGCACGATTTTCCCGCTGCCGTATTGGGCGCAGGAGCGACGATCGCTACCCCAGGAGTACCTCGGGTACCCCCTTGAGCGAGTGCATCTGCGTCCTTCGGCGAACCACTGACGTACCCCTGAGCACCCCCCACCGCCTCGGCGGTGCACAAGGGGGCGCCTCAAAGCGCTTCGCGCTTTTCGGCGCACAACAACCACGAGGCCAATCAAGGCAGCGACTAAAAGCTGCCTAAGAGGAGAAGACCGTGTTGATTGAACAGACGTTGGAGAAGTTGAACGCGTTGAAGCTCTTCGGCATGACCCGGACGTTTCGGGCCTGGCTGGAGCAACCCAAAGACAAGGCTCTGGCGCCGGCGGATCTGATTGGGCTTCTCGCCGACGCGGAGTGGCTCTACCGAGAAAACCGGAAGCTGGAGCTTCGGCTGAAGAATGCCAAGCTCAGGCAACCGGCATGCATCGAGGACATCGACTACGCGCACACGCGTGGACTGTCCAAAGCGGTAATGCTCGACCTCGCATCCTCGCACTGGATACAGAGCCATCAGAATGTCATCCTGTGCGGGCCGACCGGGATCGGGAAGAGCTGGCTGGCGTGCGCGCTCGGCCAGAAGGCGTGCCGCGACGGCTTCTCGGTCGTCTACCGCCGCTGCTCACGGCTCTTCGACGAAATGACACAAGCCCGCGCCGACGGCAGCTACCCGCATCTCTTGCGCAGACTGGCAAAGGCCCAGCTGCTCATCGTCGACGATTTTGGTATCGAACCCCTCGCTGCCGCCCAGCGGCGGGACTTACTCGAGGTGGTCGAGGACCGCTACAAGCTCACCTCGACCATTGTCACCAGCCAACTCAACCCAGACGACTGGCACGCGGCGATTGGCGATGCCACCATTGCAGATGCGATCTGCGATCGCCTTGTCCACAACGCTCACCGAATCAAGCTGAGCGGTGAGTCGATTCGGAAGAAGGAGAGCTTGACGAACGGAAAGAAGTCGGCGAAGTAGCCAGCACCAGCGTCGTCACCGAACAAGTGATCGGCATGGTCCGGAATGAGTGATCGGCTTCGACCGGAATCACTGATCGGCATCGCCGGAATACGCAATAGGTCGACAAAGGATCAGTTGGGCCGATCGATGCGATCAGTTGTGCTGATCGTTCGGGCGTCCTGAAATTAGCCGGGGTTGCTCATGCGGGCGATTCAGGCCCTCATGGGCCTGGTGAACAAAGACGACGGATGGCGCATCCCGGACGTGTTGTGGGCGTTGATAGAACCGCTGCTTCCGAAGACCGGCAAGCCGCATCCACTGGGGTGCCACAATCCAAAGAAACCGGACCGTGAGGCGATGAACGCCGTCCTGTTGGTGCTGCGGACGGGAATGCAGTGGAACGCGCTGAACGGCACTGGGTTGTGCTCGAGCTCGCGCGCACATCGCCGCTTTCTTGAGTGGGTCGAAGCTGGTGTCTTCCTTGAATTCTGGAAGCAAGGGCTACTCGCCTTTGATGGGCTGGTAGGTATTGACTGGGAGTGGCTCTCGATGGACGGTGCGATGAGCAAGGCCCCGCTCGGTGGGGAAAAAAACCGGGCCCAATCCGACCGACCGGGCAAAGAGGGGAACGAAGCGCAGCCTTCTCACAGACGGATACGGTATTCCGTTAGGGCTCGCGATCGACGGGGCCAACCGAAACGATTTCAAGATGGCCTTCGAGACCATTGAGAGCATTCCCATAGAGCGTCCGAAGCCGACCGCGCGCAGCCAGCAGGGCATGTGTTTGGACAAGGGGTACGACTGCGACGAGGTGCGCGACCTCTTGATAGCCTTCGTATTCACCGCGCACATTCGCGCTCGTGGCGAGGAGGCTCAAGCAATCAAGAAGGAAGCTGGCTTCCGCGCCCGGAGGTGGGTTGTCGAGCGAGGGCACAGCTGGATGAATCGATTTCGCCGAATCCTGGTCCGGTGGGAGAAGCGAGCGGACACATATCTTGCGATGTTGCACCTCGCCTGCGGCGTCATCACGTATCGAGCCGCAGGCCTACTGGGATAGGGTCTAAGCCAAAAACTGCCGCACATCCGCTGAGCTCGCCGGGACCGAACGGCACTCGTTCCGGTTGCCTCACCGCGCTCTTGGAATCTAGAGGACGACCCCACAGCGCGCAGCTCGCCGATGACTTGAGGTTGCTTGGAGGCGGCGGGCGAGCGCCCCTATCGCCCGTGCCGAGGCGAGCAGCAGGGTGAACTGAATCAGGAACATGAATAGCTGGTGCTGGGTGAGCCCGCGCATAGGATCCGTTTCCGGGGGCCCGTAGAGTGAGGATTCCCAAGCGAATCCAGTAGCTGCGGTCGACGATGCGACGGCGTTACTGCGCGCGCTAGCTCGGAGAGCGTTTGATCGTCAACTGATGGTATGGCGCCGCGAACCGTTTCAAAGGCGGCAGCGCTGACTGGAAGGACGCTGTAATACCTCTGAAGAGCGCCGTGACGGCTTGCCGTGGAACCCCGACGTCACGAAGGCCACGCCAGGGCGCAACGGCCAGAGATCACCGCACCGGTCGCCGACACGGGGCGGTATTGCCCGCCGGCATCACCCATGAGCTTCCGCCCTATCGGCTGGGTGGTGATTTAAACACGTTGTACATCCAAGCCCGGAAACCGGAGCCATATGTACAACGTGTGAGGAATCCATCGCTTTCCGCGGAGGAGCCCAGTCGACGGACGAGCTGATCATTGCTCGAGTTGACACCAACGACCGCGCTACCGTCGCGGGTATCATGATCCCAAAGACTCGGGTAGCTTCGCCGCGCGGCACGTCGAGTGGGCCGCCAAGTCGGTCGTTGACCAAACAAAAGCGCCGGGGCGAGCGCGTTCTCGCCCCAGCGCGGATTGTTCCTGCCCGTTCGCCCGCTAGGCTCGAGCTTTTCGGCGCCGCAGAAGCGAGAGCCCGAGAACCAGGACGCCCAGGCCGAGCGGCCCACCGCCTGTATTACAGCCGCCGCTGTTCGGCCTCGGAGTCGTGTCGTTGGCGACCACGTCGATGGCTGGATTGACCACCAGCTGATACGCAGCAGAGGCTGCGCAGTTGAAGTCATCGGTGGCGGTGACCGTGAACGCAAAGGTGCCGGCCTGGTTCGGAATGCCGGTCAGGGTTCCTCCGATGAAAGACATCCCAGCGGGCAGCGCTCCATTTTCGGCAAACATCACCTGGCCCATTGCTCCGTTGACGGAGAAAGTCACATTGAGCAGCGCGCCCCCCGCCGTCACTGCGTCCAGGGTCGAGGGGGTGAAGGTCAGCGTACCCGCCGCGCAAGCCGTGACCGACCCTCCGACGATGCGATTGTTGCCAAAGGAGAGGATCCGGCCGTTGCCGCCGATCGCCGTCGGCGCGGTGGTGTTGCCGGTGATCAGCGTCTTGGAAAGACGGGCGAGGGCGGTTCCGGTTGCAGTCTCCGCCCGGACCCCGACGGTGTTCTCGGTCAAGACCATCTCCTCCACACTCATCTCCCCCGCGGTGGTATCCGCAACGGAGACCAGAAGCCCGGCGTCGCTGTTCTGGGAAGCGGTGCGAGCGGCTCTTGGCGATCGTCGCGTTGGCCGGCGCGAGGCCTCCCGCCACGTAGACCCCGGCTTTGCCGTTGCCCCGGGTGATCACGTTCTTGAGGAAGAGACTGCCGCCATTGCCGGGCTCGAAGTCGATTCCATTGCCGGAAAAGCCGCTGACGATGCTGTTCTCAACGTGCAGGGCCTGACCGGACAGAAAGGAGATGCCATTGATTCCGGGAACCACGCTCGACGTCGGGTCGTTGAACGAAAGGTTGCGGAGAATCACGACATCCGAGGGTCCGGCATTGACCACGATGCTGCTCGTTCCGCTGCCGGAGAGCACGGCCCTGCCACCGCCGCGTCCGTCGATGGTGATTCCGGAGGTGATGATCGCGGGCCCAAAGTCGCCCGGATCGAGAACGTCAATCTCCCCACCGGCGATGGTCTTGGACAGAGCGGCGGCGAGCGTCTTGCACGGGTCGACTCGGCCGCATGTATTGCCATCGTCACCGACGCCGGACACCCAGGTGCGCACCGCGACAATGACGCCCGCCGGCGTCAGACAGGAATCGCCCAGGCAGGCGCCGCCGTTGGCCGGGACCTGCGCCAGCGCCGCTTGACCCAGCGACAGCGAGCTTAGAAACACAATCCATGCGGCGAGGGCTCGCGTCCCCGTCCATCTTTGCGCGATTGCTCGGCTCATTGTTGGGCAATCACGCTAGAGGGAGTGCCAGTGGTCGCGTTTCCGGCCGCCATGCGGTTGTTGCCGAACGAAGCGACCGTTCCAGTGATGCCGGTGCCGTTGTTGCTCACCATCACCTCGGAGAGGTGCACCGTCGAGTCGCCCTGCACGCCGACGCTGTTGTTCGCCACCAGCCCGTGATCGACGTTGATCTCCGAGGAGCCCGACGCGTGAATGGCGATCCCCGAATGCCCGGAGAAAGTAGTGTCATGCACCGAGACCTGCGCGGCCCCGGTCCCGGTGACGTTGAGCCCATAGGGGGCGTTGAGCATCTGGCTGCTTTCGACCACCGCGTTGCCCTGGGTGACGAGCATATTGCCTACGGTGTTCTGGCTGACCACGGCGTTCTTCACGAAGAGCTGCGTAGTTACCACCGCGGGTTCAAAGTCGATCCCGACATTCATAAAGCCGGTAATCGTGCAGTCCTCGATGTGGAGCGCCTTCCCCGAAATGAACTTAATGCCATTGAGGCCGAGGCCGATGCCATTGATCGAAAAGTTTCTCAAAATCACCACGTCGTTGGGTCCGGCCGCCACCACGATGCCGTTGGTTCCGGAGACGAGCACGCTGGCGAGGGTCCCCCGGCCATCAATGGTGATCGATTTGGTGATCGTCATTCCTCCAAATCCGCCCGGATCCAACGCATCGATCTCGCCGCCAGCCGCGGTCTTCGAAATCGCGCCGGGCAATGTCTTACAGGGAGCGGTTCGAGAACACGGATTGGCATCGTCGCCCACGCCGGAAACCCAAGTGCGCGTCGCCTGTGCCCATGCGGAGGAACCCCAAACAACAAATAGACAAACGGCTGCGAGCATCTGCAATGACTTACGCATGAATCCCCCATTCGGATGTTTGTGATTGACTCGCTCCTGCGCGCGGAATCGCGCGCTCCACGCTGATGGAGCGTGCGGAGCAAAAGGCTTCTACCAATCCGCGCGATCGCTTCGCAAGATGCGACGATCAGCGCGGAACACGCTGAATCGGCGTTCATCGCTGCCGGTGTGGGACTTCAAAATCGCTGACAGTAAAAACTGAAGCGCGAAATCGCGGGGCCGCGGGACGTGATGCTCGGCTGAAAGAGCGAGCCGGCCGCGGAGAATGCGACCGGCTCTTGGACCTCATGTTCTAGTTGTTCTTCTACGGAGGGCTGATCGGCGCGCGATCCACCGGGAGCCGCTTGGCGGTGGCCGCTGGGTTGCCCATGGGCAGCAGCGCCACCGGTTTTTCCCTCGGCGGCGTCGCCTCGGGCGGGGCCTTGAGGTAATCCGGCATCGCGCCGCTCATCGCTCGCCAGGCGCGGTACAACTCTTTCAGATGCCGAGGCACCGAGCGTAGACCCGATAGCCACTGCGCGAATCCGCTTCGGGGTGGCTGCTGCGCTGGCCATCCGATTTGGGGTATTGACTGCGCTTGTCCGAGCTGACTCCAGATTGGTTCGAGAACCGACCTGAGCTCGGCCTTTTGGGCCTCGTTCATCTCCGACAGGCGGGAGTGGTAGATGACTACCTTCTTCGCGGTCGCGTTGAACGGGAGGCGCTCACTCGGTTCCGAGGGATCCTCCTCTCCCTGCATGAGCTTCGTCACCGCCGCGCGGACGTGTCGAACACTCCACTCCTGTTTGAGCGCGCGCTCGATCAGCGCGGCCATTCTCTCGTCGGGCGTTCCTTCGCTGGACGAGGCTTCAGGAGTCGAGTTCTCGCTCCAGTAGGAATGGAGTTTCGCTAATTCCAACGCGGAGCTGAGGTCGAGCTGGTGCCGTTCTATCGTTTCGGCAGGCGCTGTTTCGCTAGAAGACTGCTCCGATGTTGCTTCCGCCGGGACATTTATCCCTTTAGAAACGGCATCCTTGATGACTTGAGGTGCGGCATGGAGTCGAAGCAATCGCCTAACCCTGTCTGGAGCGATGCTCACCTCGCGGGCGATCGCATCGATGGTGTACGATTCGGGACGCATGGACTTGAGCCGAACCAGCGAGGCGGCGCAGTCCAGCGGCGAGATGTCTTCGCGCTGTATGTTTTCCAGAAGCGCGAGGACCAGCATCTGATCGTCCGAAATATTCGAACGCTCTTCCGCTTTCACGGTGGAGAAGCGGGAGCGGTCCGCCTCGGACTTTGCTTCGCTCCTCAATCGGCGCAGCGCCTCTACTCTGCCGTGGCCAAAGATGATCTGCCAGCGGGCACCCGCTCGGCGAACGAGTATCGATTGTACCTGGCCTTGAAGGGCGATGCTCTCTCGCAGTTGAGTTGCTTTCAACTTATCACGCTCGGTGCGTGGCTGGTAAGGGTTGTCGTCGAGGAGATCCAGATCGAGGTGAAGAAGCTCTGGTGGCGTCGTTCTTGGTTTGAGCTCGGCTTTGACGTCGGCTGGCCATTGACGATCATTCAGCTTCATCGCATCCATTGCGTACCTCCTTTTTGGGTTTGTGCATGGCATCCGAGCAGCGCGGGTGCCGATCGTCTGGACGAATGACTGGGCGCCTTATTTCATCGTCGATCGATCCAAACGGCGTGAATCAATCGCGCGCAGAATCGCGACAGTCGAAAATCATCGAGAATTTAAAGACTTGCTCAGAAATTGAGCAATGCTGAAAAAGCGACGAATTTAATTCTTGTTCGTGCGTGCACGGTTGCATTGCCTCGGGAAGGCTCGTTCAAATTGAGGGTTCGAAATTGATCGAGCTTGGATCGTTCGACCGGAAATTCCACAGGCCTAAAAAAACTGTCCAAAAATTCCACAGGCGCTTGCGTAGGTGTCCGAAGGGGCTGGTACGAAACATTCCATGTGGGGGGCAGGCGTTCTTGGTCGAACCACGGATTGGATTGGGGCAGACGGATGGAACGTTCCATCTTGGGGAGGGGCTCTCGGTGCAACTACGGACCGGATCGGGGCAGCCCGATGGAACGTTCCATCTTGAGGAGGCGTTCTCCGTGCAATCGCGGATTGGATCTGGGCAGACGGATGGAACGTTCCATCTTGAGAGGCGCTCTCGGCCGAACCACGGATTGGATCTGGGCAGACGGATGGAACGTTCCATCTTGAGGAGGCGTTCTCGGCCAAACCACGGGGTGGCCGGATGGAACGTTCCATCTTGAGGAGGCGTTCTCGACCAAACCACGGATTGCATTGGGGTGGCCGGATGGAACGTTCCATCTTGAAGAGGCGTTCTCGGCCAAACCACGGATTGCATTGGGGTGGCCGGATGGAACGTTCCATCTTGAGGAGGCGTTCTCGGTGCAACCGCGGATTGCATTGGGGTCGCCGGATGGAACGTTCCATCTTGAGAAGGCGTTCTCGGCCAAACCACGGATTGCATTGGGGTCGCCGGATGGAACGTTCCATCTTGAGGAGACGTTCTCGGGCAAACCACGGATTGCATTGGGGCGGAAGGATGGAACGTTCCATCTCGAGGAGACGTTCTCGGGCAAACCACGGATTGCATTGGGGCGGAAGGATGGAACGTTCCATTTTGAGGAGGCGTTCTCCGTCGTTCTCCTGCGAGGTCCGGTGGCCTATTTGCGGCGATGTGCGTCCGCCTGCCTCGCCAGCTCTTCCCGCGCTGCCACCGCGAGTTGATCCGCCCGGTTATTCCCCTCGTTGTCCGCGTGTCCGCGCACCCAGTGCCACTTGATGTCGTGAACCTCACTGAGCGCGATCAACCGTCGCCAGAGGTCCTCGTTCAAGACAGCCTTCCGGCCCGCGCTTTTCCACCCGTTCCGCTGCCACTTCGCAAGCCAGCCTTCCGCAAACGCATTTCGGACGTACTGCGAATCGGTGAAGACGTCGACCGCGCAGGGCTGCTTGAGCGACTCCAGACCCTTGATTGCGGCGGTGAGCTCCATCCTGTTGTTGGTCGTTGACGGCTCCGCGCCGGAAATCTCCTTGCGCGCCTGATGCTGCTCCGAAATCAAAACCGTGCCCCATCCGCCCATCCCAGGGTTGGGGGAGCATGCCCCGTCGCAGAAGATGGTGACGTGTGGCTTCACTCGGCCGCCAGCTTATAGATGAAAATCGGGAAAGCGATCTTCAGGAGCGCGCGGGATTGGGTTCGAAGGAAGTCGGCCTACCATCCGCCAGTGTTGGTCCGCATGATCCTTCCATTGTCGCCGACCGCCGTCGCGGTGTTGATATCCAGCATGTGCACCCCCCAATACGAATCCGCGGGGGCACAGCACTGAGCGATCCACGTAGCACCCCCGTCGGTGGTGCGTAGAATGGGACCATAACCGGCAATCATTCCGTTGTTCGCGTCCACAAACGACACCGCGTGCCCAGTTCCGGTGTGGCGCGTCCAGGTCTCGCCGCCGTCGGTAGTACGCAGAATGCCGTCACCCACGGCGGTGCCGATATTCGCGTCTACGAAGGAAAGTCCGAGCAGGGCATTGCTTGTGCCGCTCGCTCTCGGCGTCCAGGTGGCGCCCCCGTCGCTGCTGCGCAGGATCGTTCCCGAGTCACCCACCGCGATGCCGGTGTTTGCATCGAGCATGGAAACTGCGAAGAGACTTTGCAGCGTTCCAGTGAATTGGCGCGTCCACGTCTCGCCTCCGTCGTCGGTTCGAAGAATCCATCCAGCGATCCCCACCGCGGTCCCAGTGGCGGCGTCGATGAAGGAGACGCCGTACAGGTGGGCCCCCGTCCCGCTCGATTGGCGCACCCAAGTGGCACCGCCGTCGGTGGTGCGCAGGATGGTGCCCCCGGTTCCTACCGCGGTTCCGGTGTTTGCATCCACGAAACCTATCGCGCGGAGGTCGAGGCTCGGCGCATCGTACTGAGTCGTCCAGTGGTTGCCGCCGTCGGAGGTGTGGATGATCGTTCCGCCACCGACCACCCACCCCGTGTCGGGATCCACAAAAGCAACCCCATACGCCCGGTACACCTCAATCGCGTTTCTGGACAATTCTGTCCAGCTGTTTCCTCCGTCCTCGGTCTTCAAAGTTCTTCCCGAATAGCCCACGGCGGCTCCGATGTTTGCGTCCAGCATTGAGACTGCGGCTAGATTTCTCGTTCCGCTGGGTAGGCTTGACCAGGTCTCGCCCCCGTCCCGGGTCTGGAAAAAGGTTGATGCGCCGCCGCTTTCGGTAGCCACCGCCGTTCCCGTGTCCGCATCTCCGAAGGAGACGCTGTCGAGGTTCAAAGTCGTCCCACTGGATTGGGGTGCCCAGGTGCGGCCTCCGTCGGGCGTACGCAGGATTGTTCCGAGCCAACCGACGACGGTCCCCGTATTGGCATCCACGAAGGAAACAGAATTGAGGTTTTCGGTCGTCCCGCTGGTTTGAATCGCCCAGTTCCGGCCACCGTTGATCGTATGGGCGATGGCTCCATTGCTACCCACCGCGGTCCCGGTATTTTCGTCTACAAAGAATATGGAGTTGAGCACTATCCCGTTGTAGGTGGCTACGCTTGCCCAGGTGTCAGCTCCGTCCGTCGTGCAAAAAATCTGCGACCTGAGAATGGGACGTTCGGCATAGCCGATCACGCATCCGTTGTTCGCATTCATGAAGGCACCCCCCCGCACCGTGGTAAAAACATTGGATCGGCGCTCCCAGGTATCGCCTCCATCCGTCGTGCGGAGAATGGGTCCGTCTCCAATTGCGAACCCCGTCTGGGCGTCGGTGAACGACAATGCCACCAGGCCATAGGTCGTGCCGCTGGGTAGAATCGTCCAGCTGTCGCCCGCATCTGTCGTTCGCACGATGGTCCCGGAGTCGCCCACGGCGAAAAAGGTTTGGGGAGATAGAACAGCCACCGCTCGCAGCGAGTTTCCTTGCGGATATGGGTTCTGCCAGAACCAGCCGGATTGAGCGGAAGCCGCCGATGACCAGGCAACCGCAGCAGCGAAAAACAGGACTCGCCCGCTGACAAATAAGCACTTCATGTTTGCCCCTCCTCCAAGATGAACGGTGCGGCCGCGAAGCTGCCGACACCCCCGATGCTAAGCGACTTAGGAGTGAACCACGGCCTTGCGACAAGCACCATCGAAAAAGTCCCAAATCATTCACGGCGAGACACTCAGAGGTACATGTGTCACGGCTCCGTGACGACACGGCCATCGGGCATTTCGGCCGCTCAGGGGGGAAGACCCGCCCCACTCAGAGGTTAAGACCCGCGGCCGATCAGACGGAAAAGCTCTCGCCGCAGCCGCAAGTGCTCTTCACGTTCGGATTCTGCACTTTGAACATCGAGCTCATCAGCGTCTGCTCGTAGTTGAGCTCGGATCCGGCGAGGTACAAGAAGCTCTTTCCATCGACGAACACCCGCACGCCGTCGCGCTCGAAAATCCGGTCCT
>WNFC01005893.1_pt1 | contig 13465 bp, 19 predicted proteins | sample 5400541 | NCBI WGS metagenome assembly WNFC01 (sample SAMN13153342, study PRJNA577476) | soil metagenome | isolation source: 120 cm saprolite under Douglas fir tree site 2 hole 2 replicate 1 | place: USA:California | collected 2015-04-18
TTCCACCCAAATCAATGGCAATATGTTCCACGGCTGGTCTCCTTTGCTTTTGCGCCAATGAGCGCGTTTGATTCTGAGGGACGCTAGCGCGTCACCTCGTGGCGACCGAGGCCAGCCACTTCATCCAATCTGTTTTCAGTGACCGCTGAGGATGGGACCCGAGCTCACCCGCTGGCGTCACTCTTGGCACCGGGGCGGGTCGGTGCAAACGCAGATGGCACTGATGCAGCTTTCGCCCGAGCCGCACTGGTAGGCGCATCCTCCGCAGTTGCCAAACGAGCTGGTCAAGTCAACGCAGCCATGGCCGCAGAGGGTGCGCCTGGGATCATTGCAGCCGACGAGGCAGCCTCCGTCGGTGCACACGGCGTACCCACCGTTCGGTGCACTACAGGCGACACCACCGCAAGTGGCCTGCTCTCCACCGGGACCCGCAGACGCGCAGGCGCAACCAGCTACAAGAACAAAGCGAAGTATCCGCCTGGTCCATTCCATGGCCTCGCAGCACCTTACTGCAGTGATCTGGAGTTGTCGGCCCGAGCGCGCGGCATCGGAGGAAACAACCACCTGCTTATTGAACTCCAGCGCTTCGGCTTCGACGAAAGCTACGGGCATCTGAATGCCCCAGTTTTTGGCGGTCCGCCGAACCTGCTCGGTGTCTGAAGTCAGGGCTAAGGCGATGAACCCTACTCCTTGAGGCGCGTATTTCCGGCGCAGTTGCTCGATCTCGGGGAACTGCCGAGCACAGCCCTTTCAGCCGGGGAGCCAAAGCTCGATTACCCAAGGTTTGCCACTACTGCCAGCGGCCGACCACCAGAGTGGTCTCTACGGAGGCGCCAGCGCGCGAGAGTAAGAGCCTCGCCGGCGTGCCGGCAGGCCGATCTCGGAGGAGCTGCTCGGCCGCGGGCTCGCCCAACGCGCGAACATCCTCCCCATCAATGCCCACGACTACGTCACCAGGATGGATCCCGGCGCGTTCCGCAGGCTGGCCAGGTCGGACGTACACGAAGCGCAGTACGTAGAGCGTCGAGGTATCTGGTACCGCACCGAGGAGTGCCTTCGGCCCAAGCGATCTGACAACGTAGACGACAGCGCTGGTCTCGTTGCCGATTGCGACGGGGCTGACCCCGTCGGAGAATGCGGCTCCGCCGCTACAGAGCACGTAAGCGTCTCCCAACGGCGCCGTGTCGAAGCTGAAGGCGCCGTTTGCATCCGTCCACGCCTCCCCTGGGTACAGCTGTGTCGCACGGCCTTCTCCGAGTCGCGGCCCGACAACGCACCGAACGCCGCCCACCGGCGTCGACGTGCGGAATTCCAGCACGCGCCCCTCCAGCGCGGCTGAACCGTGGCTTCGCAGCGTGACCGAGGCCCGCGTGCCTGCCGCAACATCTACGCTCGCGCTTGCGCCCTCGCCGTCCCCCAGCGCATTCACGTTGTAGCGGCCGGGCGGCAATGAATCGATTGTGAAAAGGTTCCCCTGCACCGTGGCCCGGATAGACGCAGGGCCGTCCGTGCGCACTGCGAGCACGTCAGGCGGCCGTCGGAAGTCGACCAACTGCCCGTCCACGCCGCCGGACGTCTCTAAGCGGATGACGAGGTCGCGACGACCGGCAGCCACGTCCGGAACTACCGTCGCGCTGCCCGCGTTCCGCGCTTCCAACGCATAGCGGCCTTCGGCGAGGTGCTCGAGCACGAAAGCGCCGTCCTGGCCGGTAAAGGCGAATGGTAGATCCTGCTACGCGCCGAAACGCGGCTCCCCGGTTTGCTGTCGCGCTGCTGCCACCCGAACGTCTGGCAGCGGCCCACCTCCTTCGTCGACTACCCGGCCGGAAATGATCTGACGATCCAGCCGGACTACCAGCTGCACTCCGTCGACGCGCGCGCCAGCGTCGCGTAGCTCCACCTGCAGGGGCTCGCCCGCGGGCGCCAGCGCTTGTGGTGAGTCCAGCGAGGGCCGGGCGGTGAGAAGGTAATGGCCGGCGCCGAGCGCCGAGATTTCAAAGCTGCCGTTGCCGGCAGTGGTGGTACCGCCGCGATCAGAGGTGTTGCGCTCATGAGCCACGACCGCGACCCCCGCGACCGGTTTCCCGTTCGCCTCGAGCACGACGCCCGCGATCGCGCCGGACCGGTTGAGCTCGATATCGAGGCCCGTGCGGGCCTCGCCGGCCGCGAGGATGACTCCCGACAGTCTTCCGGCGGCCTCGCCACTCTCTGCGAAAAGCGTGTAGTTGCCCGGCGCCATGCCGCGGAGAACGAAGTTGCCGTCTGCTTCACTGCGCGTTTCCTTGTAGCCACCGCCCTCGAGGTGTACCAACGCCCCCGTCATCGGACGTCGCGCCATTGTAACCCTGCCCGCAAGAGACCCCATGCTCGCAACCTGGAGCAGCACGTCGCGAACACCGGAAACTGGCACTACGAGGTTCTTCGGCTCGAGCACTTCGTAATCTTGAACCTTGAAGGCAACCCGCGAGGCGGGGACGCGTGCGAGCGAGAACGAGCCGTTGGCATCCGAGAATGAGATTTCCGACGAGGACGGGGGAGAGCTCGTGGCCGCCTGCACGCGTACGCCAGCCAGCGGACGACCATTCTCGCGCACCGTGCCCGAAACGTGCGGTGCCGACTGGAGGCGTAACACGAGCTCGGGACTGGAGGTGGTGGCCTCGACCGCTACCTCAAGCGGATCGAATGTCGCAGCTTCGGCGGAGAAGGCCCGTATGAGATAGCGGCCGGCGTTCACGCCCGCGACGCGGAACCGACCGTCATCACCCGAGACTGCCGATAGAGCCGCCCCGCGGCGCAGCGTCCGGTCGGCGCAATCAAGGTGTACGCTCGCGCGAGGAATCGGGGTTCCATCCTCCTCTCGAACCGTGACGCCCGCGACGAGCGCTTCCGGCAACAGCAGGAAGTTGCGCTCGAGGCGCCCCTTGGCGACCGGCGAGTCGTCTACGATTGAGCCGTAACCGGTGGCCTCGACTAGCAGCCCAGCCCTCTCGCCAGCCGGCACGCACAGCTCGTACTGACCGCGCTCATCACTCTCAACGGTAGCACCAGGTATGCCGCGGAGACTCAGGCGGGCTCCGATGATGACACCCCCGCCCGCGTCTTGCACTTTGCCGAAAAGGGTGGCCGTGCACGGACTGAGCTCAAGCTTCAGGGCTTCCGGTCGTGCGGCAGGGTCGCGCAAGTCGATGGCGGCGAAAGCGGGAACCCGGCCAGGGAAGCGCGCCGCAACCTGGTAGCGCTGTGCCGGCTGCGGCGGAAAGCTGAAGCCACCGTTCGAGTTCGAGCGGGTAATCGCTGGAGCCGTAAGCCGCGCGTCGGTAAGCGCGCTCGACAACGTTACCACTGCGCCCTCGAGCGGCTTTCCGTCCCCAGTGACGCTGCCTCCGATTCGCCGTTTCGCCGCGTCCGCAGTCGCGAACCAATCCGGCAAAGCGGCCGGAGAGCTCGGCCCGGGCTTGACCGATGCACCACGTCGTCGTTCCGCTCGCGGCACCGCAATGCCGCCCCCTGGCTCCCCTTGACGCCCGAGGAGAAGGAGGACCAAGAGGAACCCGGCGATCGCCACAAAGATTAGCCAGTGGCGTTGCATCAGAGCTGGGCATCGTAGCACGTCCCGACGCCACGCCAGCAGACTCCTTGCCACCCCCGCCTAGGGCTGAACAGCTTTCGCCCAGTTGCGACCCGTCACCGTTTTGCTGCGCTCTTTTCGTGCCGACTGCCTGAATCGTTCCTGCTGGAATGTTGTGTTGCTGGTTCAACATTCATGCTTCTTCAAAACTGAGAGTATTTGGTGAAAATTGAGCTCACCCCCGCCCCATTTTTTTTGGTTGTTTTGCAGCCCCGAGCGCTGATCCCTTCCTCGTGGTTGAGAGGGAGGGATCAGCGGCGGGGCGGTGTGTTTGTCGCTGGATCTGGAGGGGACCGGGGCGAGCCGAAATAACGAGGCGCAATCGGAACTTCGCCGCGCCAGCCTTACCATGAAGTTCATTGTCAGGGTTACCAACAGGGTTACCAACTCCACAATAAGTTTGTTGGTAAGGTTGGATATAAGTGTAATCAGCGTTGATTACGCGGTGCGGCTCAGCACATCCCTGACCACAGGAGGGACGTGCCTCGATCCCAATAAGGCCAACTCGCCTGCGAATACGGATGGAGAACTGTGACCACAATCCACTCAATGGATGCGAAACAAGCGTTCTTAACGATCCCAACAATTGTGGTGGATGCAATGTCGCGTCCCCAATCGGTTACAACTGCGTGCGTGTGCTTGCCCGATTTCGCAGCTTCCTCACGTGAGCGATCCCTGCACTGCCGGAGTTCGTTCGGTGCTCACTTTCGAGAATTGGAATTCATCCACTTCTCGGTGGCGGTGAGCTTGGCCCGGCTACGCGCGATAACATCATCCCTCGGAACAGGCGGTGCAGGTGTAAAGGCACTCACCGCAGCATGGGCCGTCACGCTACGAATGACGCGCCCATCGTGGATGTAAATAAGATGTTGCTGAACTTCAGTCGAATTAGGCTCGCCTTCATAGCGACCTGAAAGCAACATCGGGTTCCCATCTGTTTCGTAGTACGTTTCCCAGATAGAGCGTAGGGTCACGCTGGATTTTGAGGTGGCCTGTATTGCGCCTTCGGTCCAGTCGACAATCTTTCGAACGCGACCTTCCACATCCAAAAAGACAATCTCGAATTCGCACCAATCATATCCCTGCGAGCAATCGGGTTCCCTCTGTATCACGCGCCCCCGCGGTAATTGTGAGTTTACATTGTGCACCTCGTCATCGATCTTTTCTTCGGGAGTATTCGGGACTGGCCTTCTCCTGTAGCGTGGAACTGCACTCTCGTCAGATCGAGAGACGATCCTCCAATGAAGCTGATCGCAGCCGATTTTTTCGTTAATATTCATGCGCAATACAAACTCCAAGCTCTTTCCGGGCTGAAGGTCTGCAGCAGCCTTCGTCTCTGCTCCCCAGCTCAGGGAATGGCGCACAGAAGGCGCCTGCGGTGGCCCCGTGGACCGAAATGTTTCAAACCATCCTTTGGGGCTTACGTCGGGCCACTGGGTCGGGTCGCCTGACGCCCAATTGACAGGCGGAAACTCCAATTCGAAGATTTGTCCATCGCTGGTCCCGACTGAAACACCAGAGACTGGCGACGTAGAACGATTGGTCAATTCGAACTTGCAAGTGTGGCTTGAAGCGGTCCGGGTGTCCTGAAGAACCTTAACTGAGTAGTTTGGTGAGGTGATTTGCGGCGGATTTGCCGCGGCAACGACCGATGCCAGCAACAAGAGAAACATGACCTCTACCCCCTTGACCGGGCACGCTGCTTTGCTTCGCTAGAAGCGCAACACGATGTTTAGCGCGTTTTTGATTGCCGCCTAATGGCAGAATCTGCAGCGCAGCGAGGAACAGGGCGGAACGAGACGGAAAATTGCTTGTCCGTTCGATTGAGTTCGAGTCCCGCCCTGGGCACTGCAAGTGCCACAAAGCGCAGGCCTTGGATTCGATGTCGCACCTCCAAACCAGGGCATCACTTTCAATCAATCCGCGGCGGAGGACTTGGACGGCGCTCGGCCTTTGCGCCCATTCGCGCCTGCTCATAGTCAGAAACTGCGGCCGAGCTGAAGCGGATCGAGTTTCCGATCCGCAGGCCCTGCAGCGTTCCGCTTTTGGCCAAGGAGTAGATTGTCGCGGTGCACACGGCCCATCGTACGGCCAGGTCCTTGACGGTGAACAGCTGCCCCATCGGTAATCTTGGTACCAAATAGGTACCAAAACGATCAGTGATCGATGGACTTCCTGGCACCTTATGGACATCGACCGATTCTGCCCTTCCCTGAATTTCCAACGGCTTACCAGTCTGCAGCGCGCGTTGGCATTCAATGGATTGAGCAAGTTCCGCGCTCATAACCGGTGCGAGCTTTGTGGTTTGTTTTCGTGCGAGTTTTGTCAGCCCCGACGGCGCTTCGTGCCAAGCCTTCGATGAGGAGGCCTCTTTGCTCGAGCCTCGAATCGACGAAGCTGCGCTTCCGTCTCTTTCTCGATGAGTCGATCCACTTTCGCGGGAAGATCTGGTGGGAGATTGGGAACGAGGATCGGGAATAGTTCGGTTAGCCATCGCGTTTCTGCGAATCTTCGGTCGGATGCGTTGAAGCGCTTTCCCCAGGTAGACCACTGCTAACGAGAGGCTTTGAACGGCATCGATCCCGTAGATGAATTGGTTTTGGGACCGATGACGACCGCGCACGTCCAATCGCGGCCGGTCTTGTGGGGCCGATGAATATTCGCGATAAGTCGCCTTCCATTTCCTGATCGCAGTGATCGCCGTGCGATGACGGCACCGATGACTGGCTTGAGCACTCTGGACCGTGGCTTGGTGTGAGGAAGCCGCGTTGAACGTTCTCGCGGTGTCACGGCGGCGTTCGACGTGCCCGAAGCGAGATGGCACCGAGGACGATGAGCGCAGACACAGCAGTAGCCAAGAAAAAGAAGGCACCGCAGTTCAGAGCAGTCGATATCCCGGCGGCTATGATCGTCGCCCGACTGCTCACATCGTGCAACGAGAGAACCTCTATGGCGCCCATTGCGACGGCTATCAAAATGCTAAGCAGAAACAGCGCTGGCAGGGCATACTTGAGCGCCCGAGCGAAACGGCCAGTCCCGGAACTCCGGCTTAGGCGAATCGCCCACAGCTCCAGTAGGAAAGGGATCGCTACGAAGAAGGTTAGTGCTATCGCTATCTCAACGAAGACCACGAGCTCAGTCTACTCGGATCTCACGTCGCTCGAACCGTTCGTCCCCTTCAGACTGAATCTGTTCCTACCTTAGGGTCGCTTCTCGCTGGTGATGTCCTGCGTCTCAGGAGGCGTGGGATGAAGGTGCGCCGAGGAGAGGAGTACTCGCTTACACCTGCCAGATCCTCGCGGAGAACGAGATGGGGAACATCAAACTCGGTCGTGTCGATGCGGTTCGAGTCCTGCTCCGGCCCTGGTGACACCTGGCGACACCTGGGTGGCAAGCACTACTTTGCACGACGCGCCGCGATGAAGTCGGCTATGTCGCCAGGCGCGACTCGAATTGCGTTCAGCACGCGGACGTGGCGCAGCTCGCCGCGCGCGCAGAGTTGGTACACCGTATCGCGGCATACGTGTAGGAAGACCGCGACCTCTCGGACCGTGAACAGACGATCCGAGGCGGATACCGCCAGAAGCGTAGAGTCATGCAGCACTAATGCAGCAAAATTTTTCGTTTCGGCTGTGATTCCGTGCGAACAGCTGGGATGGTTGGACTGGTTGATCCGGCTAATTCCCAAATCATCGTCAACAGTTGTGAGCGGCTGTGAAGAATTGAAAAGCGCTGGTGACGGCTCCTGGCTGCACTTCGAATCCGAAGGTCGGGGGTTCGACTCCCTCCGGGCGCGCTGATTTCAAGACGTTAGTGGCCTGAAACGGTGCAATAGGTGCATTGAGTGCAGCAATTTGCTGCAAGTTTGCTGCACCGGCGCTGCAGTTGGGTCGGCCGAGATGAGCCAGCATCTGCACCCGCAACATCTCTGGCGTCAGCCGTGCGTAGACTTTTTCGGCCATGGTTGAATCGACATGTCCCAGTACTGGCGCGATTAAGTGCGGAGGCAACCCCGAAGCTCGCAGCCAGGTCGCGCACGTTCGCCGTAAATCGTTCGGTGAGCACCGAGTCACGCCAGCACGTTTGCATGCCGCGACCAGGTCTCTATTTACGTTGTGCCACGGCGCGAAGAGTTTCCCGGTCCGCGGTGAGTCGTCTTCCTCGGCGTAACGAAAAGCATGCTCGAGCAGAGACCGATGCAGGGGCAGAACGATCGGGATGGTACGAAATCGCGTCTTGGTCTTTGTGCCGCGAAGGAGGACGGTACTAAAGTCCTCCGAGACATCTTCCCGCCGAGCTAGTTCGCTCTCACGCCAATTCGCTGATGTCGCTCCGATGAACGCCTGGCGTAGATGAAGGAGGCTTCGTCGAGGTTGACGGAAGGTGGCTTATCGGATCCAAAAAGCCGTTTGTTCCGCGTATCCCCAAAGCGGACATTTCTACCTCGGCAGGCGAGATTTCGCCGCTGAGAGCCCTGAATAATCAAGCTCATGACGGCGTGGGCCTTTCGTGTTGGCGTTCTGCACCGGAATTTTAATGCAGTATTTTCCGCCTCTCGATACCTCTCGTTGTCCTACGTCCCACAGTCACCATATCCGGCGCTGGCACGCGCGCAGTAATGAAACGAACGCCGTCAGCTGACGGCTGCGAGCGTCTCGCCGCGAGACTTGTAGACCTCCCAAAACTTGTCTGCGATCTTCGAGGGGTCGATCGAATTGTCGCTTTCCGTCGGTGTGCCCTTGATTGACCCGCGGACCATGACCTCGCCCACATAGACGCCGTCGCCTTTTAGCCGCTGCGCAAGCAAACCGGCCAGCTTATTTTTTGCAGCCGCAGCAAGCGCGACGCCCATCACGTTAAGAGAAGTTGCAGTTGCGTCCATGTCCGGCGACAGTTCGCCGAACCAGCCGTTCGTTATCAGAATGGCACCGTCGCCGGCGCTCTTGAGATCGGGAAGCGCTTCGCTGGTGGCGGCGAGAAGCCCGAAGACGGCAATGTCGAAAATCCCGCGCAGCGCGGCCGGATCGGCGGTGAGAAGATCTCCGGCTTCCGTGCCTCCGTACGCGTTCCAGTGGATTGCAGCGATGGGGCCGAGTTCGCTGCGCGCGCTGCGAATTGCCGCGACGATGGCTGCCGGGTCGGCGGCATCAGCCGGGAACGCGCCGGCCACGATCCCTCTGGCTTTTAAGGCCGAAACTCCCGCGGCGAGGCGGTCTTTGTTCCGGCCGACGAGTGCAACGGAAAAGCCCTCCGTGCCGAATTTTTCGGCCACGGCGGTCGAGGTGCTGGGCCCGAACCCGACGATCACGATGGTTTTTGACATGCTTGCCCTCTTGACGAAATCGTTTGTATCACATCACCGACGGTCATCTTGATCAACGCGCGCAGCACGCCGGCCCAGTTCCCCTTCTTAGCGAGGGACCGGTAACAGGGCACCGCATCCAAACCGCACTTGCGCAACTCGTTGCCGACGAACTCGACGTGCCATTCGCGTCGATCACCGTGCTCCAGGGCGACACCGATCGCACGCCCGACCAAGGCTATACGGTTAGGCTTCAGACTTGGAACGGCTCTGCATCTGCTTTGGTTTGGACGGTCCACGTGCCGTCTTTCCGGAAGCTGGACGCCGTGGCGTAGGTGTCTTCCATGAACAGAACATAGGTGACCTTACCGTCGACGACTTTGACCAGGATAGCGAACGGGGACGCGACCACTTTTCCGAGTGACTTCGATTTGTACCGGAAGTCGCCGAAGACGGCCACGTTCTCATCGGAAGCGAACATGGTGGTTACATTGAACGCCTCGATGTCCCAAGAAGAAAAGACTCCGGCGCGGATGTCGAGGAACGCCTTCGGGCCGAAAAATTTGCCGGCCCACGGCATGATTTTCTTAAGTTCCGCGTCCTCGGTGTTGAGCGAGTCAAAGGTGGCGTCTTGGGCGACGATCTTGTTGACTACATCGGGGTTTGCGAGGTTTTGTAACCACTGACCCACTACCTCAATAGGGCTGGCTGACATTCTTTCTCTCCATTTTTGGCCGATTGTGGCTTGTAAAGTAGGCACTTTTCAGTCACTAGGTTCGCGGTCGCAACATACGATTGCAACGTATGGTTACGTCGGTGTTCAGTAATAATCGGCGGTTCTGTCCATTCGCGCTGCCTCCATACCCATGCTACTCATTGTCTGGCTGAAACAAACCCGCTCGGCAGGTTGAGACTCGGTCGCGCGAGGGCTGATTTTCGAGAGATTGCGCGGTCCACTCCCCTCGCGGCGTCTGTGTATGCCTCACAGCCCCGGGGATTGGAGGAAGTAAGGATAGCGACCGCGCCCCAGGCACCCGGCAACCGCTCGATGGCCCACCTGTGCTCGGCCTCGAAGCATTGCTCCTCGGAGTCAGGCGCCAGGCGCGCTCGAACGCCGCCGGCGCGGCTTTGCCGAGGAGCTTCTCGAGGCCTTCGGCCGTCGTGTCTTCGCCAGCGAGGGTGAGCGAACCACAGTCGCTGTTCTCCGTGACGAAGTACGTCGCGAGGCGGTCGTTTTCGTAGATCCCGAGCAGAAGCCCTTCGACCGGAGCGTGCCGCGCCGCCGCGAGCAGGACGAGCAGGAGCATCCCGGCCTCGCTCTCGGGCGCGATACCTCCCGGGCAGTCTTCTATTTCGCTGCCGCCACCGCGTCCCTCGCAGCCACTTCGATGAGAGAAGCAACAGCCTGCGGCCACCTCGGCCAGCTGGTGGAGGACTATTTCGCGGACGGGAAATGGGCGCTTTTGTCCGTGGGCGAGCAGATTGATACTCGCAGTGCCGCCGGCCGCCTGGTCCTCAACGTCCTGGCCAGTGTCAGCCAGTGGGAGCGCGAGGCCATTGGTGAGCGGACCTCGGCCGCGATGCAGCACAAAGCCAGCGTCGGCGAATACACGGGCGGAGATGTCCCTTATGGGTACAGCCTGGCCTCGGATGGTGACCACCTGGTCGAAAAACCCGAGGAGCAGAAGGTATTGAGCACCGCCCGGACACTGCGGGGCGCTGGGTTATCGCTGCGCTCTGTGGCCCGCGAGCTCAATTCGCAAGGCTTCAGGAGCAGGACGGGGCGGCATTTCGCCCACGTGCAGATTGCGAGGATGCTGGGATGAGCCGCAAGAGCGTTGACCTGGAGCAAGTGAAGGCAGCCCGCAAGTCGCTGAAAGAGATTGCCAGCCAGCACCCGGACCTACTAGGCGAGAAAGGTCCGGAGAACGTTCAGGGGTGGGAATCCATCCTCGCGGAGAACGAGATGGGGAAAACCTCGCTGGTCGCCTTTCGGCTCGAGAATGAGTTGCTGAAGCGAATCGATGCTTACGCCAAGCGCCTTGAGCACGAAACCCCGGGCCTGAAACTGGCTCGCGCGGACGCGGTGCGCATCCTGCTAGTGCGAGGCCTCGCCGAAGTCGAAGGACCGGAGGCCTCGCGCAAGCAGCGCGCCTAGAACCCGGCGCTCACCTTTCAGCGACCTCGCCCACCATGCGCTCCAGAGCCTGCAGCCGTGCCTTAAGAGCGTCTATCTGTTCGCTCTGGTCCTCCGTGCGCCTCTCTAGCGCCTGCACCGCGACCATCAGAATTCCATTTATATCGGTGGAGGTGATGGTAGTCGGGGTCCCAATGGTCCCGATGCCATCGTTGCCGAAGGCGGCGAAGAAGTCCTGGGCCGCAGGGCCGTAGTGGCGGAATTGCCCGGGGTCTTGGCCAATGAAATTCCAGCTGGTGAGGCTCAGCCTTCGGATTTTGCGGAGCACCTCCTCTCCTCCCACCGGCCGGAAGTTTTCCTGTCGGTTGCGGTCGGAGTTGGCGGTGAAGCCCACTAGGCCTTCGATGACTGTAACCGCGTCATTGCCCAACCGGATTTTGTTGCTGGCATCAACGACGGCTTGGAACCCGATGGCCGTGGCGTTGGTTAAATTGCCCACCGAAACATCGGCATTAGACCCAAGGGCGGTGTTGTTGCTGCCGATGGTGTTCCTAAGGAGCGCATCGAACCCGCTTGCGGTGTTGTTGGCGCCGGTGGTGTTTTCCTGAAGCGCATTGCTCCCGCTAGCGGTGTTTTCGTTGCCGGTGGTGTTGCGCAGGAGCGCACTGCCGCCACTGGCGGTGTTATCACTGCCGATGGTGTTCAAAATGAGCGCACGAAAGCCGCTGGCGGTGTTGTTGCTGCCGGTGCGATTGTTAGCGAGCGCAGCGTCGCCGCTGGCCGTGTTGGCGCTGCCGGTCGTATTACCTTGAAGCGCAGCGGCACCTGTGGCGGTGTTCTGGATGCCGGTGGTGTTGCTAAAGAGGGCATTGAACCCATGGCCGGTGTTGAAGAAGCCGGTTGTGTTGTTATGGAGCGCACTGCCCCCTGTGGCGGTGTTATCTTGGCCGGTGGTGTTGCTAAAGAGCGCGCCGTCCCCGGTGGCTGTGTTGCCGTCGCCGGTAGTGTTATTAGCGAGCGCATCGACCCCACTGGCGGTGTTGCGGCTGCCTGTGGTGTTGCTAAAGAGGGCGTTAACCCCATGGCCGGTGTTGTTGAAGCCGCTGATCGTGAAGTTGCCCGCGTTCTTGCCGATGAACGTATTGTCGGTGCCGAAATTGTGAAGGAAGCGAACCCCCCCCCTTCAGAATGTTCCCCACCGTCGGCCCGGTGGAATCCCTCATCGTGAGGTTGCCCGGGACGTCAACGTCTTGCGCCTCTGCGGGAAGAAGCGGGAGAAAACAAAGAAGCACAACTGAAAACAGAAGTGTCCTACCGCTGATTTTTCTCAAGCTCATCACTGATTCCCTCCTGACTTTCGCGAACGGTCCGAATCGGGACCGCCCAACTCGGTGCCATATACCCCGCAGGGGGAGGCGCTCAACTTTGAGCGCGCGCCGTTCTACTCCCAGTTTCCGAAGGGTAAAGAGGTTGGCGGTAGCGCGACGCAAGAGTCTGCGACGCTACGCCTGCCCCTTCGCGATTCGAATCAGCTCCTCCGTCGAGGGTTGGACGCCGGGAGGCGCCGGCCCGTTCCCGGCGAGCAAAGCCGCTCGCCTCGCCAGCAGCTCCTCTTTTGACATCTGCGAAAGGTCGTCCTTCTGTTTCACGTAGGACGCGAGGAATTGCATAATGGCTCCACGCAACTCCTGTTGCTCGGGAGTCATCGCCGGCCCGATGACCGGGGAATGCTCTGGCTCATCCACCGGCCTTTCCTCTGGCTTGCCCCAGAGGTACTCGAAGCAGAGCTGGAGCGCTGCAATTCTCAGCGACACGGGCGCTTCGTTGTCATCCACCAACCCAACTGCCGTCTCTGCGAGAAACTTGCCGTGTGGGGCCAGCACGGCTCGAACGTTTGGGATGCGTGGCCCGCGAGGTCGCCCACGTGGATTGCCACTCTTTCCCTTCCGCCAGGGCGTCAGGTTAACTGGATTGCGCTCCACTGTTACCTCCACTGTTTTCTCACTGTTCTGACTGAAAGCGCGTGATTACCACCCGCATCAGCCCCACCTTTTCCCTGCATGCGTAATTGCAACCGTTGGCCGATCGCCACCAGCCTGCTGCACCGGCGCTACAGTCGAGAGCGTGCGGCGCAGGCTTCTTTCGTAGTCTCGCGGGCTTGGCCAGATTCGCGCCAGGACTTCGAATCCGAAGGTCGGGGGTTCGACTCCCTCCGGGCGCGCTGTTCCAGCACTCCGGAATCGGTGATCGGCTTGCGCCGGAATCTCAGGATTGATCACATTTCTTCAGAGAATCGGCTGCCTGGAAGATTTCCGCAGCGCGACAAACATCCGAGTAACCCTTCCAAAGGACCTGCCATCCCGGATCGCCATTTTGGGGCAGATGTCCACCCAGTGCC
>WNFC01020402.1_pt1 | contig 13463 bp, 13 predicted proteins | sample 5400541 | NCBI WGS metagenome assembly WNFC01 (sample SAMN13153342, study PRJNA577476) | soil metagenome | isolation source: 120 cm saprolite under Douglas fir tree site 2 hole 2 replicate 1 | place: USA:California | collected 2015-04-18
CAACCACGAGTGCACAGCCCTTGGCGTGAGTTCCAATTCGCCCTCCACCAACTCCAGGAAACCATCGCACCGAGATTGAAATTGGAGCAGGTTCTGACGCACTGGAATGAGATTGCCATGGCCTTGGCCGAGCGCAACCAGAAGAGAGTCCCTCAGCTCAACCGCCTTACCTTATCTTAGCGCTTATGGGCAACCGTCCCCCCTATCCCGATTGTGCGCAACTCGTAAAGGTGTCCTTCAGGAACTTCGTGCCGCCGCTTTGATTGCTGAAATCCTGTCGGAATTCTTACAATAGGAGGTATAGCTCGTACCGGCGGATGACTCCCGGCTCTCGAGGGTCCCGTCCACTTTCATGCTCGAAGACAACCAACGCGCCCCCCATAACTCCGGCCGCTCCACGCAGCAGGCTGACCAGCGTGCCGCCATCACTTCCCGTTTCGAGCAGTTCGAAAAGCGGCAGAGCGAGCTTTGGCGGCTCACTTTTGTCGTCCTCTTTGTTCTTGCCGTGTTTTTCGCCTGGACGTCCTGGGGTTCCATTCGTTCCTTCGCGCACCGCTACGAAGTAGCGCTCCCGATCCTCTTTGTCGTTCTCATTGGCCTCTTCGGCTGGTACATGTGGAATAAGACGCACGAGATCTCCGAATTGCGCGGGCTCATGCGCGGCCTCGAACAGCGCGAGGCTGATCCGCCGAGCGGGAAACAGCTCGATCAGCTTTTTCAGATCATCTCCCGTTCGCAGCAGGGCTATCGGGACCTGATCGATTCTTTCGACGACGTTCTGCTAGCCCTCACGCTCGACGGTCAGATCCGCGCCGCCAATCGGAGTTTTTCCGATCTTGTCGCGACGCCCTTCCAGGACCTTATCGGCCAGCCCATCACGGATTTCTTGCAGGAGGGCACCGGGGAGGGATCCGAGCTTTTGCGTCGCGCCATACCCCGGTTCATGGAACGCCGCCAATGGTCCGGTGTCGTTCAGGTGCGGCTGAAGGGCCAGGGGACGCCCTTTTTCTTCGATTGCGTCGCCCATGCCATGATGCGTGACGGCGAAATCCACGGCATCACCGTTCTTGGGCGCGACGTCTCCGCACTCCGTAAGAACGAAGCTCGGTTCACGGAACTCTTTGAATCGCTCCAGGAAGGCATCTACATCGTCACGCCGGACGGAACCATTGTGGACGTCAATCCTGCCCTGGCGCGCATGCTGGGCTACGATTCCAAGGAAGAATTGCTGAAAAGAAGGGTTTCGGAAATCTTCGTCGATCAGCCAGAGCGAAAGATTGTCCAAGCCGAGGTCGAGCGGCAGCCCATGATCCAGGGCCGCGAGATCACCTTGATTTGCAAGGACGGCAGATCCATCGTGTGTCTGAACACGGCTGCAGCCGTTCGCGACAATAGCGGACGCGTGGTGCGCTATCAGGGCGCGCTTATGGACATCACCGAACGACGCGAGATGGAGCGCCGCCTCCACCAGCAGCAGGAATTTGCCCGCCGTCTTGTCGACAGCTTCCCCGATCTCATCCTCGTGCTCGATACCGAGGCCCACTACAACTTTGTCAGTCCTCGTTGCAAAGAGATACTCGGCTACGACGTTGAAGACATGCAACACCTGGAATTTGGCGGCCGCTCCCATCCGGAGGATTTGCCTTCCGCCCTGTCGCTCTACAAGGACATCATCGCCGGCACGCAGACCTTTGCCTCTCTCGAAATTCGCGTGCGCCACAAGCTGGGAGATTGGCGCCGGATTCGTTTCAATTTCAGTCCTCTATCCGATGAAAAGGGCAATATCGAGGGCGTAGTTCTCTCCGGCCGCGATGTTACCGAGCTCAAGCGGCTGGAGGAACAGCTCATCCAGGCCGAGAAACTTGCCGCCATGGGACAGATGCTCGCCGGCGTCGCCCATGAGCTGAATAATCCCCTTACTGCCATCATCGGCGTTACCGAGCTTCTCCGCGAGCGTGAAGGAACCGATGATTCCACCAGACGCCAACTGGAACTGACGCACCGCCAAGCCCGCCGCGCCGCGCGCATCGTCCAGAATCTTCTCGAATTCTCACGCCCCGCTTCGCCACAGAAAAAGCCCCTCGATCTCAACAACCTTCTCGAGCGCACGCTTCAGTTGCAAGAACACTCTTTGCGCCGCAACAATATCAAGGTGGATTTCCATCCCCAAACCGATCTTCCCGGCGTCATCGGGGACGCCAACCAGCTCATTCAGGTCTTTCTGAACCTGGTCACTAACGCCGAGCAGGCCATCCGCGAAGTCCGCGACACCGGCCGCATCCAGATTCGTGCCGGCCGCATCGTTAACCAACTTACGATCACCGTTCAGGACGACGGCGTCGGCATCCGCTCCGAGGCGCTTCTGCGCATCTTCGATCCCTTTTACACCACCAAGCGTCCCGGCGGCGGCACCGGACTGGGGCTCAGCATCTGCATGTCCATCATTCGTGAACACGGTGGCAACATCGAAGCCGAAGTGCTTCCCGCCGGCGGCTCGGCCTTCACCGTCTATCTCCCGGCTGCGTCCGGCCTGCAGCCCGAGACTCTTCCCACTCCCTCGGAAGCTGGGGTCGCCTCTTCTGATGCGGTTCGAACGGGGGCCGATTTTCTCAGGGACCGTGCGGTACTCGTTCTCGATGATGAAGAGAGTCTCCGGATGCTTCTTCGGGAAGGCCTCTCTGCCCAGGGTTTGCGCGTGGATTGTGCCGCAACCACCGAGGAGGCTCTCGTCCATCTCAGGCGCTCCAGCTATGACGTGTTTCTCTGCGACCTGCATCTTTCTTCCGGCGGCTTCAGGGTGGATGGCCGTGCCGCCGCCAGCCGCATCCTCGAAGCTGCAGGAAAGCAGAAACCTGCGGTGATCTATATGACTGGCGATTTGGTTGAAATCACTCAGGGAACTGCGAGCCGCGGTGAGCCCTGCTGTCTTCAAAAACCCTTCCGTATCTCTGAGGTGCTCGCTCTCTTGAGGGATGTTCTGTCGGATGCTCCAGCGGAAACGCGCGATACCCGGTGATTCGTTTCCCGTTTCTGCCGGCGCGGCCACGAATGCCGAAGGATGCGCTCGTCTCGGATGGTCCTGTGCGATCCTCTATTTCAGCGTTAGTTTTTCTTTTTTAGCGGGGTCGTTGGCTTCGCGCCCGTCGCCGGGTCCACCCCAAAATCCCACACGAAGAGGTTCATTCCATCCGGTAGTCTCTCCGCCAGCGCATATTCGCCCGGTGGCAGGGGCTCGCTTAGTGTGAAGCGAAAGACGGTAGGCGCAATTTCCCACCGTTGGATCGAAATCGTATTGCGCTTTTCCTCCACCTGTTCTCCGAAAAGACTCCTGATCGATTCCAACTGCCGCTTGTTGCCCTTTACTGTCGCCCGCACGAGTTCTACCTCCGGCCCGGATTCACCCGGCCGGCTGCTTTTCACGATCGGCGTCGTGCGGTCCGGATCCGCTGGTGCTTCTCGCAAATAAAACTCCGTTTGTCCGTTTGTCACCCGGATGCTGGCTCGGGTTCCGGGAATTTGTACGTTCCGCTTGCTGGGAACGATGGGAATGGGCGAAAGCACCTGCTTCAGATACTGCTTTTTGTCGGTCTTGATCTCGGAGCCCACCTGCTCCAAAGGCTTCACGGATTTGCCGTCGATAACAAACATCCCCTCTCCAGGCGGCAGGAAGACACCCGGTGACACCTGCAAGCTCGCGTCTACGTCCATAACTGTTTCAATTTTCTGGGCTTGCTCCTGCACGTGGATCTTGTTGGCGAGAGCATCCTCCTCGCCCTTTTCCGCAGCCGCCACCTTTGAGGTCGCGTCCCAATCCACGATTGCGGCGGGAATCTCTTCCCAATCGCCTCGCTCCGCGCTCAGGTAGCGGACCCGCTCCCCGTTCCGTTGATAATCCCGCACCAGTTGAAAGGTACCGTCCTTCAGGACGAGCTTTTTGCCTCGCAGCAAAGCAGGAACTCCAGCCTGCGAATCCGTGCCGCTAGCTGGCTTCCCTGCGGGTGGCGGCTCTTGTTTGGTTGAGGCACGGCTTGCCGATTGAGGGTAACTGGGCGTGCCTGCCAAACTCGCCAGCAGAGCGCAATAGACTACGGCAGGCATTCTGGGTGATCCCATCGGTCGTTCCTAGGGTATGCGAACCATGCGAGCAGGTCCGGTTTGCCCCCATCGCGAGCATACCCCTGTGCCTTCCGCACCTGCAACCTGCTGTTTTGGAGGCCCTAGAAAAACCAATGGCTCCCCGGCCAAGCCAGGGAGCCATGCAAAAAGCCAGATTGATTCTAAAGCTTTAGTGCGTACATTTCGGAAACAGGGTCACCAGAACCATCAGATCCGAAAGCGTGAACAGCCATTGATCGGCGCTGATGCCGGCCGCTTCCGCTGCCCGCGCGATAAAGCCGAGGTGGCGGCTCTTGGCAAAATTGTGTACATGCTCGACGCAGATTCCCGTCAAGCTGGCGACCTCTGAATCGGTGAAGATTTTTTGGCTCGACTTCACGGTAACCATGGCCCGCTCCTCTGTCCCGCCCCAACTACTCCTTCATTCTCTTTGATGCTACCGCCATCATATGCGCTGTATTAATTCCTGAGCAATAGTCGTTCCGTTCTGTCAAGAAAAAACTATCCGTCTAGTACTTTCTCCCTAAAGTCCGCTAAACCAGGCCTTTTCCCGCACTTTCCCCCAACTAAAGTGGGTGGTACGAAGGGAAAGCAAAGGCCAACAGAGTGGTAAAAATGTTCTACTTATGCAAACTTGTTACTGTTTTCGGTAGCGTCCCGGCTATATCTGACATCTGTTTCACATGCCGTTATTCATGCGCGGCGAGGAATTGGGGCCACTGATACGCGTTCAGGCTTCCCAGAAACGGATGCGCCATCCTTGTATTTACTGAGGTCGCGGCCCCCTGGTCTCTTCGATGAACGCCAGCGTCCGCTCCCGCACTCCGCGCAATTCCGCCAGCATCTCCTCTTTTTCGCGGACCACCTTGGGTTCGAGCGTGACCGGTCGTTTGCGCCGCATGACGCGTGCTTCCACGAACATCATCGGAACATGAAACCGCTTGAAAAAGGGCACGGATTCCGGAGGTTATTGCAGGAGCTTTCCGGCCCGGCTCAGGATGGCCCTCTCGACCGCACTCACGTGGCCGACCAGTTCGCCAGCAGACCAGCGCCCTTCTTCGGCTGGCCTCGTTTTCCATCGGTCCGCAGGGACGGCATCTGCGGCGCGCAGAAGTTCGCTTTGCGCGCGAGCAAGGTCCTCGATAATAGTCGCAAGTGATGGCAAGGTCTCATCCATCGTCCGGCGAAGGGCTCAGACAGCGGCTCCGCCGGCCTGCTCGAAAGCATGGGCCAGTTGCAGGACGCGGGCCTCTCCAAAAGCCGCCCCAAAGATTTGCAGGCCCACCGGCAACTTTCCGCCGGTCTTCCCACAAGGCACGGAGATCCCCGGGACCCCCGCCAGCGATCCAGTAACTGTATATATATCAGCAAGATACATCTGGAGCGGGTCGTCCGCACGCTCCCCCAATTTGAACGGTGGAACCGGAGAAGTTGGCGTTAGGATCGCATCCACCTTGGCAAACGCATCACGGAAATCTTGGGCTATCAGCGAACGAACCTTCTGCCCCTTCAAGTAGTAGGCGTCATAATAGCCCGCCGAAAGCACGTATGTGCCGAGCACGATGCGGCGCTTTACCTCCGCGCCAAATCCGGCACCCCGCGTCTTGCGATACATGGCGAGCAGGGAATCGTCATCCACGCGCAAACCGTAGCGCACGCCGTCGTACCGCGCCAGGTTGGAACTCGCTTCCGCCGTCGCAATAATGTAGTAAGTCGCGATGGCGTAGTCAGTATGTTGCATGCGAATGTCAACCAGTTGGCATCCCAGTTTTTTGAAAACTTCGATGCCGGCTTCGATCTTCTTCCGCACTCCCGCATCCATGCCTTCGCCAAAATACTCCTTGGGGATGCCCAGCCGCAGCCCCTTGACGGGTTTTACTAGTTCCGCCCGGTAATCGGGAACTGGCGCCGTCGTCGAAGTCGAATCGTGCGGGTCGCGCCCGGCGATGACTTTCAGGATTGCCGCGACGTCCTGCACATTGGTGGCGAAGGGCCCGATTCGGTCCAGTGAAGACGCAAACGCGATCAGTCCATACCGCGAAACGCGGCCGTAGCTCCCCATCATCGCGGGGATTCCACAAAACGAGCCGGGCTGCCCAGCCGCCTCCAGCCGCTCCACCGCAGTCGCATCGTACGGCGGAATATAGTTCCGCAAAATCTTCGAACCACAAGTCGTCTTTATCCCGCGGGTACTGATGACATCCTTGACGGCCACCGGCACGCCCGCCAGCGGCGGCAGCGGCTTGCCTTCGGCCACCAGCGCATCAATTTTGTCGGTCTGCCTCCGGGCCCGCTCCGGCGACAACGTCAGGAAAGCGTTCAGCTCCGGATTCCGCGTTTCGATTCGCTTGTAAAAATCCACAGCTAGCTCGCGCGCCGAAATCTTCTTCGCCCCCAGCGCCTCTTTGACTCCGTCAATTGTCCAACTCGCAGTCATATGTGCTCTTGCCCAGTCTTCAGTGAAGCCCCTAAGTGAACTCCGCAGTCACCCCGTACATTCCAATCCTTTACTTCCTTAACGTCCTTTACCTCATCTTTCGATGACCTTCGGCACCCGGAAATACGGCGGCTCGGGATCGGGCGCGTGCTTCAGAACGTCCTCCGCCACGGCACAAGGCACAATCAAGTCCTCTCGCAGCGTGGCGTCGGCTGTCTGATCGTCGCTCAACACCTGCGCCATGGGCTCAACCTTGGATGTGTCCAGCTCGTTCAACTTTCCGATGTATTCCAGAATCTCGTCAATTTGCGCGCGGTACGTCTCCAGCTCGGCTTCGCCCAGGTCGAGATAAGCCAGCTCCGCCACCCGCAACACATCTTCCCGGCTGATTTTCACTGGAAGCTCCGTTGCTACTCTGTTGCCGCTTGAATATGAATTCTAGCACAGCCACTTTTGAGTTCTAACTCCAGAGCCTTCGTGAAGTAGACTTTGAAAGAGACGACAAATGCCCAACTCGTTCAGACTTAAGCTGTTGTCCGGTTCATTCACTCTAGCCTCACTTCTATTTCCCGCGCTGGGCGCGTCGCAGTCACCCCTTTCAAGAAGCGTGCCCAGGTGGAAAGAGGCCCGCAGGCCGTTCGTGGACGTAGCACCTGTTTCTGCGGCGCGACAGGGAATTGCGAGTTTTGGGTCTACCGTTCACACAGAGGAAAATACGAAATAATCCTGACCTGGTTAACAATTTTGGTTTTCTTAAAGACAGAACTGATGGATATCGTGACCTCGTGCTTTGGTCTCACGACTCCGCTTTTTGGTCTCCGGCACGACTCTTTCAATTCGACGGGAAAGAATACAAGGAAGCTTGCGGATGGGAGGAGGAATATATCGGTCATGAACTCCCTGGAGGTGGCTGGGTCTGGAACCCCAAGCCAAGAATAAATTCCAATACTTGCGCCTCGACTACGAAACCAAACTAAATTTTTGCCGGAACCCTAGCTCTCACCGCGCTATTTGTTCCACCGTCTTGCGGGGATACTTCTTCGCAATGTAGTTATCGACGAGCGCTTGAAACGCCACCGCCAGCTCGTCGTAAGTGCCTTCGAGCGTCACATCCCTCTGCCCATCAATATATACCGGGCAGCGCGGCGCTTCGCCCGTGCCCGGCAGGCTGATGCCGATGTTGGCGGCTTTCGATTCGCCCGGGCCGTTCACGATGCAGCCCATCACCGCGAGAGTCATTTCCTCGACGCCCTCATATTGCGTTTTCCAGACGGGCATCATGTCCCGGATGTAGCCCTGAACGCTTTCCGCCAGCTCCTGAAATGTGGTGCTCGTCGTGCGCCCGCAGCCGGGGCACGCCGTCACGCTGGGCGCAAACGAACGCAGCCCCAGCGCCTGCAGCAGTTCGCACGCGGCGTAAACTTCTTCGCGGCGATCGCCCCCTGGTTTGGGCGTAAGCGAAATGCGAATCGTATCGCCAATACCTTCGTAGAGCAGCACGCCCAGCGATGCCGCCGACCAAATCTGCCCCTTCATTCCCATCCCTGCTTCCGTAAGGCCCAGATGCAACGGCTGCTCGGTCTTCGCGGAAAGGTCGCGGTACACGGTGATGAGGTCGCGCGGCCGCGAAGTCTTGCAGGAAATAATGATCTGGTCGTGCCGCAGCCCGGACTCCAGCGCCAGCTCCGTGGATTGCAGCGCGGACAGCACCATGCAATCGTTGATAATCTCTTCGGACTCCTTGCCAAGATTCTTGTCCGTGTTCTCCTGCATCTTGCGCATCACCAGCTCTTGATTCAGCGAGCCGCCATTCACGCCGATTCGAACGGGCTTGCCGTTGTCGCGCGCGATTTTGCAGATGGTGGAGAACTGCTCGTCCCGCCGCTGCCCCGCGCCCACATTACCAGGATTGATGCGGTATTTATCCAGCGCCACGGCGCACCCCGGATACTTCGTCAGCAGCACGTGCCCGTTGTAATGAAAATCGCCGATGATGGGGGCATCGCATCCCGCATCGAGCATCCGCCTTTTAATTTCCGGCACCACCGCCGCGGCTTCCGGCACATTCACGGTCCAACGCACGATCTCCGACCCTGCCTCGGCCAGCTCCAAAGTCTGCTTCAGTGTCCTCTCGATGTCGGCCGTGTCCGTATTCGTCATGGACTGCACGACGATGGGTGCGCCTCCGCCCACGCGCACGTGTCCCACCTTCACGCCATAAGTCTTTCGCCGCGGATGGCGGCTCGCGGCAGCGTCAAATCCTTCAATCTGTGTAAGCATTCCTCTTAATTCTACCGTGATTTGCCACTTCCGCGAAATCGAGTGTGTTCGCGGTCGATGAGCAGTCCGTTGCCCTTCGAATCCAATGTGGGCTTCCGGCTCGGCGTAAATCAGAGCTCATCGGCGTGCCGGAGCTCGCCTCGCTCCGCTTGCCAGACAGTTGTCGCCGTCCTTATTTCTCGAAATTGATTTCTCGGAAGCCTTACAGTCCAGCGGCTTCAAAAGCTTGTGGGTGCCAGGGCAGGAACGTCTTTCTGCGGTTTCTCCAGCTCGACGGCCACATGAGCCAGCCGTTCCAATTCACTCCTCAGTTCGACCCAATACTCGGAGCCGATCGTCGTGACGAATCGTTCGTGCGCCGCGCGCCAGGCGGGCAGGCTGCGCGCGAGCGTGCGCTCTCCCTTGGCCGTAATCGTCAAAAAACGCTGCCTCATCGCCGCGCGATTCGAAATGGCGACGAGTCCCTCTTTCTGCAAGAGCCGCAAACTCCTCGTCAGTGTCGTGCTGTCAATGACGAGCATGTCCGCGAGGGCCCCCATGGAAACGGGCTGGTTCTTCGCGATGCCCACCAGAATGGCGAACTGCGTTGAGCGAATACCCGTTTCCTGCAGCGCCATGTCGTACAACCGCGTGACGGCGCGCGCCGTCCGTCGAAAGTTGAACGAGGCGCAGTAGCCCGTTCCGTTCAGGTCCAGCGGGAAGGATTTCTTTTTCATTTTCGGCATCTCAAGCTTGACTTGTATATACATCTTAAGATATAACTGACCTCAACGCGATGTCAAGCGACGGCATCCATGGCCCGGTCGGGCGCCATTCCGCGAGTGGAATAAATCGAATGTTGAATCGGTCTAAAGTTGTGAACGAAGGTAATTTCTATGAGTACACAAGTGGTTCCCACGCGCTCGCCGGAACAACACGAAGTCTTGAATAACGCCACAATTGCTCCTGCACGTTACGTCTGTTTTGGCACGTTTCACCTGGACTTAAAAAAAGAAGAACTCTTCAAGGATGGCACGCGCGTAAAGCTGCAAGGCAAGGTCTATCAGGCCCTTCTTGCCCTCCTTCAAAAGCCAGGCGAAATCGTGACGCGCGAAGAGCTGCGCAAGCAGCTCTGGCCGTCGGACACCCACGTCAACTACGATGCCAACGTAAACACCACCGTGAACAAGCTCCGCCAGGTTCTTGGTGATTCACCGGATCAGCCCGCTTTCGTGGACACGATTCCCCGCAGGGGCTACAGCTTTGTCCGCAAAGTAAGATACGTTGACCAGTCGGTTACGCCCCAGGCGCCGCGGCCGGAAGAACTCTCGCCCGGTGCAACGCCCGGTACAACGGATGTCGAGCGCGCGGACAGCAGGGCATGGTTTTTTCGGACGGCTATCCTTTCCAAATGGTTTACCGCTGCAGTGGTCGTTCTGGTGATCGCCAGCATGTTGTTCGGCGCGGCCCTGGTGTTGTACGCCCATCGCTGATTCCAGCCACCCCTCCTCATAAATCTCAGAGCGCGCCGGGCGCCATCAGAGAGTACCACGCAGGCCCAGGGCGTCGGCGTGTTCCCGCAGAGCGGCGATGCAGAAGGCGATGTGCTCTTCCAGCGGCACGCCAAGTTCTTCGGCGCCTTTGCGCACGTCCTCGCGAGACACGCCCTTGGCGAAGAGTTTGTCTTTCATCCGGCGCTTCACGGAGTCCACTTCCAGATCCAAAATACTTTTCGACGGACGCACGTACGCGCAAGCGGTTAGGAAGCCGGCGAGCTCGTCGCAGGCGAAGAGCGTGTGCTCCAGCGCGGATTGGCGCGGCACGTTGCAATAATCCGCGTGCGAGAGGATCGCGCGGACGATCTCCTCGGAGTAGCCCATTTCGCGCAAAATCTTTGCGCCTTCGGAGGGATGCCCCATTTCGGCGGAGTGCTCCTGATTGGGCCAGCGCTCGTAATCGAAATCGTGCAGCAGCGCGGCCAGGCCCCAGGCCTCTTCATCGGCGCCGGACTTGCGCGCATAAGCGCGCACACACGCTTCGACCGCGAGCATGTGTTTGCGCAAGCTCTCCGAAGCGGTGTACTCGCACAGCAGTTTCCAGGCGTCGTAGCGTGTCGGCATGCGGCTCTCCCGAGTGTAGTGGCCGGTCTTCAGACCGGTTCTTTGGCTCTCCAGGTGTAGAGACGGGCGGAATTCATCCCGACCCGCTCGGGAGCCCCGGCTCTTCGGTTCTTCTGCCACGTAGGGGCACGATACACCTGTCCCGGCCTTGTCGTGTCGGGATCGTGCTCTCTCTTCGACTCTCCTCCAAAATGAGCAGTAGTGTACCGTGAGAGGCAGGAAGTAATGAAGTAGGGAGATGGGAGGGAGCCGTGGAGCAATATGTCTTCGTGCGGCTGCATGCTCGTCAGGGGGAAGAGAGTGCTGTGGAAGAGGCGTTGCGCGGTGACAGGGCCATCGCGGGAGGAGGCGGGCTGCGTGAGTTTTCACACCTTCCGAGCGATGCGAGACCGGCGGCTGTATTTCATTCATTAGCGCTGGTTGGACGAAGCCGCGTTCCAGGCGCATGCGGGATTGCCGCATACGGTGCGCTTCCTTGAACGGGTGGATGCGCTGCTCGATCAGCCGCGCGATGCCACGCGGACACAGATGATTGGGTGAACAGGCGGGCGGGAGACGAAGTGCCGGAGACGGCTTGCATTTGACCACGCGCAGCGGGAGGATCTTCGAGTCATGTTGCAACCCGGCCAACTCGTGCGTGTGAACCTAGCCGGCCTGCAGGCCGAGGGCGTCATGTTCCAGGCCGCGGTCACTGACGCTGTCGGCCATATTGTGAAACAAACTTCGGAACAGCCACGCAAGTACCTCGTCAAGCTTCTGTTCTCCTTTCGCGGCGTTACCGAAGTCGAAGTCCCCGCCGACCGCATCCACGCGGACAAGAAAATGGAATAAGGAAAAGAGAAAACCCCCAATCATGCTGCGCATGAATGGGGCACCCTCTATGATGGCGTCGGCTCTGTCAAGAGACACTTAGACTGCATTGAGCCGGGGGGCTCGTTTTTTCTTCTTACCTGAAAGAATCTTTTCTCTTTCCTGCATTTCGACCAAGGCTCGCTTCGTGAATCCAGCGATGGAATCTGGTTCCACCAACCATCTATTCGGTCACCGTACGGAGAATCCAGTACATACCCACAGCCAACTTGCGCGCGATAGCTACCGCTGGTAGTCCTGCGGCAGTGCGGGATCAAGACGCACGGCTTGCTGCACCGTCTCGATCAGCAGCCAGCGCACCATGGTGTTGCCCTGTTTGCGGATGGCTCCGAGCCGCCGCCGTCCGCCGCTGGATTCCTCGCTGGGATTCAGTCCGAGATAACTCACCAACTTTCTGCTGCAGCAAAGCGCGTCGCCGGCCCGATGGCCAGCGCGTGCAGCTGGTTGCCCAGCATGGTGCGCAGGCACACCAGCTTGTGGCGATGCCAGAGCAGCTGCCGGAGGTCGCGTTCGGCCGGTGTGGGAACCCAGATCTTCGGAAAACGTTTCGCGAGTAGCAAGTCGAGGATGAGCCTGGCGTCGCGCTCATCGGTCTTCTGTTTGCGCACTTCACTGGCACGAATCTTCGCGGAGTCCCCCATCCAGAGTTCATGACCGAGTTCCGTGAGCAAACGCTCGAACCAGTGAATGGGTCCGGTGGCCTCGATTCCCACGCGTACCGGTCCGTGAAAATTGCGGTAGAACGCCCGGGGCTCTCGTGATCCAAGCGCCGCTCGAGAAGCAGCTCTCCGGTGGTTTCTTCCGCCATGGCAATCTGCTGATAGCGGGTATGAAAATCGCAACGACTGAGGATACTTGAAAGCGGCCAGAGCGGCGATAGCACCGCGCAGTTCTTCGCCACCGGAAAGGAAAACCGCGTCGTTGCTCTTGTGGCCATTGGTGACGGAAATCAGAAAATTTGCGGTCACGAAATTGGCCTGGAGCTTGGTTCGGAACGGAACCTGCAAGCCGCGCATATCGCTGAGTGCTACCGCGCCGTCGACAGAATGAGCAGATTTTGAAGTGCGTGATCGGCCAGGCGCGTTGGTCAAGAAAGGACGAAGACGAGTCATCTCGTCCGAAAGTTTTTGATGAGCAGCAGAATCCCCGGGCAGATAAGAAGAAAGGGCCATGTTGCAGATGGCCGCAGCTTTTTCTTTCTTGCCAATCTTTTCGTACGTTTCCACGAGATGTTCGCCGATGACAGCGCCTTGTACAATTTCCCAGGCCGCTTGCAGATATTTTTCGGCGCCAGGATAGTCGCCAGCGCGGAACTTAATCCAGCCAAGGGTGTCCCTTTGCCGCTAGTTGCAGCATGAGCGAAAAATCGGAAGGCTCAGCATCTTCCGGAGAAATGTCCATGGTCTTTTCAGAAAGAGCCGAAACAGCGCGAATGGAGTGATCCAGTGCTTCGGAAAGGTGCGTATTGGCTTCGGCGATGCATAACATGCAAATAACCAACAATGTTCTATTCATAGCGTAGCTCCTGTGCGCCGGCTAAACCGGCGAGGTGTAGTGAATGCAAAAGTCATACGGTAGTAGTGGATTAGCGACCCACATCGGCCCCGAGTCATGCGGAGCCGCTCGCAAGGGCGGCGTCGAAGCGTTGACAGGGGAACGTG
>WNFC01005895.1_pt1 | contig 13462 bp, 11 predicted proteins | sample 5400541 | NCBI WGS metagenome assembly WNFC01 (sample SAMN13153342, study PRJNA577476) | soil metagenome | isolation source: 120 cm saprolite under Douglas fir tree site 2 hole 2 replicate 1 | place: USA:California | collected 2015-04-18
GGGGAGCAATGAGCTCTCATGAAGGTGGTGGGTGAGGCACCTACAGGACGCTCAAGACGTCTCATCGTGACGGAACATGGGATGCGCCTTCGGAGGGCGACCTCTATGGAAACGGAGTGCCCATAGTAGTCGTGAGAGTGACGGCTCACCGGGGAGGACGAGAAGGTCGTCCACAGGGCGAAGGGGCATAGGTGGTCAGACCGAAGCCTCCATGCGGTACGCGAGATGCGGAGAGCCAAATGGGGCTGAAGGTCACTTGTGGCTGTGAGGCGACAAGAGTGACTGCTGGAGAGCGAAGTGATACGGAAACGGTCACGCTTCGTTCGGAGAGGGGCGACGGGAAAAGGGCTATTGTAAGATGGTACCTCGCCAGTCGCCTACTCAACTTAGGTCATCCGTCCAAAAAACCTAGGATCGTAAACTCATCTTCTTGAGCTGAGCATGAGGGCCTAACGTTCTGAAACTGGCGAGCTGATGAAAGCAGGGATGAGAGGCGTCCGCTTCTGGGGATGTTTTTCATGCGCCCTGTCCCAGCTCTTCCACAGAGCGCATGTGAGCAGAGGCCAAGTTGAGACGTAATAGTTCTTGAGAGAACTGCAAAAGATAAGAAGCTCTTAGTAGGGGCGAGGGAGAGCTATGTTCAAGAAAATCGTTTCCTCACCGCTTTCTTCTGGCATTGGCTGCCTGGGCCTCTTGCTCTGCATCGTCATTGGGTGCCTGGCGATGTTGGCCCTGCGTCAGCCCCGTTGTGAGGCCTGTCCACCCCCTCCCGGCTCTGTGCCCGAAGCTCGCCCGCTCGTCGATACCGATGGCATTCTGTATTCCGTTGCGCATCAGAGGCTCTTTGCTTTTGAGGATACGAGTGGCAAACTGCTCTGGCACTACAGCAAGTCGTGGCTCAACCCTACTCAGCCAGTGGTGAGCGAGGGGGTGCTGTATATGAGTTTGACTCTGGGGGAGGAGTCATACAGCTTTCCATATAGTACCTGAGTGTACGCTTTCCATGCAAGCTCTGGACAGGTCCTCTGGCACACGCGCATTTTCTCCTCCTCCACGCCGCTCTTCTCCCCTGCTCCACAGGTGGGAGCTGGCATCGTGTACGCTCAAGTGTCCGATGGTGCCACGCTTTTCGCGCTGCGAGCAAGCGATGGCAAGGTGCTTTGGAACCAGCATGCGGAAGGCAGTTCACAGGATTTCGTGAAGCTCATGCTTGCCACCCCAGGTATTGCCTATCTCAATGCCTATCACTCCCCTGCTGGTCAGCTCCTTGCCAGGCGGAGCAGCGATGGAGCCGTCCTCTGGCAGTATTCGCCCCCGTCTTGCTTCCCCGCAGATGGACCGGTGCTCTCTGGCCGCCTCTATATAAGCGACATCTGCAATGGTGAATGGGGCGAGACGGTTGCCTTACAGGCCCAGACAGGCAAACTGCTCTGGCGTTTTTCACAAGGTGGCTCCATCACGGCTACCCGCGCTGTGGTGTATGTGAATGAGACCGAGCATAACGGGCCAGGGGTCGATAGCGTGTTCGCCGTGGATGCCGCGACTGGACACATGCTCTGGAAACGGGTGATTTCGCGTGGCGTGGTGGCGGGTGAGACGCACATCTGGGCGGCTACCGATGAGGTGGTCTATGCCACCATGAATGGGATCTGGTATGCTCTCGCCACAAGAGATGGCAAGCCATTGTGGCAGTTTCCCCGTCCCAACAGCACGGAACTCGGCCCCGATGAGGGGACGCTCTTGCACATGCAGTCGTGGGTAGTCTCTGAGCATGTGGCCTATCTCTTCAACGGCCTCTTTCAGGCGTTCAATGCCAGCACGGGAACATTGCTCTGGACGTTCAGCGCGCTCAGCGTCGATCCCATCGCGCTCTCAACCGGGATCATTTACCTGAGTGGATTGGCCCCAGCCCAAGATGCACAAGCGGTATTCTCACCTCTTCAGCAACAAGAAATCACCGCGATTGAGGCGAAGAGTGGCAAGGTGCTCTGGCACACGATCCAGACACAACAATCACAGTTGGTTGCGCAGCACGGTCTCTATTTGAGCGTAGCTACGGGCAAGCCGTATCACTATACCTACAGGATTCTTGCTCTCCAGTCTGCCACGGGCAAGCAGATGTGGACGGCGAAGCTTTAGCCAACGGCTTTCCGTGGAGAGGCGGCTGAGTACAGCGACTCTCGTTTGCAGGAGTCACGCCAAGGGCAGCGCGATGTCTTTGTGTTTCCAGCCTTGCTCATCCACTTGCCAGCCGCGCATGCGCCAACCTTGGCATCAATCGTTGGGAAAAGCATGAAGCGTGCTCATCCCTGTACTGGCTACTTTGATCATCCGTTCTCAAAGTAGCCTATCTTTGTCTACCTAACAATCATAATTTATACGTGCAAAGGATTTGCCGTACAAGGTTGCCATTGTCTCATGGGGTAAGAAAACGAGAAAAGCTCTGTCTCGTGAGAACCATGTAACTTCGGAGTCGTGTTGATGTCCTTTGGGCATCCCTCTTTAAGTCAAATGTTTCCATAAAATGCGATTCGCGTAGAAGCAGTATTTCGGTGGATTTTCTTGAAAAGCTCTTTTTCTAAAATTAGCGCGGATTCCTGCCTATTTTCTAATTTTATGGCGGATTTTTCTAAATTGGGGATGAGGCGCATATTTGTTTCTTCGCACATATTCTCTTCTTAAAATTACACCAAGCACATCCCGATTTTGAAAAATTCGCACTATCTTTAGAAAAGTGGCTACAATCCGGCCTATTTTTAGAAAATTGTCATCGGCCTGTAAGACCACCTCTCCTGCTTGCGAAGCCAGCTCATGAGGCATTAAAGCACATCTCTTTTCTAAAATTAGTGCGGAATTTTGGGTTTTTCTAAGGATATTTCGGACGGCACACATCTTTTTACGAAATATGCATTGGGTACTTCCCCTATCGATGGTGGATAATTCAGTATGCGCTCTTAACTGCTTGACCATTCCCATCGATCCTGCTTATCCTTCCTGTTAAAGAAGTTATCCGTTTTCCTCATTTCAAGCAGGGAGGATCCATATGGCCTTTCATGTATTCTTGTTCTTCCTCCTACTCTGCTTTGCGTGTCTTTGGCACCTGTACTGGCTCCATCATAAACCTCCCCACTCAAGAGTAGGAACTATCCACACCAAAATCCAACGTCTGCTCAAGCCACGCACCCCACTTGATTGTCCGGCCTGCCGCCTCTCCTCCACCCTCTCGTCGGGTGTGGAACCGGCGCCTCTTCCTGTACGCCCCTGGCGCGAGGTCAAAAGCCGGCGGGGTGCTCCCAAGCGGATAGACACTCAGGGCTTCGCCTGTCCCAACCACCAGTGCCCGTACTTCGGCATCACAGATGCTGACATCCACGCCCTGGTTGGAGATGGCACATATGGTCGAGTTGAGCAGATCCAAACATTCCGTTGCCAGGCCTGTCACACCACTTTCAGTGCTCGACGCCACACCCCCTTGTACCGCTTGAAAACCCCCTCTCAGCAGGTCGCAATGGTGCTGACGGCGCTCGCCGAAGGGCTGGATCCTTCCGCAGCAGAACGTGTCTTCGGCCACCGACAAGCCACAATCACTATCTGGCTGAATCGCGCTGGCGAGTACGCACAGACCTTGCACGAGCGCTCCTTCCGCAACCTCTGGCTCCCCCATGTGCAGTTGGACGAACTGCGAACCAGATTGCGTTGCTCCGCACAGGTGATCTGGCTCTGGCTGGCCATCGATCCTCTCACGAAGATTCTGCCCGTGCTCCATCTCGGTCCCCGCACACAAAATGCGGCGCACATGGTCATCCACTCCCTTCAACAGCTCTTGGCTCCTGGCTGCCTCCCGCTCTTCACCAGTGATGGCTTAAATGTGTATTTCTATGCTCTGACAGCCCATTTTGGACAGTGGCTTGAGGTGGGTTACCGAGGGCGGAAAGCACGCCAATGGCAAGTGGCGGCTGGCCTAATATATGGGCAGGTGAAAAAAAGCTACCGGCGGCGCAAGCTGATGCGGGTCACGCCTGTGATGCGCCTTGGAACAAGCACAGCTCTCAAGGTTGCCTTGCAAGGACTGGGCTTCTCGGGGCGACTGAACACTGCTTTTATCGAGCGTGTGAATCTGACCGTCCGTCATGGAGTGGCAGCGCTGGCACGCCGCACCTGGGCCACGGTCCAGCAAGCTCCACAACTCTCAGTCCACCTGGAATGGTGGCGAGCCTACTATCACTTTGTGCGTCCCCATACATCGCTACGAGTGGCCCTCGTGCAGCCACGAGCGCGAGGTGGCAAGCTACTGGCGCAGCGCTACCGGCACCGTACCCCAGCCATGGCAGCGGGAAGAACGAACCGACGATGGACAGCGCGGGAAGTGCTCTGTTATCCCTTGCCGCCGGTGCCACACTTCACCATTTGAGCGTGAATGAAGTGAGGAGATGCCACGTGAAATGGCAGGAGGCGGCATGGTGAAGAGGAAAGTAGGCACAGGCGCCTGGGTCTACAGGATGAAGTAGCCTACCTGGAAAGTCGAATGAGGAGAAAACCAGCCCGAAATGCGTTCGCAGGGGCTGGTCGAATTATCCACTATATCCAATGGCAGTACCCATCCAGACCTGAAAACGGTACGTGAAGGTTTGGAGCGCTGCCCCTTTCAAGAATATCCAATCTGTTTGAGGAACACGGAGTCTCGCATGAGCCGAGAAGAGGTCTCGTGTTCTTCACCTACACCTCCGAGCTGATCCTCCGTATGGCCGAGCCTCGCCTACTCGCCCTGCTCCTTCAAGGAGATGAGTTGTTCCACCGTTAGATCGGTGAAGCCCGCCGCACGCTTCACCCTGATCTCATCTGCATCCACCTCATACGTTTTCAAGGAGATGAGTTGCTTCACGGTCAGATCGGTGAAGCCTGCCTCTCGCAGCGCTCTAATATACTCTGCATCTACCTCATAGTTCTTCAAGGAGATCAGTTGCTTCACGGTCAGATTGGTTAAGCCTACCTCTCGCAGCGCCACAATATCATCTGCGTCTACCTCATAGTTCTTCAAGGCAATGAGTTGCTTCACGGTCAGGCCCATGAGGTCCAGATCCATCAAGGCTTTCACATACTCTGCATCTATCTCATGGTTCTTCAAGGCAATGAGTTGCTTCACGGTGAGATCCCGTAATCTTGCCTCTTGCAACGCCCTGATGTAGTCTGCATCGACTTCATAGGCCTCCAAAGCAGCCATTTGCTCTCTTGTGAAAGTGGTGAATCCCGAGGCATTCTGGCTCTGGTCTGGCCGAGGCGTAGCAGAAGCCTGGCTTTGCGCGCCGAGTCGTTCCAGTAATTGATCCGCTTGTTCAATGGTCAGCGAACCTTCGGCGACCATCTCAAGGATCTTGGTTCGTTCCGGATTTGTCATATCTTTCTCCTCGTGAGAGCAGTCGACACACGAGACTGCACAATTTCGTTTCGTCTGCCTACTTGACGGGGTCACGGTTGTAAACCGCGCGTGCCCAGAAGTAGCCAACCAGGATCAGGCCAATGCACCAGGCGATGGCGAGAACAACGCTGTTGCCGCTGATTGGCGTCCCCAGCAGTAGCCCTCGCAGCGTATCGATGACGGGCGTGAACGGCTGGTACTCGGCGAACCAGCGTACCGTGGCTGGCATCGAGTCCGGGCTGACAAGCGCACTGCTGGTGAACGCCAGAAGCTGGAAGATGAGGGAGAGACTATTGGCTCCCGCCGGCGTTTTGCCCACCAGGCCGAATACCACCCCCATCCACGTGATGGCAAGGGTGAACAGCGCGATCAGACCCAATGCCTCGATCCAGGCGAGAGGAGTCGCCGTGGGCCGGAAGCCCATGAGCAGCGCCACCCCGATGATGAGGCCGACGCTGATCAACGTGCGGATCAGGCTTCCGAGGACCTGGCCGGTCAGCACCGAGGCGCGGAAGATCGCCATGGTACGGAAACGAGTGATGATGCCTTCGCTCAGGTCCATGCAGAGGTTGAGCGCGGTCGTCGCGCACCCGCTGCCCACGGTAAAGATGATGATCCCAGGCGCGAGGTAGTCGATGTAGGCGAAACTCGGCGCCACGCCGCCGAGACCGGCACCTATCGCACCGCCGAACACGTAGAAGAACAGTAACAGGACGATGATCGGCACCAGCAGGCCACTCAGCGTCACCGAGAGGTTGCGCAGCGAGTGCCGGATATCGCGCCGCAGCATCGTCGCCGAATCGCGCAGGGCAGAAGAAACAGTGCTCATCGTACAGAACCTTTCTGTAGAGTGGGATGCTCGGTGAGGGCAAAGAAAACATCGTCGAGATCGGGCGTGTGAATCGAGACCCCATTGACCGCAATCGATTCGTCGTCGAGCCGGTCGAGTACGGCCCGCAGGGAGCGGACGCTGCTGTCGGTCGGAACCTGGAGCGTGAGTTCGTTATCGTCGCGCACCCCCTGGCTCAGGGCGTGGGCAGCCGCTGCGAGTCCCTGGGCGTCGGCGAACTGCAGGCTGATATGGCCGCCAGGGATGCGGCGTTTGAGCTCGTCAGGGGTTCCTTGAGCCACCAGCTTGCCCTGATCGAGCACCGCGATGCGGTCGGCGAGCTGGTCGGCCTCTTCCAGGTACTGCGTGGTCAGCAAGATCGTGACCCCGCCGGCCACGAGGTCGCGGATGATCTGCCACATCGTGTGACGGCTGCGCGGATCGAGACCGGTGGTTGGCTCGTCCAGGAAGATGATGCGCGGGTCGCCGACCAGGGTCATCGCTAGGTCAAGCCGGCGTCGCATCCCCCCGGAGTAGGTGGCAGGGGTCTTCCTGGCCGCGTCGACCAGCTCGAAGCGCTCGAGCAGTGCAGCTGCACGAAGCCTCCCTTCAGCACGGTCCAGGTGGTACAGGTCTGCCATCAAGAGCAGGTTCTCCTCGCCGGTAAGCAGATTGTCTACCGCTGAGAACTGGCCGGTGACGCCGATGGCGGCGCGGACCGCATCAGGCTCGCGGACCACGTCATACCCCGCAACTCGTGCCTCACCGCTATCGGCGTTGATGAGGGTGGAGAGGATATGAACCGTGGTGGTCTTACCCGCGCCATTGGGGCCCAGCAGCGCGAAGATCGTTCCCTCTGCCACATCCAGGTCGATGCTGTCAAGCACCTTGTGGTTGCCGAACGCTTTACACAATCCCCTGGTTTCAATCATCATCATGACGCATCACCCCCTCCTGACTTTCGGTTCGCTTTTCGTATTCTCGAGAACATGATCCATTGAAGAAGACATAACGAGTCCTTTCTCTCTGTTTCTGGTCACCTAGAGGTGAGAGCGGATTAAAAGACCGCGAGCAGATGCAAGGTTTGAGCATCCAGAAGGACGGTCAGTTGCTCGGCACTCATCACATCGGTGAGTCTGGCGCAAATCACCGGTCTTCCCTCGTGCTCAAGTACCTGATAGGGTTCGGTTATGCAACGGTCGTGTTGCAATAAAAACCGAGTGACCATCGGGTAGGAGACAAAGATCGTGGAAATATCTGTTGTGCTTACTCCACACTTCGAGCATGCTGTGCGTACCCAGTAGTGGTCGGGGGGCACCGGGAATGAGACATCGCTGGAGTCAATAATGCTGACCAGGGCAGGTCCGTGACATTGAAAGCAGGCGCCCTTTGCCAGTGGTATCCAGAAACGCTCTCCTATTTTCTGGTAGAGTCGCTTGATGGCAGGGCGAAATGAGCTCAACCCTTCCATTGAAACCAGGCCACCAGAGTTCATCACATCGTAGCCGTACCGGGTGAAGCATGCGGGACAGCGCAGGCGCATAGCAACATGTCCATTGGGCAGTGTCTCGAAGAGGCCGATCACGCGGTGTGTGCCGCAAAGCCAGCACCACTGGCGCGTCTCCCGCCATCCCTGGACCTGCGTCGGGTCAAGTGCCAGACCGAAGCTCTCGGCGTCGGCGCGCAATGCGCCGCTCAGGACCTGCCGCAGTTGCTTGCGGGCGCGGTGCAGGCGTAACTCCAGTGCACCGATGGTCAATCCCAATTGGAGAGCCGCCTCGCGCTGCGGTATTTCCTCGAGGTAGCACAGCTCCATGAGCTTGCGCGTGTCGGGTGAAAGATACGCCATGGCGCGGTCGAGCAAGGTTGCTAAATCCCTTTGGCTCAACTCCTCCGCCGGATCAATGGCGAACGGGTCGGGGAGAGCGAGCGAGGCGTCAGCTGCGTTGTTCCTTTCGTTGTCGCGGGCGAAATGGGAGAGCGAGAAGTGTCGGTGCAGCGCGCCATCTGGCGTTTGGTAGCGACGACAGACGTTGCGACAGATGCCGTCGAGCCATGCATGAAAACGCTGCGGGTCGCGCAGATTCTCGATGTGCCGCCATGCTTCCATCATCGTTTCTTGCACGACATCATCGGCAATGTCGGGCGACATGCCGTTCACATGTGCCAGTCGCAGCAGACGTGGACGCGCCTCCGTGAAAACCTGTTCCATATCTGCGAGCAAGGCAGCGTGGCTGATCGTCATATTCCTCTCATTGACCGGCGATTGATCGTCAGGTGGAGAGGGTGTCTCTCTCTTCGTTTCAATCATATCATCCTCCCTTTGCTCTGTACCAGTCACGAAAAAGGTGTAATACCTTACGCGAAAATTGCGGGTTTTTTAGATGTCCTGCACATTCCCATCGAAGCCGGGCGAGTCCTGGCTCAATCTCGCCGAACTGGAGGTCAAAGGGGCCCAGCATGACCCACCTGGAGCTCCCCGACCCTCCGGGCGCGGTTCCCATACGGATCAGCGGGGGGACATCGGAGATTCTTGTTCGGTGCCCTGTGGGCGGGGCCGCCCGAGGGCCCCTCAAGGGCTGGACCTCCGAATTCATCTTCGATGATCAAACCTTCAGCGATCTGGGCAATAACGTCTGGCTCCTACTATGACATCGAAGTTGCCAGTTCCGCCAGCACGGTGACCATCACCTCTGGTTGAGGCTTTGAGGGGGTCAGCGTATTCAAACCTGAAAAGTGAACGCGAAGGTTTGGGTGTGCTGGCCCCCTTAACCACCGACAACATCCCAGTCCGAATCAATCCTGGCCCATCGTTTTCCGGTATTGGGAGTCGTCGTTTTGCGTTTGTCGTGAGACGACGGCCCGCAGGACCCCACCACGCGGCTCGAGGGTGCGCGTGCATGCGCAGTCGGGACATTCCACGAGCGCGACACCACTCTCCAGAAAACGCTTGAGGGAAATTTGAACTACCCCAGTAAACGTGCATTTGGGTGCAGGGCGGATCTCAACCTGGTCTCCTACGGCGTCGCGGGCTGCCCCACGCTCCACTCGTGTGTGACCATGCGTGCTCGGATGCGTGTCAGGCAATGGCCTGGAGGCACTCGCTCCATTGGAGTGAGGGGCAAGAGGCGCCTCGTTCCCAGGAACAGGGATCGGCTTTCCGAGCAACTGCCGGAGTTCTTGCTCGCTCTGGGCTTTGGCCTGGTCCATTTTGAATTCCCCAGCGCGGGCTTCCCGTTCCATCCGTGCTCGCAGGCCAGGCGGCAAGGCGTGTTTGTGCAAGGCATCGATGGTTAAGGTCGTTCCTCCTTGCTTGTAGAGGGCATCCACCGTTTCGACCAGCCAATCCGAAAGCACGCCGATGCATCCCAGGCTCCACTCACCAAACCAGCGCCAGTGCGTGAGCAAGCCAGGCACATCGACCTGGAGGGGCACCTGTTCCAGCAGGGAGCCGAGCGCCCCGACAAATGCCTCGCACTCGGCGGCGTTGTCGAAATGGTAGCGAGGAAAATACAGATCGCGCATGCGCCGGGCAGCCTGGCCGTGGAGATGGCAGAAGTCATACAAATCAAAATTGCCAGCCAGCACATGCAGCACGTTCGTGCGATTGGTTAACGCTTTGAGCCAATCCAGTTGCGATGTCGGTTTGTGGGGCGTATCTACCGACATCAAATGTTGCGCCTCATCCACAAACACCCCTTTCACTCGCAGCAGGGCAAAGGCATACACTACCGCCTCCCGCATATCCAGCCACTCCGCCGGGTCAGAACTCTTCTTCCCAGGATGCGCGAGCAGCGTCAGGTGCTTCACGCGGTCGTTCACGGCCACACTCCGCGCGCGGAGTTGATCCAGAATCTGGCGGTAGTAATCCAGACGCGCGGAGGCCCCAATGTCTTCCGGGGAAGCCTGGACCTCCACCACTGGCACACAGGAGGAATCTGTTTCTTCGGCTCGACAGCGCTGCGCCACATGCCCCAGGACCGTTGATTTGCCCACGCCACTTGCCCCATAGAGGGGAAGCAGCGTGTAGGTCCGGTGTCCGCGCATGGCCTGCATCAAGGTGTCGTCGATCTCCTGTAGACGAGGGTGCTTGACCTTGAAGTCAATGAAGGCTTGTAAACGAGCGTGTCGAAGCTCGGCTTCCATGGAATGCATTACCGGTACTCCTCGTAGCGTGGAATGGTCGCCAGATCCAACTCAATCAGCGGCGGCGGCTCAGGCTCGGAGCGCACCGGCTGGGTCCTCAAAAGGATGGAGGCGCGAAGCGGCTGTTCTTCAAAATCGTGCTGCTGCTGGAGCAAGAGTGCTTCATCGTGTTCGAGTTTCTGCAAGAATTGCGCCAGAAGTGGGCCGTTGAGGGAGATCCGTTTCTGGGCGTGCTGGCGCTGCTGTTCTCGCCATTCGTCCAGGATCAGGTTCCATTCGCGTTCCGATCGCCCGTGGACCTGCCCGTACGCATCAGCAATACATTCGAGCCACTGCCCGCCAATGTAGGCATACACCACCCCCATATCGTACGGCTCGTAGCGCACAGCCACCGTTTGTCCTGCCACCTGGGTCGAGCGCATACTCTCATGCCAGTACTGTAATCCATTGACCGTAATCCCGCGCGAGGGGTGGATTTTGACCGTACCCACCCGCGTGGTCGGGCGGGTAAGCATCAAGAAGTCTTCGGAGTAGGCAATCAGGCGATGGCTCCGTGTGCCAGCGAGCAGCATCCCCTGTTCAAACGCTTCGCGAGGACTTTGTCCCAGAGCAGGGTGATCCATCTGCTCGTACACCTCATACACATACTCGGAAAGACGGGTCGCGAACCGTGAGAGCGTCCAGACAGCGAGCCGCTTCGGATCAACTGAACGGTCCATCTGCCGTGGAATTTTGCTGGCCTGGGTATTCCCACGCAGCTGGTTGAGCAATTCGGTGGTCGTCGTGCCAAAGAGACGCTCAACCACGGAACCAAAATGGGGAGGCTTTCCTGGGCGCTCTAATTTGGTGACAAAACAGCGGGCCAGCAAGGACTCGAAATACACGCTGCCAAACTCCGGGCCGCGATCTACCACGAGTTCCTGGGGAAGTCGCCCGTAACGCTGGACACAGAGCCGAAAAGCCATCATGGCGGAACGATAGCTGGGAGGATCAAAGGTCACGTAGCAGGCGAGCATGCGCCGACTGTAGGCATCGGTGAGAAACGTCGCGTAGGGCTTTGTCAGGGGCTTGCCGGTGACCGAGGAAACCAGAACGATATCAAGTTGGGTGTGATCCAGGTGCGCCCGCGCAAAGGGATACCCCCCATGCCGCGGGGTGGTTTGATCCAAATACCAGAAAAAAGGCGCCGATGTGTAGGCGGCTCGTTTGCCCCGGCGTGCCGTGATCACCTGGGCATCCTCAAAACTGGCTCGTTCGCGGTAAAAGGTGCGCTCTCCAACGGGAGGAATCCCTCGTTTCAGACTCTCCTCCCGGTACAAGCGATACACCGCCGCAGCCCGCGGGCGATGCGGGACAGCGTAGTGAGCGGTGAAGTACTCGTGCAGCATTGCTCTTGCGGCATCTGGGATGCGCGCGTTCCGATTGCCGCGCTCTCGCACCCTGTCGAGCAGTCCCACATAGCCACACCCGTACTCTGCTTCTGCCCGGCGAAAGGCAGCGATCCAGTTCTGAATACTGCGAGGGGTTACGGTGATTGCTTCGCCCGACTTCCATGCCAGGATCTCACGGAGTCGCCGGTTAGCTGCCTCCAATGCTTTCGGACCGGCGTGAGACATGATCTCTCGCACAGCCTCTTGCAGAGGCGAGGGGGTTGCAGGAGTGACTTCCTTCATCGATCCTTCTGCAAGCAAGCGCTGGAAGTGTTCAGACGGCAGGCTGAAGCTCGCACCAATTTCCGGTCGGAGGATGACTGTAGCTGCCTCCACACGTGCTTCCCAGAGCCGTCCATCCCAAAGGAAATAGGAAGTGAGCGGGGTCGGTCCATCTTTTGCCAGGTGCGTGGGAGTGGGGACCTCTGCCTCGCTTCGATACAGCAAGACCTGATCCCACTGCATGAGAGAGGCAGCGGAGAGATCGGTAAAGATCACGGATCGGGTGAGTAAAGCCCACACCACATCGACACACAGGCCGGGGTGAGCATCCATCAATTGGGCGATACTCACCCCAGGATAGACGGAGAGCGCCGCCAGCACCTGTGTCTCTTGCTCTGCCTCCACATGGAAGGGATGGATCCAAAAATCTTGGAGAAACTTCAGATTCGCAATGTAGAGGGGATGATATTCAGCGGAGGTGCGCACACGGTAGGAGAGGCCAAGTGCCTTCGCCGCCTGCTCCCCAGGGGGACATCGCCATCCACCTGTTGCTTGCCGCTGATATCGCTCAGGCATGGTGACGGTAAGTTTCGCAAGCTCGGAAGCATGTTTCCATTCTTCAAAAACAGCCCCATCTTGCCGCAAGACCAGAAAATCCGGGGTATGCCACGGCGAGGTTTTGCGCCCGGAGCGGGCGTGGTAGTGGAGCTGAATACGGGTCGGCTGATCGTAATATTCCAGCACATCCTGGTCGCGCTCCATGGTGTGACAGCCCCAGAGCTCGACGTGTTGGCTCTCAAACTGGATGGTGAACCCCATCTTCTGACTGGGATACCGTCCACTCACGTTTGATTTTCTGCCTCGAACTTTGCGTTCAGGCTCGGTGGTGCGGATACGCTGAAGGTAGGCTGCGGTTTCTGGTTCGATCTCGTTCCGCTGACACCAGGCACGAAACTCCTCATCTGTTAACCGAGCCATTCCTCTTGTTCCTCTCTGCGTCTGTACGCTCGCAAGATGCGATCTCGCACTTTATCACTGGAGTTATCGCTACAGACAAGTATACCTGAGAGGATGAGAAGAGGCAAGTTTCCACCCCATATTTTTTCGTTTTTGTCACATATCCCTTCATTCCGTTGTCGAATGTGCTGTGCAACAGAGAAACAAGCGTTCGCAAACGATGATTCACGCACGCTGAGAAAAGATATCTGTCAGAGGCCGCTCGTTTTGCATCTTATACTATGAAGTGCTGCGAAAAATTATTGTCTGGATGCGGAAAAGTATTGGTTCTTACACACTTTAAGTGATGCTCGCTCGCCTGCACTCACGAAAAACGGAAGATGCCTCAGCTACCCATCTGGAATGCTGTAACAAGAGAGCAAGATCCAAGAAGTTTTTCTCTGTCCGGTATGCTATACTCCC
>WNFC01009567.1_pt1 | contig 13461 bp, 11 predicted proteins | sample 5400541 | NCBI WGS metagenome assembly WNFC01 (sample SAMN13153342, study PRJNA577476) | soil metagenome | isolation source: 120 cm saprolite under Douglas fir tree site 2 hole 2 replicate 1 | place: USA:California | collected 2015-04-18
ATCCACTCGTGCCAGCCCTCCGGCAGGAATTTCTGTCTGCGCCCGTGCAGTCGATCCTACCTTCCCGGCTCGCGCGGATTGCCGCCGCCGCGCGGCGCCGATACGCGGCGATCGTCGCCACTCAGTGGTTTCGCCGAGCGCTCGCCGGCCTGTTCGCGTTGCAGGCTTTGGGCGTTGGGCTGCTCGTCCTTTACGCCCTTATCGTGGCCGGCGCCGCCGCAAGCGGAAGCGCCAGCGCCCAGACGGAGCTCGCGCAAGCCGAGCGGACCGGGCCGATCGGGTGGATCGAGGCGGCGGCGGCGCTAATAGCAGCCGCGTTAACGCTGGTCGGCGTCATCTGGCTGCGGCGATCCCGCTTGCGCGCTTATCACGCCTTCGAGTTGGCGATCCTGGTGGATCTGCTGCTGGCGCAACCCTTCATGCTCCTTAATGCGGGCTTCCCGGGGTTCTTTGAAGTGCTCGTCGACCTGGCGTTGCTCGCCACCCTCCGCTATATGCAACTGCAGGAACGCCGAGTGGCCGTTCAAACGGCCGACACGGTCGTTGCTGTGGGCCTATAGGAGACAGAACGATGACCACGTCGCGGAGGATTACACGCCGCCCGACAGTTGCGAAAGCCCTTCCTCCGTTGCGTCCGCCGCGTCGATATACAGCGAGCCTGATGGTCCCGCACCTCACTCCTCAGGAAAGGATCGCGCGCGGTCGGGCAGCACGAGCCGAAGTTCCGCGCTCGAGCCACGCGGTCTACGCGCCTTCGGCTGGTCGGTCCGACCCGGTTGCGCTGCTTATGAGCCAGGCGGCAACCAGGGTCCCCGAGCTGGTGCCGATCCGCCACGGCCGGATGCTGGTTTCGCCCTTCACGTTCTTCCGGGGCGCGGCTCTTGTAATGGCCGCCGACCTTGCCTCGATGCCCAGCGTGGGAATCCGGGCCCAGATTTGCGGCGACGCGCACCTCTCAAACTTCGGCGCATTCGCCTCCCCCGAGCGTCGCATGATGTTCGACGTCAACGACTTCGATGAGACCCTGCCGGGGCCATGGGAGTGGGACCTCAAGCGGCTGGTGGCTAGCCTCGCGGTGGCGGGACGCAACAATGGCTACCCTGTCGCAGATCGACGATCAGTCGTCATGGCGGCGGCCGCCGAATACCGGACGGCGATGACGCGCTTTGCGAGCATGCCGACGATCGATGTCTGGTCCTCTCACGTCGACGTCGACGAACTGCTCGGGCAGGTCAGGAAGAGCTTGCAACCGAAGGAGTTCAAGCTACTCGTGCAAAGCCTGGCCAAGGCCCGCACCCACGACAACCTGCAGGCGTTCTCGAAACTGACCCGAGTGGTACGCGGGACACCGCGAATCGTCAGCGATCCGCCGTTGATCATCCCGATATTCGAGCTCTATCCCCAAATCAAGGCTGAACGGGAACAGCGCTCGCTGCTGGACGTCATTCTCGGCTACCGCCGGACGCTCTCGAACGATCGTCAGCACTTACTCGAGGGTTATCGCTTCATCGAGCTGGCACGGAAGGTAGTCGGAGTCGGTAGTGTCGGGGCCCGCTCGTGGATCTTGCTGTTTCTCGGCCGGGATAGCTCCGATCCCCTGTTCCTGCAGGCGAAGGAGGCGGAAGAGTCGGTCCTCGAGCGGTTCGCGGGTGCGAGCGAGTACCGCAACCACGGCGAGCGCGTCGTGTCCGGCCAGCGACTGATGCAGGCGGCCAGCGACATCTTCCTTGGCTGGGAGCGCATGAGGGGGCTGGATGGGAAGGAGCACGACTACTATGTGCGCCAGCTCCGCGACTGGAAGTGGTCGCTTGACGTCGGCGGCAAGCCGGTTTCCACGATAAAGGTCTGGGGACGGCTCTGTGGCTGGACTCTCGCGCGCGCCCACGCCCGCTCGGGCGACTGCATCGCCATCGCTGCCTACCTGGGCCAGGGCGACACCTTCGATCGCGCGATGGCTTCGTTCGCGGAGGCCTACGCAGACCAGAACGAGCGCGACTACGCTGTGTTGTGCAAGGCGGTGAAGGTCGGGAGAATCGAGGCCATGACCGAGCTTTGAGTAGCTACACCGGCGTCCGCGGGCTCCCTTACTACGAACAGTTCCAGAAGGTGAAGGACGGGCGGGGTTTCATCGCCGCCTTGGACCAAAGCGGTGGCAGCACCCCCAAGGCCCTCAAGCTCTACGGCGTCGACGAGGACCAGTATTCGGACGACGATGAAATGTTCGCGTTGATCCACGCCATGCGCAGCCGGATCATCCAGAGTCCCAGCTTCGACGGCGATCACATCCTAGGAGCCATCTTGTTCGAAGACACCATGGATCGTGAGATCAACGGTCGGCACTCGGTCTCGTATCTGTGGGACGTGAAGCGGGTGGTCCCCTTCTTGAAAGTCGACAAGGGACTATCCGACGAACATGATGGAGTGGCGGTCATGAATCCGATCACGGCCCTCGCTTCCCTTCTTTCACGTGCCAAAGAGAAGGGGGTATTCGGTACCAAGATGCGTTCCTTCATCAAGCTCGCCAGCCGCGCGGGCATCAAGGCAGTCGTCGACCAGCAGTTCGAACTCGCCGACCAGATCTTGGCCGCCGGGTTGGTGCCGATTATCGAGCCCGAGGTCGACATCCACAGCCCTGAGAAGGGCAAGGCTGAGGAGTTCCTCAAGGAGAACATCGCGGACCAGTTGGGCCAGCTCAGCCCCGAGCAACTCGTCATGCTGAAGCTGTCGCTTCCCGACGTCGACGACTTCTACGTTGATCTGGTGAGCCACCCGAACGTCTTGCGAGTCTTGGCGCTGTCCGGCGGCTACGGCCGACAGGAGGCAGTCAGCCGCCTGGCCGCCAATCACGGCGTGATCGCCAGCTTCTCGCGCGCTCTTACCGAGGGGTTGTCGATACACCAGAGCGATGAGGAGTTCGATGCCATGCTCAAGCACTCGATCGAGAGCATCGCCGAAGCGTCGCTTACGTAGCCTCCCCGCGCTTGATGTCGACGCCAGCAACAGGTCCAGCCCGTTGAGCCACGTCGGGGTGATCAACTCCCCATCCAAACTGCTCGTCGGGAGGCGAGCCCCTGATAGCCTATTTGCAGAACATGCCTGAGACGATCACCCAGCTAAGCAACGACGAGATTGCTGACCGCCTTCGATCGCTTCGAGGCTGGGAGATCAAGGACGGGAAGCTGACCAAGGCCTATACGTTCGACGACTTCATGGGTGCGGTCCGGTTTGTTGACCGCATCGCGCCACTTGCCGAGTCGGAAGGCCACCATCCGGACCTGCAGGTGAGCTGGGGACGTGTCGTCGTCGAGCTGACCACCCATAGCGCCGGCGGGCTGACCGCCAAGGACTTCAAGCTGGCGTCTCTGATCGAGAAGCTGTAGCGCCGGAATCAGCGCCGACCGCCGCGGTGCGGACCTGTCTGGCGTCTACAAAGGGGTCATGACCGCGAAATCGTCGCGAGCCAGGCCTGGGCCTCACCAACGTTGGTCTCGAAGACCGATGGCTCGATGGAATTGACGCGCCAGCCATCGCCAAAGACCGCCCGGATTTCGGCCTGGGTTACGCGGCGCGGCCCCCAATCGCCTGGCTGGTGATCGCTGAAGCACATCAGAAAGTAGGTGCCGCCGCTCCGAACGACGCGCCCGAGGCTTTCCCTGAAGCGCGGACGCTCGTCGTCGGAGAACACATGAAACAGACCCGAATCGATGAGAGTGTCGAACTGTCGCTCAGGGGTTGGGAGGTTGAGCGCGTCCCCGACCTCGAACGACGCGTTGAGACCACGACGTTTGGCCTTGGCCCGAGCCTTTTTGATCGCGGTCGGCGCGCCGTCGACGCCTGCCGCCGCATAGCCGTGCTCGGCCAGGTAGAGGACGTTTTCGCCGGTCCCGCACCCGACGTCGAGGACCGACCCCGTGATCTGGCCTGTTTCGGCAAGCCGCACGATCGCGGGTTGTGGACGACCAATGTCCCACGGGGGCGTTCCGAGGTAGGCGGATTCGAACGAGTTTGCGGGCATGATCAATCGGTCACCGTAGTCTAGTCAGGCACGGCCGAGCCCACGCGACGCTCGTCCGTATAGATGTCATCGATGCAGAGGTTTGACATCCTCGGAAAACGGTGCTAAACCGGTCCAAGGCGGCCACGCATCGAGGAGGGAGTTTGCGTATGCCCATTTCTGCACGACCACTGGGATTGAGGTCGACGCATCTAACTCCCACGGGCTTATTCAGTACTCACAGCAGCAGAAGGGGCACTTTAAGTGAGCAAAAGCAAGGTCGATACCGTTACCCGTCCGCAGACATCCACGTCGGCCACCGATATTCGCCCGTTCCGGGTTAACGTCCCGGAAGAGGCAATCGCCGACCTCCGCCGACGCATTGCAGCGACGCGGTGGCCCGAAAGGGAGACCGTCGCAGACGCGACACAGGGGGTCCAGCTGGCGACGATGGAGAAGCTCGTTCGCTACTGGGGCATCGAGTACGACTTCCGGAGATTCGAGGCGAGGCTGAACGCGGTGCCTCAGTTCATTACGGAGGTCGACGGCATCGACATCCACTTCATCCACGTCAAGTCGCCGCACGAGGACGCGTTGCCGCTCATCATCACGCACGGCTGGCCGGGCTCGGTCATCGAGATGCTGAACGTAATCGGCCCGCTCAGCGACCCGACGGCACACGGCGGCGACGCGAGGGACGCGTTCGACGTGGTGGTCCCGTCGATCCCCGGCTATGGCTTCTCAGGGAAACCGTCGACTACCGGCTGGGACCCTGTCCAGATCGCGGATGCGTGGATCGCACTGATGATGCGTCTGGGATATGCACGGTTCGTCGCGCAGGGCGGCGATTGGGGTGCGCAAATCACGGATGTGATGGGTGCAAAGGCACCTCCAGGGTTGCTCGGCATTCACTCCAACATGCCCGGTACGGTCCAGCCTGACGTTTCGAAGGCACTCGCGTCCGGTGGCCCGGCACCGACTGGTTTGTCGGCCGACGAGCAGCGCGCGTGGGAGCAGCTGAAGTTCCTTTATACGAAGGGCATCGGATACGCGACCGAGATGGCGCTGCGCCCGCAGACATTGTACGGGCTCGCCGATTCGCCCGTCGCCCTCGCCGCCTGGATGCTCGACCACGACGCAAGCAGCTACGAGGACATCGCGCGGGCCTTCGAAGGTGACCCCGTCGACAACCTCACACGAGACGAGGTCCTCGATAACATCACGATGACCTGGGTGACGAACACCGGAGTTTCGTCGGGTCGTCTCTACTGGGAGAACAAGCTTGGCTTCTTCGACGTCAAGGGCGTCAAGGTTCCAGCTGGGGTGAGCGTCTTCCCTCGAGAGCTCTATCAGGCGCCGCGGAGTTGGACCGAGAAGGCCTACCCCAACCTCATCTACTTCCATGAAGTCGACAGGGGCAACCACTTCGCCGCCTGGCAGGAGCCGCAGCTCTACACCGAGGAGGTCCGCGCAGCGTTCCGCCCACTGCGTTAGCAAAGGAGGTCGTCATGAGCTCCGCCGACGCATCGACGCGACGCGGTGGCCCGATCGGGCCTTTCCGGGAGAGCTGTACGTGGCACCGGAGAGCTGGGCCCGGCGCGGCATTCAAATCACTCAGGTAGGAGGGACATCAATGACTGCTACCACCGCCGTAGAGGTCGCAATTCGCCCATTCCGCTTCGAGGCTCCACAAGACGATCTCGTCGATCTCAGGCGCAGACTTCAGGCGACTCGGTGGCCCGACAAGGAAACGGTGAAGGACGAATCGCAGGGCGCGCAACTAGCGAAGCTGCAGGCGCTGGTCCGCTACTGGGGCACGGACTACAACTGGCGCAAGGTTGAGGCAAGGCTAAATGCCTTACCGCAATTCACGACAAACATCGACGGGCTGGACATTCATTTCATTCACGTCAAGTCACGTCACAAGAGCGCGTTGCCGCTCCTCATCACGCATGGCTGGCCGGGATCCGTTATCGAGCTCCTCAAAATCGTCGAGCCGCTCACGGATCCAACCGCACACGGCGGCAGCGGCGAGGACGCGTTTGACCTGGTCGTCCCGTCGCTTCCCGGATACGGCTTCTCTGCCCGGCCGGAGGCACCGGGCTGGAACCCGGAGCGGATCGCGCGCGCCTGGAACGAGCTGATGCACCGCCTGGGCTACGAACAATACGTCGCCCAAGGCGGCGACTGGGGGGCGGTCATCACCGAAGTGATGGGCCGGCAAGCACCCGGGGGACTCCGCGGCATCCACGTCAACCTGGCGGCAGCGGTGCCGCCCGACATCGAAGCGGCGCTCGCCGGTACCGGGCCCGTGCCAGCCATGTCCGAGGAGGAACGCGCCGTGTTTGATGCGCTCCGCGCTTACCGGATGAGCGGCTACGCGGGCTACTTCGTGGCGCTGACCGCACGGCCGCAGGCCGTCGGGTACGGTCTTACCGACTCGCCGGTCGGCCTCGCGGCGTTCTTCCTCTGGCATCCAGGCTTCGCGAACTGGTCGTACGGCGACGATCCAGACGATCCCAAGACAAAAGACGAGGTACTGGACAACATGACACTGTACTGGCTCACGAACACCGCAAGCTCGGCGGGGCGCTTGTATTGGGAGCACGGTGGAGCTAGCCCGACGAGTGCAGCGGCGATCAAGACGGCCGAGATCTCGTTGCCCGTCGGCGTCACGGTCTTTCCGGACGACGTCTATCGACCGCCGGAGAGCTGGGCCCGGCGCGCCTATCGAAACCTGACCTACTTCCACGAGGTCGACCGTGGCGGGCACTTCGCGGCATGGGAGCAGCCTCAGCTGTTCTCCGACGAGATCCGGGCGGCGTTCCGATCGCTGCGCTGACGTGCCAATAAAGGTGACGGTAGAGCTCGCTGCTGGAGGAGGATTCAAATGAGTCACGAACCGACGATCGTTCTCGTACACGGGGCTTTCGTGGATGGGTCGAGCTGGAATGGCGTCATCGAGCGGCTGCTGCAGGGAGGGCATCACGTTGTCGCCCCACCAAACCCCTTGCATGGGCTGGCGGCTGACTCGGCCTACATCGCGAGCTACATCAGCCAGATCGACGGTCCAACGATTCTGGTCGGACACTCGTACGCCGGCGCCGTGAACAGCAATGCCGCAAGCACAGCCAAGAATGTCCTCGCGCTGGTGTTCGTGGCAGCCTTCGCGCCAGAGAATGGTGAAACCCTGGGGGGCGTCGAGGCGAACTCGAAGGACAGCGTCCTCAATTCGGCGCTCGTCCAACGCCTGTACCCGACCGGGAAGGACGGGGAGACAGGACCGGAGTTCCTCGTCGACCCGGCAAAGTTCCACGATGTCGTTGCCTCCGACGTGCCCGAGACGCAAACTGCCGTGGCTGCCGCCGCGCAACGTCCCATCGCGGCCCGCGCTTTCAGCGAAGCCTCGGGACCGCCGGCCTGGAAGACCATCCCCTCGTGGGCCGTGGTTGCGGTTGGCGACAAGGCTGCCGGCACCGACGTCATTCGTTCGATGGCCAAGAGGGCGGGCGCCAAGACGGTCGAGATCAAGGGTTCGCACGCGATCATGGTTTCCCAACCGCAGGCCGTAACCGATGTGATCCTCGAGGCACTTCAGGCCGCGGCGAAGCCGGTGGCAGGCGCCGGGGTGCGAAACAAACCGTGAGCACCGTCGCGCAAACTACAGCAACAGCTGCAACGACCGGGAAAAGCGCGCTCGGTCCCCTCAAGCGCGTCGATGCCGGCGTTCTCAATGTTGGATACGCCGAGGCCGGTCCCAGCGGCGGCCCGACCGTGATTCTTTTGCACGGGTGGCCGTACGACATCCACAGTTTCGTCGACGTCACCCCTCGTCTGGCGTCGGCTGGCTACCGGGTGATCGTCCCTTACCTGCGCGGATATGGCACTACCAGCTTTCTGTCGAACGAGACGTTACGCAACGGCCAGCCATCGGCCCTGGCGCTCGATGCCATTGCACTGATGGATGCCCTGAAAATCGACCGTGCGATCGTCGCGGGCTTTGATTGGGGAGCGCGAAGTGCCGACATCGTCGCCGCACTCTGGCCGCAACGCTGCCGGGCGCTCGTGTCCGTGAGTGGCTACCTGATCGGCAGCCAGGACGCCAACAAGAAGCCGCTACCACCGGCGGCTGAGCTCCAGTGGTGGTACCAGTACTACTTCGCGACCGAACGCGGAAGTGTCGGATACCGGCAATACACCCGAAACTTCAACAAGTTGATCTGGCACCTCGCCTCGCCGAAATGGCAGTTTGACGATGCGACGTTCGATCGCACGGCAGCGTCCTTCGATAACCCGGACCACGTCAATATCGTGATCCATAACTATCGCTGGCGGCTCGGACTGGCTCAAGGCGAGTCCCAATATGACGAGCTGGAGCAACAGCTCGCCATAGGCCCAGTCATCACCGTGCCCAGCATCTCCCTGGAAGGTGATGCCAATGGCGCGTTCCACCCACCATCCAGTGCGTATGCCGGGAAGTTCTCAGGCAAGTATGAACACCGCGTGATCACGGGCGGCATTGGGCACAACCTGCCGCAAGAAGCGCCGCAGGCCTTCGCCCAGGCAATTCTGGACGTCGGCCTTATGTCAGAGGAGTAAAGGGCCATGAAAGCAAAGCAGTTGTTTTTTGCCGGGACACACCCGGCCGGGGTGGAACCGCCGCGCGAGGCGGTCAAAGTCGACGATCAGCTGATACAGCAGCTGAAGGCCAGGGCCGCGAAACTCCCGATCGAAGGCGAGCTGGCGTCGTTTGGCGGCGCAACTGGGTGGCTCAATTCCGAGCCGTTATCGCCGGCTGACCTGCGGGGGAAAGTCGTTCTCGTCGACTTCTGGACCTTTACCTGCGTCAACTGGCTGCGGACGTTTCCCTACGTTCGTGCCTGGGCTGAAAAATACGGCGACAAAGGCCTGGTCGTGATCGGCGTCCATACGCCGGAATTTCCGTTTGAGGGAGACATCGACAACGTGCGCAAGCAGGCAAAAGCACTGGGGGTCGAATACCCAATCGCGGTCGACACCAACTACGGGGTCTGGCGGGCGTTCGACAACAACTACTGGCCGGCCCTCTATCTCGCGGATGCCCAGGGACGGATCCGAGCCCATCACTTCGGCGAGGGCGCGTACGAGATGTCAGAGATGATCCTTCAGCAGTTGCTCGCGGATGCGGGCATCAGCGGATTCCCCGATGACCTGGTCACGGTCCAACCGGAGGGAACCGAGGTTGCCGCCGAATCAAGCACCCTCGAGTCGGGAGAGACCTACACCGGTTACGAGCAGGCGGAGGGTTTTGCCTCGCCAGGTGGTGCGGTCCCGAACGAGCCTCGCGCATACACCGTTCCCAGTCGCCTGAACCTGAACGATTGGGCCCTATCTGGACTTTGGACGATCACGGGACGGGCAGCAGTTCTAAACCAGGCGAACGGGCTTATCGCCTTTCGCTTTCATGGCCGTGACGTCAACCTGGTGATGGGACCGCCCAAAGGTGCCGCTCCGGTGCGCTTTCGCGTCTTTATCGATGGCAAGGCCGCAGGCGCAACCCATGGAACCGACGTCGACAGTCAGGGCCAGGGCACTGCGGGCGATCAGCGGCTCTACCAGCTGATCCGCCAGCGGGGCAGCATTGAGGATCGAACCTTCGAGATCGAATTCCTCGATCCGAGCATCGAGGCCTACTGCTTCACGTTCGGTTAGATCGCAGCACGCGCTGCGGGCCAAGCGGGGTCTTCCGGATATTGCTCTTCAGCGGCGAGGAAACGGGTGTAGCTCGGGACCCGCGCCGATCTCGGTGACCCAACGCTCCACCGTTGTCGCCGGAAACAACTGGAGGTGAATGATGGAATCCTGCCCTTTGGTGCCGCCCGACCCTCCGCCGAAGGGCGTCGCCACTGAGAGCGTCATGCCGCGCCCGGCGTACACGTGCTCACGGACCATCGCGCCCGCCTGGTATCGCTTGCCAGGCACTATGGTGTCCGCGGGTCCCAGCGACTCGAGCAGCCTGTCGATATTGGGGACAAGCGGATCATCGACCTCGACCAGGTCGATGTGATCGGAGCCGAGCAGGACCCACGCCTCGATCCGGCGCGGCGGCGCCATCCGGATGAGCGTGCTGACGCGAAAGCGTTTCTGAAACCTGGTCTTATCCTCCGGCTCGCTCCTCTCGGCCAGCGGCCCGAGCCGATTGCTCAGGCTAGCGACCGTCTCCACAAGCGAAAGCCCCTGCCAATCAGCCAGATTCCCCTCGACCGCCTGACGGATGTCGGTACCCATCGTGTCAGTGGACCGGAATGTAGACCATCTTCAGGGCGGACAGCGAGGTCGCTCGCGCCTTGGGTAGGTCGTTCGCCGCCGCCAGCGCCTCGGCCGAGATTCCGTGCTGATCGGCCACCGAGCCGATGGTGTCACTATGGATGACCTTGACGCGCTGGATGCCGTGAGCCTGCAGGGACGTGCCCACGACGAGGTCGCGATCGGCCTTGAGCTTTACCCCACCCGCGCTGAATAGGCCGCCGACCGGCACATTCAGCTTCGTGCGAACCGAGTCATAGGTGTCGCCTGCTTTAACGAGGTAGTACCCGGCGAGCTCCGCATCCTTGGCCGTCCACTGCGCCACACCGGCCAGGGAGTGTTCGTGCGCCGTCCCCTCCCCCAGGCCGAGGTATTCCGTGTGTCCCAGGAAGTAAGCGGCCTTGGCATCCGCCATCCCGACCTTCTTGGCAATGTCCTTCGTCTGGGCGTATTCAGCGGCGTCGGAGGCGATGCGGCCCTTGAGGTTTCCAGGCCCATCCCACAGGTCGTGACGCATGACTTCATCGAAGCCTTCCACCAGGTACTTGCGGGCGGTGCCGCCTACCAGGTCCGCCGTCTTCGAGAAGTTCGGGTGCGCCACGATATGCAGCATCTCGTGCACGAGTGTCGTGAACACATCCCATCGGGTTTCGCGCAGCTTCTTCGGGTCCGCCTCCGTATACGGCTGGATGAAGACGGTCCCGGTGCCGGCCTCGGCGGGCCAGCTGTGAATCGTGTCGTCGATGTCGGGCTTGTTGTTCTTGACGAAGAGATCGAGGATCCGCGCGAACTCGGTGGAATCGGGCGCTCGGGTCGGCACGCAGTGATATTTGTCGAGAACCTCCTGCCCGACGCCCTGCAGCGTCATCCAGTACTCGGTCCAGCCGGCGCGGTCGCCGTCGTCGATCGGCCGCGTCGATTCATCGCCCAGCTTCGCCACCAGCGAATAGCCGCCTCCCGGGTGATAAGTGTCCGCCGGCTCGCGCGTTGCCACGCTGATGTAGTCGCCGAAGTACCTCTCCACCTCGTGCTGGGCAGCCTTCGCGATATCCGTCGCGCCGCCAATGGGAAACGCCGGTGCCTTTTTCTTGAGGTCGCGAAATGTCGTCGCCCAGTTGCCGACACTGCTCTTCAAATTCGACAGCATCTCCTTCTCCAATTTCCCGCCCGCACCAGCGTCGGTCATCGGCGGTGGGCCTTTAACTACCACCGGCGCGCCTGCAGCCGCGCCCGGTCCGGCCGGTACCACCGTCGCCCCGGGCGTCAGCCTCGCCTCCACCTCCGCGTGGGTCGTCGGCGTCACGGGCTTGACACCGCTGAAAAGGTCAGGCGCTCGCTGAATCGATGCAATCATCTGGCTGACGGCGAGATTTCCGGCCGCCTGCTGCAGGTAGGCGAGCGTGTCGAACGTCGTCGGCATTGGTCCACGCGTCGCTGACGGCGCGTTCTGTTTTCCAGCCGCCGACTGATAGAGGTGGTTTTGCGCTTTCAAGGCGATGTCCTTGCTAGCCTAGTATCCGCCGCAGGGTCTCCATAGAACCAGCGGTGTAGCAGATCGGGAAGCCGGCCTTGCCCGAAAGGGCAACGGCTTCTTTTTTCCGCCTCGGCAAGCCAGTTCGAGACCGACAGCCGCTTGTAGGTTCAGCGGAAGCCCGCCAGCATATAACCGACCGTCAGCTCCGTTCAAAGCTTGCGCGTCGAGGCCAGAACAGGTTCCTCTGGATGGTACGCGTGGTCCACCTGGGCCCGCCTGCACCTATCTATATAGATGATGTCTCCGGCACGTCGGCCAGTCGATGGACGTCGACGAGTTGCCGGTCTGAAAACCTGATCTGGCCACCATCGCCGCGGAGGACCACCGGGATCGTCGCCAGCATGACGCCCAGATCCAGCAAGGGCGACCACCGCGAGATGTAGTCCAGGTCGTAGCGCACGCGTAGCGCCAGCGACGGGTTCGTGCGCGCCTTGACCTGCCAGAGTCCGGTCATGCCGGGGCGCATCGCCAGCCGCTGCCGGTGACCATCGCCGTCCGGGGAAACTTCTCCGATTTGATGCGGGCGCGGGCCGACCAGGCTCATGTCGCCCCGAACGACGTTCCAAAGTTGCGGTAGCTCGTCGAGGCTGTAGCGGCGCAGCCGGCTACCGATGACGGTGACCCGAGGGTCGTCGGCGATCTTCACCATCCCCTCGGCAAGGTTGCGGCCGCCCAGGTCGTGCAGGGCCTCTTCGGATCCGGGCGCCATGGTACGGAACTTGTACATCGTGAACGGCCGGCCCCCTCGGCCAATGCGCGTCGCCCGGAAGAAGATCGGCGTTCCGCTGTCGAGCCAGACCAGGGCAGCTACCGCTCCGAAGACCGGAGCCAGGGCGACCAGGGCACCGGTCGCGACCACCACGTCGGCGACCCGCTTGCCGGCGAGCGTCAACGTCCGGGCCGGCCGCTCCCTGGCCGCGATCCGCCGTGCCATTTGGGGACTGGTTAACAGGACGAGAGCCCAGACCATAAGAACGCGACCGGGCGCCAGCGTCCATAGATAGTGGTCGAAGGCAAGGAGCGGAAACAGGGTCGCGATCGCGACCAGCGGACCGGTTCGCCCTCGAGGTTCGCTGCGCCGCCGCCAGGCCACGAGCAGCAAGCCGCCGACGATGGAGAGCCATCCGAGCAATCCCAGCGGGCCCAGCTCGGCCAGCGCTACGAGGAACACGTCGTGCGCCGGCCCGCCACCGCCAAAAAATCGATCCTCGACCAGGACGTGATTCCCAGCTCCGACCGAAATCCCCGCGCCGATCACCCTCCACGTGACCGAGTAGGAGGAAAGCCGCGTCTCGATCGAATTGCGTTCCACCAGGCCGCTCAGGTTGCCGACCCGCACGAGCGTCACCAGTCCGAGCAGCAGGACGGCCCCGGCAATGGCGACGCGAGCGCGACGCGCGGCGACGGCCTGGTGGCCTGGCCGGTCGCGTCGAGTTAGCCACCAGACAATGCCACCGAACAACACGGCAAGCCCAGCCGTCCGCGAAAACGTAAGCAGCAGTGCCAAAAAGCCGGCGGCAAGGGCCACCGCCCGCCATCGCCGGATCCGCGGATCGTCAACAACGGCGAACAACCCGAGGGCCAGTGCCAGAAAGCCGCCGAGGATGTTGGGGTGCGCAAAGCTGCCGTAACTGCGCAACCAGCGGCC